>JADMIO010960135.1_pt1 | contig 13404 bp, 9 predicted proteins | sample 8958161 | NCBI WGS metagenome assembly JADMIO01 (sample SAMN16585339, study PRJNA669376) | soil metagenome | isolation source: Crop rotation soil | place: USA: Cullars Rotation, Alabama | collected 2011 | reverse complement strand
AGCCCGCCGATCGCATACGCGGCCTGGCGTTTCAGGAAGAACTGCGGGTCGTGGTAGTGCAGCGTCGCCTGCACGGCCGACGCGCTGTAGACCATCACGACGCCGAAGCCGATGAGCCCGATCACCAAGGCGGCGAGCACGACGTCGACCGGCTTCTTCGCCGAGTCCTCGATGGGCTTCGCATCGAGCGGCAGCGCGAGCTGCATGGGGAGCTCGACCGGCATGCGACGCACGTTGCGGATCCTCATGAGGGCCTCGCAGGAGAGAGGGGGCGGAGGTCTTGCACGGCAGCGACGAAGGCGTCGCCTCGGTGTTTGTAGTCGCGGAACATGTCGAAGCTCGAACAGGCGGGCGAGAGCAGCACAGCATCGCCGGGCTGCGCGAGCTCGGCGGCGATGCGCGCACCTTCTTCGATCGATGACGCACGACGAACGGGGACGACATCGCCGACCGCGCGCGCGATGAGATCGGCGGCCTCTCCGAGGACGATGACCGCGCGGCCCTTCTCGCGGAGCGCATCGACGAGCGGCTCGTAGCTGCCGCCTTTGTCGCGACCACCGGCGAGCAGGACCACCTTCGCTTCGACGATGCCGCGCACGGCGGTGACGGACGCGCCGACGTTCGTGCCCTTCGAGTCGTCGTAGTAGCGGACGCCGTCGAGCTCGCGGACGAGCGCCATCCGATGCGGAAGACCGCGGAAACCGCAGAGCACCTCTTGGATGATCAGCGGATCGAGGGCGAAAGGACCAACCGCGGCGACCGCCGCAGCGACGTTCAGCGCGTTGTGACCGCCTTGCAGGCCGAAGCGAGCGCGCGGGTAGCTCGCGCGCGCGCGATGGTCGATGACCGCATCGGCATGCACGTCGATGGTGCCGCCAGGCCCGAACGTGACGACACGGCCCTTGCCGCGATTTGCTTGCATCATGCATGCAGCGTCGCCTGCGGGGACGACCGCGACGTCGTCGTTCGTCTGCCGGAGGAACGCGTTGCCCTTCGCGTTCGCGTACGCGTCCTCGCTCGGGTAGCGATCGAGGTGATCGGGCGTGATGTTCAGGAGCACGGAAATCTCGGGGTGAAACGCATCGACGCGCTCCATCTGGAAGCTCGAGACCTCGAGGACGAGCGCATCGAAGGGCTCGTCGGCATGGGCCGCGAGAGGCTCGCCGAGGTTGCCGCCGACGAACGTGCTCACGCCGGCGCGCTCGAGGATCGCGCCGACGAGCGAGGTCACGGTGCTCTTGCCGTTCGTGCCGCCGATCGCGACGAGGCGCGGCGCTTTTCGTGACGCCCCTCGAGCAGACTCGTTGGCCGCGCGAACGGCGAGCTCGACCTCACCCCAGATGGGCACGTGCGCACGTTCGGCGGCCTCGAGCTCCGGAAACGACGGCACACCGGGAGAGACGACGACGAGGTCAGCTTCGGACATCTTCGCGGCGGCGTGTCCGCCGAGAGCGAGCGTGACACCTTCCTGGCCGAGTACCTTCACGTCGTCCGACGCGGACGCAGCAGGCTTGCTGTCGGTGCCGATGACGTTCGCGCCGCGCGCGGCGAGCAGGCGACATGCGGCGACGCCGCTGAGGCCGAGCCCCACGACGACGACGCGCTTGTCCTTCAGCTCGGCGATCTCCATGGTCATCTCACCGCAGCTTCAGGCTCGCGAGGCTGACCAGCGCGAGGAGGATGGAGATGATCCAGAAGCGCACGATGATCTTTGGCTCAGGCCAGCCCTTCTTTTCGTAGTGGTGATGGATCGGCGCCATGAGGAAGACGCGCTTGCCCGTGAGCTTGAACGAGACGATCTGCGTGACGACGCTGAGGCCCTCGAGGAAGAAGATCCCGCCCAGGATGACCGAGAGCAGCTCGTTCTTCGTGAACACGGCGCACGTCCCGAGGCCGCCGCCGAGCGCCAGCGCGCCGACGTCGCCCATGAAGACCTGCGCGGGGTACGTGTTGTACCAAAGGAAGCCGATCCCGGCGCCGGCCATGGCTCCGCAGAACACGGCGAGCTCCCCGGAGCTCGCGATGAACGGGATGTCGAGGTACTTCGCGACGACGAAGCGCTGCGAGACGTTCACGATGCCGAACGTGGCACCGGAGAGGTACGCCCAGATGAGGTACGTGCCGGCGTTGAAGATCACGGGGCCGATGGCGAGGCCGTCGAGGCCGTCCGTGAAGTTCACGGCGTTCGACATCGCGACCACCGTGATCACGGCGAACGCGATGTAGACGCTGATCGGCAGGTGGATCGGGTGCTTGTTGAACGCGACGAAGGGGATCGCGAGGCGATCGCGGATCTCCCACCAATCCGGCGGCACATGCTCCTTCGACGTGAACACCCACGTGAGCACGGCAGTCGCGACGAGGAACTGGCCGAACAGCTTGTAGCGCGCGGCCAGGCCCTTCGAGTTCTTCATCCGGATCTTCAGGTAGTCGTCGAGATACCCGATGACGCCGTAGCCGGCCGTGATGGCGGTCGCGGCGAGGACGAAGACGTTTCGTAGATCGCACCAGAGAATCGTGGAGCCGAGCACGGCGAGGAGAAGGAGCGCGCCGCCCATCGTGGGGGTGCCGCGCTTCTTGATGTGGCCGTCGGGGATCATGCCGTCTTCGCGGACGACCTGGCCGATCTGGCGCTTCTCGAGCTCGCGGATGAACCACGGCGAGAGGACGAAGCAGATCAGCATCGCGGTCATCGTCGATGCGATGACGCGAAACGGCACGTACCGGAGAACGTTGAGCCACCCCAGCCAGCTCGCGGAGTGGCGCAGCGGGTAGAGGAGCTCGTAGATCATACGGACTCCGAGCTTTCAGACTTTGAGGCGTCGGGCCAAGTTTCAATAAGCGCGGCCACCACGCGCTCGGCGCCGACGCTGCGCGATCCTTTGACCAAAACGGCATCTCCGGCACGCACGCGAGCGGTCGCTTCGCGCACGGCGTCTTCGGTGGAAGCCGCCGCGACGCACGTGACGCCGAGCTCCCCTGCCCGCTCGAATGACCTGGAAATCAGGCCTCCGCAGCCGATCGCGAGGGCGACGCCGGCGGCCGCGATCGCGTCACCTAGCGCGACGTGCTCGGCTTCGGCGTGCGTTCCGAGCTCCTTCATCTCGCCGAGAACGGCCACGCGGCGGCGCTCGCCGGCGATCTCGGCGAGGGTCGACAGTGCGGCACGCATGCTGGCGGGATTTGCGTTGTAGGTGTCGTCGAGGAGAACGATGTCTTCGCCGAGACGCTTCACGGTCGCGCGACCGGCGAGGCGCACGGAGGCGAGCTCAGCCTCGATCGTCTCGGAGGGAAGGACGACACCGCTCGCGGTCTCTTGGGCGGCAAGCGCGGCGGCGAGATCGATGGCGGCGGCCTCGCCCGCGAGCGGGAGCGCGATCGACAACTGACGTCCCGGTGTCGCGATGGCGACGAGCGATCCGGCGGCGCCTCGGGGCTCGCGCCGAACGAGTCGGTAGGTGGCGTCCATGCTGGTGCCGAAGGTCACGACGCGCTTTGCTCGCGTGCCGTCGACCGCGCGTGTGACGCGCTCGTCGTCGCCGTTCACGATCGCGACACCGGTGGGGTCGAGTGCCCGATACACCGCCCCCTTCTCGCGCATGATGCCGTCGGGACCGCCGACGCCTTCGGCGTGCGCGATGCCGACGTTCGTGACGACGGAGACGTCCGGACGAGCGAACGACGTGATGGCGTCGAGCTCGCCCGGAAGGCTCATGCCCATTTCGAGGACGGCGAAGCGATGTTCGTGGCGGAGTCCCAGCACGACGAATGGAACGCCCACGCGGTTGTTCAGGTTCCCGGCTGTGTAATGCGTGGGCGCGACCGCTCTGAGGAGCGCCGCGGTGAGCTCTTTCGTGGTGGTCTTTCCGGCGCTTCCGGTGATGGCGATCACGCGATTTGCAGGCGAGATCGCCCGCCATGCTTGGAGATGCGCTCGGGCTAGAGCGCCGAGGGCGACGAGTGTGTCGTCGACCTCGAGCACGCCCGTGGTGGGGTCTTCCGGTGCGCGGCCGCGCTCCACGATGACGTATGCCGGAGCGAGTCGACACGCGGCGGCGAGGAACGCGTGGCCGTCGTGCGTTTCGCCTCGGAGCGCGACGAAGATGTTGCCGGGAAGGACGGCGCGACTGTCGGCGACGACTCCGGCGCCGACGCGCGCTGCAGCGCGCTCGGGAGCAGACTCGTTCGAGCGGCGGACGATGGTGCCGCCGGTCGCGGCCGCCGCTTCGTCGATGGTGAACGCGGCTTCGTTCGTCGGGATCGGGGTCGCCATCAGTGCGCGTCCTCGGCGGCGCCGGCACGCTCGCGACGAGCAGCCAGCGCGCGGCGCGCTTCGACGCGGTCGTCGAACGGACGCTTCGTGGTACCGACGATTTGGTAGTCCTCGTGGCCCTTCCCTGCCACGAGCACCACGTCGCCCGGCCGCGCCGCGTCGATCGCCAGCGCGATGGCGCGCTGCCGATCGAGCTCGACGACGTATCCGCGCTTCGCCGTGGCGACCTCTTGCGGAGCGAGGCGCGTCAGCGCGGAAGCGCGCACGCCCTCTTCGACGGGCGCCGCAATCTCCTCGGGTGCCTCGGTGCGCGGATTGTCGCTCGTCACGATCGCGATGTCCGCGCGCGCGCCGACCGCCTCGCCCATCGGAGCGCGCTTTGCCTTGTCGCGATCGCCGCCGCATCCGAACACGCAGAGCACGCGCGCGTCCGCATTGCGGACGGCCTTCACGGCGTCGAGCACGCGACCGAGGGCGTCCGGCGTATGGGCGTAGTCGACGAGCACGACGACATCATCGCCCGCTTCATCGCAGCGTTCGAGCCTTCCCGGCGCGCCAATCTCGTTCACGAGCGCGGCCGCAGCGCGCTCGACATCAAGCTCGAGCGCAGCGGCGACGCCAATGGCAACCAGCAAGTTCTCCAAGTTGTGGAGCCCGACGAGGCGAGATTGGATCTCCACCTTGCCGCTCGGCACGCCGGGGACGCGCGCAACGATGCGCATTCCGTTCGCGCTGGCGTCGACGGAGACCGGCGAGACGTCACCTGCGCCCGAGCCGAGCCGCGTGCGCACGCGGAGCACTTTGCATTTCGCCGCGTCGGCGATGCGCGCGCCGAAGGGATCGTCGACGTTCACGACTGCGAGCCCGGGCTCCGACGTCGTGAAGAGGGCCATTTTTGCGGCCGCGTAGGCGTCCATCGAGCCGTGGAAATCGAGGTGATCCTGCGTGAGGTTCGTGAACGCCGCCACGCGGAAGCGCACCGCCTTCACGCGACCGAGGACGAGAGCGATCGAGGAGACCTCCATCGCGACATGCGTTGCGCCGCGCTTCTTCATCACCGCGAGGACGCGCGCGAGCTCGTCCGCTTCGGGGGTGGTGTGCGCGGCGGCGATCGTTCGACCGGCATACGAATGGCCGATCGTTCCGACGACGCCGCACTTCGGAATGCCGAGGGCGCCGTCGATGGCGGCTCGCACGAGATGAGTCGTCGTGGTCTTGCCGTTCGTCCCGGTCACGCCGACGACGTCCAGCGCGAACGCGGGATGCCCGTAGACGGCAGCGGCCGCATACGCGAGGCCGGTCGCGACATCAGGGACGCGTAGGACGGGCAACACGGCCCCGGTGTTAGATAACAATCTAACATTCGCTGCCCATCGAACACCGTCCTCCGCGAGCAGCGCGACCGCGCCGCGAGCGATCGCGTCGGCGATGAACGCGCTGCCGTCGAACTTCTCGCCGCGCCTCACGACGAAGAGATCTCCGGGCTGAACGTGTCGCGAGTCGTGATGCACGCCGCTACAACGCACGGCGGCGTCGCCTTCGACGTGGCTCGCGCCGGGAATCTCTCGCGCGAGATCGGCGAGGCTCATCGCCTCGGCCGGGCGGGCTTCCTCGAGCAGGTCACCTTCTTCCGCGGTCATGACGCCGGCTCGAAGACCAACCGTACGCTCGAGCCTTTTGGAGCCGGCGTGCCGGGCGAGGGCACCTGCTTGACCAGGCGACCGGTGCCCTCCACGAGCGGAACGAGCCCGGCATTGCCGACCGCGCGCACCGCATCGCGCGCGCCCATGCCCATCGCATCCGGAACGCGCACCGCATTCGGCGCCGGCGGTCCGAGCGGCGCGGCAGGGCCGGCTGCCGCGCTCTCGGCCTTCGCGCCGGCGCCAATGCTCCCGCCACCGCCGGTCGGAGGGCCGTCGCCCTTCATCGCGGCGAGCGTGGCGTCGGCGGGATCTCCATTGCGGGTCACGGTCTTGATCTTCGGAGTTGAGTGAGAGGGCGGAACGCCCAGGTACCGCAGGCTCGCCTCGGCGACGCGCCGGAAGACCGGGCCTGCGAGATCGCCTCCGTAGCGCCCGATCATCGGTTCGTCGAGCACGACCGCAATCACGAGGCGCGGCTTGTCGGCCGGCACGAAGCCCACGAACGACGCCGTGTACTTGTCCTCGGAGTACTTGCCGGTTGCGGGGTCGACCTTCTGCGCGGTTGCGGTCTTGCCTGCGACGCGGAATCCGGACATCGCGGCTTCGACGCCGGTGCCGCCCTCTTCGACGACCGCCGTGAGCATCTCTGCGACCGTCTTCGCGACGTTCGCAGACACGGCCTCGCGCCGCACGTGCGGCGTCCATTCCTTCACGACGCTTCCGCGCGTGTCGGTGATCTTGCGAACCAGGATCGGCTCCATCAGCTTCCCGCCGTTCGCGATGGCGCCCATCGCGACGGCGAGCTGCACGGTCGTGACGCTGATGCCCTGACCGAACGACGCGTTCGCCGTCTCGACCTCGAACCACGCACGGCCCTTCGGACGAAGGACGCCGGCCGCTTCGCCCGGGAGCGGCAGGCCTGTCGGCTCGCCGAACCCGAACCTGCGGAACGCCGCATACATCGCGGGCTCTCCGAGGCCGAGACCAATCTTGAGCGCTCCGATATTCGAGCTCTTCGCGAGAACCTGCGTCGGCGTGAGCCAATCGTTCTCGTGCGTGTCGTGAATGGTGACGTTCGCGACCTGGTAGTTGCCGTGCTCGCAGAAGATCGTCTCGGTCGGCTTGAGCGTTCCGCCCCCGAGTGCGGCGGCCACCGTGAAGACCTTCATGACCGAACCGGGCTCGAAGCGATCGGTGACGGCGCGATCGCGCCGCGCCTCGACCTCGCTCTCCGTGTAGTCGTTCGGGTTGTAACCAGGCACCGAGGCGATCGCGAGGATCTCGCCCGTGCTCGGCTCGAGCACCACGATCGACGCGCCCTTCGTCTCGTACGTTCCCTGCGCCACGTTGAGCTCTCGCTCCGCGACGTGCTGGATGCCTTCGTCGATCGCGAGCTGGACGTCGTGGCCTGCGAACGCGCCCTCGTCCGTCGCGCCCTCCGAGAAGATGAGGCGTCCGGAGCGATCACGGAGACCGCGAACCTCTTCGGCGCGGCCGCGCAGATCGTCATCGAGTGAGAGCTCGAGTCCGTCCTTTCCGAATCCGTCCGGAGCGACGAAGCCGAGCACCGGCCCCGCGAGCTCGCGGCCCGGGTAGTAGCGACGTCCTTCGCCTTCGACCGCGAGGCCCTTCACCGGCTTCACGTTCTTCTTCGGATCTCCGAGATCGCGCACCGCCTGCGCTTCTTCGGCCGTCACGCGCCGCTTCAGCCATACGAAGCGCCTCCGCGATGCGAGCTTCGCATGCACGTCGTTGGGATCGAGCCCGAGCGCGGCGGCGACCCTCACGGCAAGATCCTGCAACACGACCTGCTGCGCCGGCACGCCCTCGATGCCGCGCAGCATCTCGACGACGTCGGCGCTGATGCTCGGCACCTCGACGCTCGCGGCGAGCGCGGCGCCGTTACGATCGTAGATCGCGCCGCGTTTCGGCTCGACGTGGAGACGACGCTGCCGCTGGTTCTCGGCTGTCTCCTTCCACGTCGCGCCGTCCTCGACCTGCACTCGGAATGCGCTCGTCACGAAGCCGCCGAGCCCGATCGCCATGGCGCCGCACAGGAGCCCCATGCGAAACCGGATCCACTTGGCGCGCGTCGGGTCGAGGTTCCTCACGCGTCACTGTCCCTTGGCTTGGGCGTGCGCCTCGGTCTCTTCCGGCGAAGAGAGCTTGCCACCCACGGTGACGATGCGATCCGGCGCGGGGGGCTCCATGCCGAGCAGGGTGCGCGAGACCATCTCGACGCGCTCGGGCGTCTTGTAGCTCGCGGACTCGAGCTCGAGCACGCGCTTCACCTCACGAAGGCGCATCTGCTCGTTGCGCGCCTTTCCGAGCTCGTAGCCGAGCGAGACGGTGCGACCGCGCATCGCGAGATGAACGACGAACGCGCAGACGGTCGCGACGACCGCGAGCGTCCAGTTCACCATGAAGATTCGGGCGCGCTTGCGGGTCATCGGTATTTACCCCCTCGTGCGACGTCCTCCTCGAGTCCGGACAGACGCCGCGCCGAACGCAGCTTCGCGCTACGCGATCGCGGGTTCGAGGCGCCCTCTTCCTCCGTCGCGACGAGAGGCTTCTTCGTGAGTGGAGCCCACGTGTCCTTCGCGTGGAAGGCGCGCTTCACGAGACGATCTTCGAGCGAGTGAAAGCTGAGGATGGCGGCAACTCCGCCCGGCTCGAGGAGCGTCGGAAGCGCAGCGAGGAGGTGCTCGAGCTCTTCGAGCTCACGATTCACGGCGATTCGCAGGGCCTGGAACGTGCGCGTCGCAGGGTCGACCCCGCCGACGCGGACCGGACCTACGGCCCGCACGATGGCGCGGCGAAGGTCGAGCGTCGTCTCGAGCTGGTTGTCTCCGAGCGCTCGTTTCACGCTGCGGGCGATGCGTCGCGAGCGTCGCTCGTCACCGTACTGGTAGATGATGTCCGCGAGCTGGTCGTCTCCGAGCCGCGCGATGAGCTCGAGCGCGGTCTCCTCGCCCTCGCTCGGGTCCATGCGCATGTCGATGGGACCTTCGCGACGGAAGCTCATCCCGCGCGTCGCGTCGTCGAGCTGGGGCGAGCTCACCCCGAGATCGGCGCAGATCCCGGCGACCGTCTCGATGCCGAGCTCGCTGAGCGGCTCGGCGATGCGCCCGAACGGCGTCTTCACGAAGGTGACGCGATCGCCGAATCGAGCGAGTCGGCCGCGCGCTGCATCGAGCGCGATCTGGTCGCGATCGAGCGCGACGACCTTCGACTCGGGGTGCGCCTCGAGGATGGCCTCGGAGTGTCCGCCTCCGCCGACCGTGGCATCGACATAGATGCCGGCACGCGGGGCGAGCGCCTCGGTCACCTCCGTCTTCATGACCGTCGCGTGGACGAAGTCGGGCACGTCGGCCTCCTCTCCCGTCTCTTCCGTCCACACCCACTCTACCGCCGCCTCGCCGGCAACGCCCGGCAACGCAAGCTGTGCATCCCCGCTCATAGACCGAGCTCCGCGAGGCGAGCGCTGATCTGCTGGCGCTCGTCGTCGGTACTGTCGAAGTACTGCTTCCAAGCCTGTGCGTCCCAGAGCTCGGCGTACTTGCCGTTGCCTGCCCAGAGGACGTCCTTCTTCAGCTGTGCGTGGTCGCGCAGTGTGGGCGGCACGAGGATGCGCCCCGAGTCGTCGACCTCGCACTCGACCGCACCGGATACGTAGATGCGCTTCAGCTTCTGAACCGCGCGATCGAACTGCGGCAGTTTCGCGAGCTTCTCCTCGAAGGCCGCCCACTCCGGCGCGGTGTACGCGACGAGGCACGGGTCGAGCGCGCTCGTGAGGATGACGCGTCGCTCGCCGATCGACGAAAGCACGTCGCGATAGCGCGCAGGGAGACTCGTCCTCCCCTTCGCGTCGATCGTGTGCTCGTACCGACCACGGAACATCGACGAGGCGCCCTCGAGCTACTTGGTGAAGCCTTGGGGCGTCCGTGCCGATCCTTGGCACTTTCCGCCACTTCTTCCCACGTAGCAGCGCCAAGGTATTAAGGTCCAGCTCGTCTGTCAATAATTTCCAAGGTGTAGGCCGCGCGTACACCCTTGGGTCCGCGGGTACTGCGACCAAGAAGCCCCCCTCCTCTAGAGAGCAGGACGTCCACGAGTTTTCGTCGGTCGCCGCACAGCTTTTCCACAGGCCGCGCCGGTGGCCCAGTTCCGGTGCAGGCGCCTCGCTCCACACTTATTGAAACCGGCCGGCCCCCCGTCGCGTTGTATCCGTGAAGGAGAGCGGGGTTGGCCGATCCGCTGACGGGGACCATTGGAGGCGGGCGTTACACGCTCTGCGGCGAGATCGCATCCGGTGGGATGGCCACGGTGCACCTCGCGCGGCAGACGGGCGCCGCGGGCTTCGCGCGCATCGTCGCGATCAAGCGGTTGCACGAGCGCTATGCGCGGGATCCGGACTTCGTCGCGATGTTCCTGGACGAGGCACGCATCGTGGCGCGCATTCGCCATCCGAACGTCGTTCAGACGATCGACGTAGTCGCGGAGGACGGCGAGCTCTTCCTCGTCATGGAATACGTCCATGGCGAGTCGCTCCTGCGGATGATGCACATGGCCAGGAAGGCCGACGTGCTCATGCCGGTGTCCGTCGTCGCCGCGATCATGGCCGGCGCGCTGCACGGTCTCCACGAAGCGCACGACGCGAGGAGCGAGACGGGCGAGGCCCTCGGCATCGTTCATCGCGACGTGTCGCCGCACAATGTGCTGGTCGGCGTCGACGGAGCTGCGCGCGTCCTCGACTTCGGAGTCGCGAAGGCGAGCCAGCGCATCCAAACGACGCACGAAGGAGAGCTGAAGGGAAAGCTCTCGTACATGGCGCCGGAGCAGATCACGAATCGCCCCATCGACCGCCGCACCGACGTCTACGCGGCGGGCGTCGTGTTCTGGGAGGCGCTCACCGGCACGAAGCTCTTCCAAGGCGGCAACGAGGGTGCGGTCCTCAACCAGATCCTGCTCGAAGAGCCGCGGATGCCGACGACGCTGAACCGCGCGATCCCGCTCGCCCTCGAGGGCATCGTGATGCGCGCCCTGGCACGCGATCCGAACGGGCGATTCGAGAGCGCGCGCGACATGGCGATGGCAATCGAACGTGCGACGGTGCTCGCGACGCCGTCGGAGATCGGCGCGCTCGTCTCGACCTCGTGCGCGGCGACCGTTTCCACACGGTCGCAGCTCATCGCGTCGATCGAGATGAGGACGTCGTCGTCGAACCTGAAGGACGCCGTCGACAGCCTACGGAGCCTTCACCTCTCTTCGGGTCGCGTGGAGCGCAGCTCGTCGACGTCGTTGTCCTCTTCCCCGTCGTTGTCGTCGTCGCCATCACTGCCGCCCGCGCAGACGTACCCGCCTGGCCCCGGAACGCCGGGCGCCAATGCGATGCCCAGCGCCGCCAATGCTGGGACACTTCCGCCGCCAGGCGCGATGGAGAGACAACCCTCACGCCACATCCATGTCGGGGGCGGACAGATGCCGCCGCCGAGCGGTGCGCCTACGGGTAGTCGCGGCTCCGGTCGCATCGTGGCCGCGGTCGCTGCCGCGGCGATCGCCGTGGGCGCATTGATGGCGGTCTGCGGATACGTCGTCATCTCCAAGCGCCGCGCCGACCGCACCTTGGTGACCAACGCGACGTCGTCGGCGAACGATCTCGGCGGCGCTGCCATCCTGCCGGCACCGGACGGCGGACTCGTGGTTGCTTCGTCCGGCGTCTCGGTCACGCCGTCCTGTCCCGAGGGCATGGCGCTCATCCCCGGGGGCCGCTTCTTCATGGGGTCCGACGACGACCTCCCGGCAGAACGCCCGGCACACAAAGTCAGCCTACGTGCATATTGCATGGATAAGGTCGAGGTCACGACGGACGCCTATCGCGCGTGCAGCGACCGCGGCGATTGCAAGCGAGCCGGCACGGCGAACAAGTGGGCGGACATCACTCCCGCGGATTCGCGTGTCTACGACCCCCTCTGCAATGCGAGCGCGACCGACGCGTCGCGCGGCGCACATCCGATCAATTGCGTCGACTGGAACATGGCCGACCGCTTCTGCAGAGCGGAAGGAAAGCGATTGCCGACCGAAGCGGAATGGGAGTTCGCGGCCCGCGGCTCGGACGGCCGCAAGTATCCATGGGGTGACACTCCGCCATCGCCGAAGCTCCTCAATGCATGCGGCGGCGAATGCGTGGCCTGGGGAAGAAAGCGCGGCACGGCGCTCGAAGCAATGTTCGCCGAGAGCGACGCATGGGCGACGACCGCGCCGGTCGGCTCATTCCCGCTCGGTGCATCGCGCTGGGGAATTCAAGACATGGTCGGCAACGTCTGGGAGTGGGTCGCCGACTACTACGCGCCGTACACCGACGCCGACCAAGACGATCCCGCCGGACCGACGACGGGCGCGACCCGCGGAATGCGAGGCGGCTCGTGGAACGGCGCGTACGCCGACTGGGTACGGCCGACGTTCCGCTTCCACGACGTTGCCGAGACGCGAAGCCACGGCGTCGGCTTCCGCTGCGCGAAATAGCGGTCAGCTCGAGACGAGGAGTTGTTTCGCGATGACCATGCGCTGGACTTCGCTCGTGCCTTCGCCGATCTCGCAGATCTTGGCGTCGCGGAGGTGGCGCTCGACGTGGAACTCGCGCGTGTAGCCGTATCCGCCGTGGATCTGGAGGGACTTGTTGCACGCACGCGTCGCCGCCTCGCTCGCGAAGAGCTTCGCCATCGAAGCCTCCTTCGTGAACGGTCGGCCCTGATCCGCCAGCCATGCGGCGCGGTAGGTGAGCAGCTGCGCGGCGTCGAGCTCGGTCTTGCAGTCTGCGATCATCCACTGGATCGCTTGGAATTCGGCGATCGGCTTGTTGAACTGCTTTCGGTCCTTCGCATACGACACCGCCATTTCGAGCGCGCCGAAGCCCAGACCGAGCGCCATGGCCGCGATGGAGATGCGACCGCGATCGAGGATCTGCATGGTGTCGAGGAAGCCGTGGTCGACCTCGCCCACGCGCTGCTCGTCACCGACGACGACGTCTTCGAATGTGAGCTCCACGGTGTCGCTCGAGCGGCAGCCGAGCTTCTCGAGGTGCTTCGAAGCCGTGAAGCCCTTCGTGCCGTGCTCGACGACGAACGCCGTGATGCCCCTCTGCTTCGCGACGTCCGGATTCGAACGCGCGAGCACGACGCAGAAGCCGCCGACGCTCCCCTGCGTGATGAACATCTTCGTGCCGTTGATGACCCACTTGTCACCGTCACGCCGCGCGGTCGTGCGCAGACCGGCAGAGTCGCTCCCGCTGCCGGGCTCAGTGAGCGCCCACGCGGCGAGCCACTCGCCGCGCGCCGCCTTCGGGAGGTATTTCTTCTTCAGCGCCTCGCTGCCGAACCCGAGGATGTGCCCCGTCCCCAGGCCGTTGTGCGACGCGACCGTGAGCGCGAGCGAGCCATCGGCGCGCGCGATCTCTTCGACGCAGATCGCGTAGCTGGTCACGTCCAT
>JADMIO011113637.1_pt1 | contig 13405 bp, 7 predicted proteins | sample 8958161 | NCBI WGS metagenome assembly JADMIO01 (sample SAMN16585339, study PRJNA669376) | soil metagenome | isolation source: Crop rotation soil | place: USA: Cullars Rotation, Alabama | collected 2011 | reverse complement strand
GAGTTCGCTTTGCACATGCGCGCGAATTTCGGTGTCGAAGCCACGCAATATCTGTGCGCGCCGATCATCTTGGCCGCACCCAGCAGCCGGTGCGATGCATAGGTCACCTGGGGCAGGTCTTGCGCCGCGACGGCTTGTCGGAGGAGCTGCGAGTCCTGTTCATTCGTGGCGCGCAGCGCTGCAAGCATGCTGCGCACGCCGGACGGGTCGCTGGCGAACGTCTCCGCCAGCAAGGCCAGATCGACCAGCGTCTCGTTCGGCCGCGAGTGCGGGATCACCGCCGGCGAGGCAGCAGGCGCCGGTGACGGCGCCTCCGGCGAGGGCAGGGACGTGCCGTTCCTGCCCGGAATCGGCAACCACCGTTCGAGCTTGGTCAACAGCTGCTTCAGCTCGATCGGCTTGACAATGTAATCGTCCATGCCCGCTTCGTAGCATTTCTCCGGTTCGCCTCGCATGGCGTTGGCCGTGCAGGCAATGATCGGCACGCGGCGCACTCCGTGGTCGTCCTCGAAGCGGCGAATGTGGCGGGTGAGCTCATACCCGTCCATGTTGGGCATGTTGCAGTCGGTCACGACGATCCCGAACCGGCCGGGCTTCCATAGGGCAAGCGCTTGCTGGCCGTCCTCCGCGGTTTCGGCGGCGTAGCCCAGCTTGTTGACCTGTCGCAGCAGCAGCGCACGGTTGATCGGATGATCGTCCACGAGCAGTGCCAGCGTTCCCTCCTGCTCGGCCTGCTCGATGCTGGGCACCGGCCGCCACGTGGCGACGCCGTCGAGCGGGTCCACCGAGCTGTCGCCGGCCGGAGGCAGGTCGCGCGCGTCGGCAATCGGCAAGGGCAGTGTCAGCAGCACCGTGGTGCCGACACCCGGCTCGCTGCGCATGTCGACAGTGCCCCCCATCAGCTGCGACAGCCGGCGGCAGATGGCCAGCCCCAGCCCGGTGCCACCGGACTCGCGCGTGATGTCGCTGTCGCCCTGGCTGAAAGGCACGAACAACTGCGCCTGGATCTCGGGCGAGACGCCCACGCCCGTGTCGTGCACCGAGATGCAGACTCGCTCTGTGCCGTTCGACCGCTCCAGCAGTTCGGCCCTGATCTCGATCGACCCCGCAGGCGTGTACTTGATGGCATTGCTGACCAGGTTGTTCAGGATCTGGCGCAGGCGCATGGGGTCCACCAGCACCGCGGCGCTGATGCGGGCGTCGGTGCTGCTTTGCAGTGTCAGGCCCTTGCTGCTGGCATTGCCCGAATACAGGCGGTGCAGGTCGTTGATCACTTCCTTGAGCGACGTGACCTCGGGCCGCAGATCGAGCTTGCCGGCCTCGATCTTCGAGAAATCCAGGATGTCATCGATGATGCGCAGCAGCGACTTGCTTGAGCCGCGCACCAGGTCCAGTGTCGCGCGCTGCTCGGCATCGAGCTTGGTCATGCTCAGCAACTCGAGCATGCCGAACACGCCATTCATGGGCGTGCGGATCTCGTGGCTCATGGTCGCCAGAAAGGCACTCTTGGCCTGGTTGGCCGAATGCACGGTCACCAGCGTTTTCTGGGCCAGCACGCGCTCGTCCATCTCGGCGCGCAGCTTGTCGTTGGCCGACGCCAGCGCCGCGGCTTCCTGCCGCAGTCGCTCGTTCATCTCGGTCAGCATCGCGGCGTGGCGCGCCGCGCGGTCGGCCAGGTGGCTGTCCACCAGCGAGATCAGCAAGGTGACCATCAGGAACACAACGCTGAACCCGATGATCGCGGAGCCCAGCCACGCGTTGTCGATGTTGTCGGCCTGCACCGTGCAGACGCTGTCGGGCGCGAAGCTCGCGGCGGCCATGCCCGTGTAGTGCATGCCGACGATCGCAAAGCCCATCACCACCGCGCTCACGCCGCGCTTCCACGCCGGGTTGACGATGTTGGCCGAGCGCAGCGCGAAAAACAGCCACAGGGCCGCGCACGAGGCGACCATCGCGATGGCGACCGACGCCGCGAAGAGCAAGGGGTCGTAGGCGATCGAGGGGCTCACCTCGAGCCCGGCCATCCCGGTGTAGTGCATGGACGCGATGCCCAGGCCCATCACCACGCCGCCGACCGCCAGCCGGCGCAAGCCGAGCGTGTCGCGGTTGACGAAGAAAAGAGCGAAGCCCGAGATCACGATTGCGATGGCCAGCGACAGCAGCGTCCAGCCAACGTTGTACGCCATCGGGATGGGCAACGAAGCCGCCAGCATGCCCACGAAATGCATCGACCAGATGCCCACGCCCATGGACACAGCTCCGCCCATCAACCATGAGAGCGAGGCGCGGCGGCTGCGCGCGACGGACACGCGCGAGGCGAGACTCAGCGCAACATACGAGGCGAGGATGGCCACGCCGATGGAGGCGAGCACCAGCCAGGTTTCATAGCGAATCTGCATCAGGCCATTGTTCAGGACATCGGCATCGGCGTCCAGACGCCGCGCTGCGGCGCGGGCGGCCAGGTCTCCAGCCAATCCTCCACGGCCGCACCCGCCAGCGGCTTCGAGATCAGCGGCCCCTGGCCGAGTGGGCAGTACATCTCCTGCAGCAGGTTCCAGTCGTCCGGCGTCGCGATGCCGTCGGCAACGGCAACGAGCTTGAGTTTTTCGGCGGTATCCAGTGCAAGGGCCAGGCGGGTCCACAGCGGCTCCGACTTGCGCTTGGTCTGCACGAAGCCGCGGCTGATCTTGAGTGCGTTGAACGCGATGCGACCGACCTGGTCCGCCTCCATCTGGCCGCTCCCGAATTCGTCGATCGCCAGTTCGAAGCCGAGCACGCGCAACCGCACCAGGTTTTCCAGCGCCCTGGCCGGGGCGCCATGCACCGCGAGCTCCGGCACGCCGAGCACCAGGTTGCCAGGCTCGGCGCCTTCCGCACGCACGATTTTCTCCACCCGGCCTGGCAGTTCCAGGTCTGCCAGCGAGCTGAACCCCATGCTGACCGCAACCTTCAGGTTCAAGCCACGATCCTTCCACGCTGCGCTCTGCGACGCGCACTTGCGCAACATCGTCCACACCAGATCGTCGCTGAGGCCACAGGCCTTCAAGGCAGGCAGGAATGCCGCGGCGTGCAGTGGGCCCTTGGTGGGATGGCGCCAGACGGGAACGGCCTGCACGCCCTTGACTTCCAGCGTGGACAGGCTGACGGTGGGTTCGTAGTGGGGCTCGAACTCGTCCCTGACGAAAGCCTCGGCCAGGGCCGTGATCGTGTCTTCGTCGCTCGCCAGCCCGGGCGTGGACTTGTCGGCGAAGTAACGCTCGATCAAGGGAGCGAGCTTCACGGCGCTGGGCGGCTTCTTCATCATGCCGAGCAGGTTGACGTTGTAGGCCTCGGCCATGTTGGCCACCGATACCAGCAGCCTGGGTTCCAGCGCGCTGGTAAGGACGACGCTCACGCCGCTGCCGGCCTCTCCCACGCGGCGTATCAGCTCCATGCCGTCCATGCCGGGCATGGAGACGTCGGTGATCATGATGTCGATGGGCCGCTCGGCTTCGCGCATCACCCGCAGGGCAGCGTGCCCATCCTCCGCGTCCTGGATCCGGGATGCGCCGAGATTCATCAGGATCTGGGCCAGCAGCCGACGCTGGACATCATGGTCCTCGACGACCAGAAACCGAACCGAACCTAGCTGCATCTCACCACTCTCCGCCTACGGCCTTCACCAATGCAACGGTCACCAACAACCGTTGGCCCAGCAACTGCGCCGCCAGCCGCTGGCTATTCAACAGCGACTGCTGCGCCGTGATCACCTCCAGGTACCCCGACGCCCCGCCTTCATAGCGGTCGTTGGCCAGCTGCAGCACCTTCAACGCACTCTGCTCCGCCAGCCGGGCCTGCGCCAGCGCGCGATCCAGCGCGGCGCTGCCCTCGATCGCATCCTGCACTTCCTGCATCGCCGTCAGCACGGTGCGCCGGTAGTTGGCCACCGTGAGCTGGTAGCCGGCTTGCGAGAAGGCGACATTGGCATCCGCGCGCCCGGCGTCGAACAGCGGCTGCACGGCCGACAGGCCGAGGGACCACAGCACGCTGGGGGCGTCGAACAGCGCGCCGAGGGTGCGGCTGTCGTAGCCGAAGGTCGGGCCCAGGGTGAGGCTGGGGTAGTAGGCGGCGCGGGCGATGCCGATCTGCGCGTTGGCGGCGGCCATGGCGCGCTCGGCCGAGGCGACGTCGGGGCGGCGCTGCAGGATGTCGGAGGGCAGGCCGACCGGGATGGCGGGGGCGCTGCGCGGGCCGACCTCGGGCGCGATGGCGAACGACGGCGCGGGCTTGCCGGCGAGGGTAGCGATGGCGTTCTGGAACTGCGAGCGCTGGCGCCGCAGCACGTCCACCTGCGTCAGCGTGGAGTCCAGCAGCGCCTGCTGCTGCGCGACGTCCAGCCCCGAGGTGGCACCCAGCTCGTGGCGGGCGTTGGTCAGGTCCAGGGCACGGCGCTGCAGCGCGATGGACTGCGCCAGCACGTCGAGCTCGATGTCCAGTTCGCGCAGGTTGAAGTACGCCGCCGCCAGGTCGGCGGTGAGGGCCAGCCGCACGTTCTGCAGGTCGGCTTCGGATTGCTGCGAGCTGGCGCGCGCGGCCTCCAGCGAGCTTCGCAGGCGGCCGAACAGGTCCAGCTCCCAGGCCGCGGTGAAGGTCACCGCGAAGTCGTTCTGGACGGTGGCGAAGTTGGGCGCGTTGTAGTTGGTGAGCGGGCGGTTGGCCGAGATGCGCTGGCGCGCGGCGCGCTCGCCCACCGAGACGGTCGGCAACAGGCCGGCGTTGGCCACGTCCACCGTGGCGCGCGATTGCGCCAGGCGCGCGGTGGCGGCGGCGAGGGTGGGGCTGGCGGCCAGCGCCTGCTCCTGCAGCGCGTCGAGCTGGGCGTCGCCGAACAGCTTCCACCAGGCGCCGCGCACGGCGGCGTCGTCGGGGCGGGCGATCTTGAACGGTTCCTCGATCTTCCAGGCGGGCGGCACTTCGACCTGCGGCCGCTGGTAGGGCGGCGCACCCGCGCAGCCGGCGAGGGCGGCGCACCCGCGCAGCCGGCGAGGGCGACGACCGCGGCCGCCGCGACCAGGCGCAGCCGGCTCACGGCGCCTTGGGGCCGGAGGCGGCCGGCTTGGCGTCGGCCACCACCTGCACCTTGTCGCCGGCGGCCAGCGAGTCGGACGGGTTGAGCACCAGCGTTTCGTTGCCGGCCAAGCCGTCGAGTACCTCGACCGAGTCGCCGAAGTTGCGGCCCAGGCGCACCGGCTTCAGCTGCACGCTGCCGTCGGCGCCGACCAGCGCCACCAGCACGCCCTGGCCGCGCATCAGCAGCGCGTTGGCGGGAATGGTGGGCGTGCCGCTGGCCGCTGCGGCGAGCTGCACCTGCACGAAGGCGCCAGGCAGCAGGGTGCCGTCGGCGTTGGGGATAGCGACCTCGACCTGCATGGTGCGGGTGGCGGTGTCGATGGAACCGGCGGTGCGCGCCACCTGTCCGGTGAAGCTGCGGCCGCTCAACTCGGACTGCATGACCACCGCCTTCTGCCCGGGCTTGACCAGGTGGGCGTAGGCCTGCGGCACGTTGACGTACACGCGCAGCGGGTCGGTCTGCGACAGCAGGAACAGCGGCTTGTTGCTGTCGATCAGGTCGCCGATGTCGACGTTGCGGCGGGTGATGACGCCGGCGAACGGCGCCACCACGCGCTTGAAGTCGCCCAGCTGCTTCAGGCGCTCGACGTTGGCGTAGGCGCCGGCCAGGTTGGCCTTGGCCTGGACGTAGGCGCTGCGGCGCTCCTCCAGCTCCTGCTGCGACACGGCGTCGCGCTGGCGCAGCGCCTCCCAGCGCTCCACTGTCGTGCGCGCCAGTTCGAGGCTGGCGGCGGTCTGGTTGCGGGCCGCGATGGCCTGTGACAGCTGCTGGTCGAGTTCGGGTGTCTCGATCTCGGCCAGCAGCTCGCCCTTCTGGACGCGGCTGCCGATGTCCTTGGTCCAGCGGCGCAGGTAGCCGCCGGCGCGGGCCGACACAGGCGCCTGCACGAACCCCTGCAAGGTGCCGGGCAGCGACAGGGTCTGGCCGTTGCCGGCCGCCTTGACGGTGGTGACGCGGACGTACTGCACCGAGCTGTCGGCGGCGACGCGATCGAGCACCTTGGCGTTGCTGTTGCGGCTGAGCAGGGTGCGGGCGGCGCCCAGCGCCAGCAGCACCAGTACGGCGACCGTGACGATGCGGGTCCAGCGCTGGACCTGGCGTGGCGGCGGGCCGCCGGCGGGAACGTTCGGGTCTTCGGTCATGGGAGACGATCAGCCTTCATGGGGCAGGGCGGTGGGCGGCACTGCGCGGCGAGCCGCCCGGCGTGCGAGGCGCTCGTGCACGCCGGCATAGAGCACGGGCACGAACAGGAGGGTGGAAACCGTGGCAAACAGCAGGCCGCCGATGACGGCGCGGCCCAGGGGCGCATTTTGCTCGCCGCCTTCGCCGAGGCCGAGCGCCATCGGGATCATGCCGATGACCATGGCCAGCGCGGTCATCAGCACCGGGCGGATGCGGGTGGCGCCGGCGGCCTGCGCGGCGGAGATGGGGCCGAAGCCGTGCTCGCGCTGCTGGCGCGCGAACGACACCACCAGGATGGAGTTGGCCGTGGCCACGCCCATGGTCATGATGGCGCCGGTGAGGGCCGGCACGCTGAGCGTGGTGCCGGTGACGAACAGCATCCAGGTGATGCCGGCCAGCGCAGCGGGCAGGGCCGCGATGATGATGGCCGCGTCGATCCACGACTGGAAGTTCACCACCACCAGCAGGTAGACCAGCACGATGGCCATGGCCAGGCCGACGCCCAGGCCGGTGAACGAGTTCTGCATGGTCTGCACCTGGCCGCGCAGTTCCACCTGGCTGCCGCGCTTGAGCTTGGGCCGGATGTCGTCCACCAGCTGGCGCACCTGGGCGGCCACGCTGCCCAGGTCGGTGCCCTGCACGCTGACGAAGACGTCGACCGCGGGCGAGATGTTGTAGCGCGTGACGATGGGCAGCTGGCGCGCGGGCTGCGCCGACACCAGGTTGCCCAGCAGCTGCGGCGAGCCGTTGCCGCCGGGCGCGCCGACCGGGATGTTGAGCAGCGCGTTCATCGAGTCCACCGTGTACTGCGGACTCTGCACCACGACGTTGTAGACCACGCCGTTGCGCGGATCGAGCCAGAAGGCGGGCGCGGTCTGCGAGCTGCCGGAGAGCGCGATCAGCACGTTCTGGCCGACGTTCGTGGCCGACAGGCCTAGCTGCTGCAGCCGCGTGCGGTCCATCTGCAGGCTGAGCATGGGGCCGTCCAGGCGCTGGTGCACGTGGGCGTCGACCGCGCCCGGGATCTGGCGGATGCGCTTGGTGAGTTCGGCCGCCAGTTCGGCGTTGCCGACCAGGTCGGGGCCGGTGAACTGCACGTCGATGGCTGCCGGCAGGCCGAAGTTGAGGATCTGGGTGACGATGTCGGCCGGCTGGAAGAAGAACTCCACGCCCGGGAACCGCTTGGGCAGCTCGCTGCGCAGCACCGAGACCCAGTGCTCGGTGGGCCGGTGGCCCTTCTTCAGCGACAGCAGGATCTCGCCGTCGAGCGTGCCGATGGTGCCGGCGTTGCTGTACGACAGGTTGATGCCGCTGTTGGGGATACCCAGGTTGTCGAGCACGGTCTCCAGTTCGGTGTCGGGCAGCAGCTGGCGGATGGCGCTCTCGACCTGGTCGGCGATGCGGGCCGTCTCTTCGATGCGGGTGCCGGTGGCGGTGCGCATGTGCAGCCGGATCTGGCCGGCGTCGACGGTCGGGAAGAAGTCGCGGCCCAGCAGCGGCACCAGCCCGCACGACACCACGCAGAACAGCAGGAAGATGCTGCCGAACCGGCCTTTGTTCTCCAGCAGACCCGCCAGCAGCACGGCATAGGCGCCGCGCAGCCGCTCGAACTGGCGGTCGAACGCCAGGTAGACGCGGCGCAGCGGGCCCGGCGCGCCCTCGTCCAGGCCGTGCTTCTTCATCAGCAGCATCACCAGCGTGGGCACCAGCGTCCGCGACAGGAAGTACGAGGCCAGCATGGCGAACACCACCGCCTCGGCCAGCGGCACGAACAGGAACTTGGCCACGCCGGTGAGGAAGAACATCGGCACGAACACGATGCAGATGCACAGCGTGGACACGAAGGCCGGCACGCCGATCTCGCCGGCGCCGACCTCGATGGATTCGAGCAGCGGCTTGCCCTCGTGCAGGTGGCGCTCGATGTTCTCGATGGTGACGATGGCCTGGTCGACCAGGATGCCGACCGACAGCGCCAGCCCGCCCAGGGTCATGATGTTCAGCGTCTCGCCCAGCGCGAACAGGGCCAGGATGGACGCCAGGATCGACAGCGGGATGGTCACCGCGATGATCAGCGTGCTGCGCCAGTTGCCCAGGAACAGCAGCACCATGGCGGCGGTCAGCAGGGCGGCGATCAGCGCCTCGGCCACCACGCCCTCGATGGCCGCGGTGACGAACAGCGACTGGTCGAACAGCGGCGTGACCTTGACGTCGGGCGGCATCTGCTGGCCCGCAATGGGCAGCATGGCGCGCAGGTTGCGCATGATGTCCAGCGTGGAGGCGCCGCCGTTCTTCAGCACCGACAGCAGCACGCCGCGCTGGCCGTCCTGGCGCACGATGTTGGTCTGCGGCTGGAAGCCGTCGCGCACGTAGGCGACGTCGCGCAGGTAGGTGGTGGCGCCGTTGGCGGTGCGCACCGGCATGTCGTTCAGCCCGGCGATGGCGTCCGGCGAGCCGTTCATGCCGACCGTGAACTCGGTGTCGCCCATCTTGGCCGTGCCGGACGGCAGGATCAGGTTCTGGGTGTTGACCGCGGTCACCACGTCGGCCGGCGCCAGGCCGCGGGCCTGCAGCGCCGGGATGTCCAGGTCGACCGAGATGACCTTGACCTTGCCGCCGTACGGGAACGGGATGGCGACGCCCGGGATGGTGACCAGCCGCGGCCGCAGGATGTTGACAGCCGCATCGAACACCGACTGCTCGGGCAGCGTGCCGCTCGACAGCGCCAGCTGCACCACCGGGATGCTGGAGGCCGAGTACTTGATGACCAGCGGCGGCGTGATGCCGGGCGGCAGCTGCCGCACCTGGGTCTGCACGGCCGCCACGGTCTGGGCGATGGCCGACTGGATGTTGGCGTTGGGCTGGAAGAAGACCTTGATGACCGAGATGCTGGGCAGCGAGGTCGACTCGATGTGCTCGATGTCGCTGACGGTGGTGGTCAGGCCGCGTTCGCTGGAAGCCGCGATGCGCTGGCCCATCTCCTGCGCCGGCAGGCCGTTGTAGTTCCAGATGATGCTGACCACCGGGATGTTGATCTCCGGGAAGATGTCAGTCGCCATGCTGCGCAGCACCAAAGGCGTGGCCAGCACGATCAGCAGGGCCATCACGATGAAGGTGTACGGGCGCCGGAGCGCGGTCGAGACGAGCGACATCGTTCGGTTACAGCTGGAAACCAGCGATCTTACGGGCGGCGAGCTCCGGCGCGAAGGGGAATTGCCTGGGGGCGCAGCGATTTACCAGCGGTTCACACAGCGCCTTATCCTCGCCCGCATGACTTTCGACGATGCCATTGCTTACGCCAACGCCCACGAGGTTCCCTGGCCGCGCGATCCCGCCGCCGATCCGGCCCGCTGGGGCGTGCACCATGCCGACCCGCCGCCGTACGACCGCCTGCGCGGTCCGGTGCACGCGCGCGGCGGCGTGTCCGGCGTCATCCAGGTCGGCGGGCGCGAGGTCGCCGCCTGGGGCGAGCCGGACCGGGCCGACCTCACCTTCAGCGTCGCCAAGACCTACCTGGCGCTGCTGGCCGGCGTTGCGCATGGCCAGGGCCTGCTCGATCCGGCCGAGCGGGTCGGCTCGCGCTTGCCCGGCATCGGCTTCGAGGGCGCGCACAACGGCGCCATCACCTGGACGCACCTGCTGGAGCAGACCAGCGAATGGAGCGGCACCTGCTTCGGCATGCCCGACCAGGTGGAGCACAACCGGCGCGTGACGCACGACCCCAAGCCGCCGCAGGGCCGCAAGGGCGAGGCGCGCGTGCTGCAGCCGCCGGGCAGCTACTGGGAATACAACGACGTGCGCATCAACCAGCTGTCGCTGGCCCTGCTGCACCTGTTCCGCCGGCCGTTGCAAGAGGTGTTCCTGGACCAGGTGCTGCGGCCGCTGGGCGGTGGCGACGACTTCGCCTGGGTCGGCTACGACGACGCGTGGGTCACCATCGCCGGGCAGCGGCTGCCGTCGGTGCCCGGCGGCTCGCACTGGGGCGGCGGCGTCTCGATCGGTGCGCGCGACCAGGCCCGCATCGGCCAGTTGCTGCTCGACGGCGGGCGCCATGCAGGCACGCCGTTGCTGCCGGCCGGCTGGGTCGACCGCATGCGGCAGCCCTGCGCCATCGCGCCGTTCTACGGCTGGCTCACCTGGCTGAACCGCGGCGGCGCGATGTTCCCGCAGGCCTCGCTATCGAGTGTCTTCATGGTGGGCGCGGGCGGGCACTACGTCTGGATGGACCCCGAGCACGAAGCCGTGGTGGTCGTGCGCTGGATCGACCCGGCGCATTCGGGTGGGTTTGTGGAGAGGGTGGCTGAGGTGCTCTCTTCGGCGTCATCCCGGGCTTGACCCGGGATCCATCTCCGGAACCACGCCGCGCCCTGGCATACGTACAGGAGATGGATTGCGGGTCAAGCCCGCAATGACGGGGCCCCCACCCGTACTCACCCCGTTGACGCACCTCGCGGGCTCCGACTAGCCTGCACGCGCACTTCCCCACAACAAGGAGACAAGATGCGTTTGCTGCAGAAACTGGTTGCGGGCGTGGTCCTGGCTTGCGGGCTTGTCGGCATTGCCGGCGCGCAGTCGGACTACCCGAACCGCCCGATCCGCTTCATCGTGTCGTACCCGCCCGGCGGCAGCACGGATGTCACGGCGCGCCTCATGGGCCAGTGGCTGACGCAGCGGCTGGGCCAGCAGGTGCTGGTCGAGAACCGCGGTGGCGGCGGCAACAACATCGGCACCGAAGCCGCGGTGCGCTCCGCGCCCGACGGCTACACCATCTTCCTGGTCAACCCGGCCAACGCGATCAACGCCACGCTGTACCCCAAGCTGCCGTTCAACTTCCTCGAGGACATGATGCCGGTCGCCGGCATCATCCGCGTGCCCAACGTGATGACGGTGACCAGGAACTTCCCGGCCAAGACCGTCGCCGAGTTCATCGAGTACGCGAAGAAGAACCCGGGCAAGGTGAACATGGCGTCGTCGGGCTCGGGCACCTCGGTGCACCTCTCGGGCGAGCTGTTCAAGTCGATGACCGGCATCGACATGAAGCACATCCCCTACAAGGGCGCGGGCCCCGCTACCACCGACCTCATCGGCGGCCAGGTGGATGTCATCTTCGACAACATGCCGTCGATCATCACGCACATCCGCGCCGGCAGCGTGCGCGCGCTGGGGGTCACCACCACCCAGCGCTCGCCGGTGTTGCCCGACGTGCAGGCGATCGCGGAAGTCGTGCCGGGCTACGAGGCCAGCGCCTGGTTCGGCATCGCCGCGCCCAAGGGCACGCCGGCGGCCGCCATCGAGCGCCTGAACCGCGAAGTCAACGCCGCGCTGGCCGATCCCGGCATGCGGGCGCGGCTGGCCGACCTGGGCGGCGTGCCGATCCCGGGCACGCCCGAGCAGTTCTGGGCGCTGCACCGCATGGAAACCGAGAAGTGGGCCAGGATCGTCCAGTTCTCGGGCGCCAAGGCGGAGTAGGCGCCGGGGCGCGAGACGCCGTCACCCGCCGCCGAACCGCTTCAGCAGCGGGCCCAGCACCTCCATCGGCAGCGGGAACACGATGGTCGAATTCTTGTCGTTCGCGATGACCGTCAGGGTCTCCAGGTAGCGCAGTTGCAGCGCCTGCGGCTGGCGCCCCAGCACCTCGGCGGCCTCGGCGAGCTTGTACGAGGCCTGCAGCTCGCCTTCGGCGTGGATCACCTTGGCGCGGCGCTCGCGTTCGGCCTCGGCCTGGCGGGCGATTGCGCGGATCATGGTGTCGTCCAGGTCGACGTCCTTGATCTCGACGTTGGTCACCTTGATGCCCCAGGTGTCGGTCTGCGCGTCCAGCACCTTCTGGATGTCCAGGTTCAGCCGCTCGCGCTCGGACAACAGGCCATCCAGCTCGTGCTTGCCCAGCACCGCGCGCAGCGTGGTCTGCGCCAGCTGGCTCGTGGCCTCGAGGAAGCGCTCCACCTGGATGATGGCCCGCTCCGGATCGACCACCCGGAAGTACAGCACCGCGTTCACCTTCACCGAGACGTTGTCCCGCGTGATCACGTCCTGGCTGGGGATGTCCATCACCACCATCCGCAAGTCGACCCGCACCATCTGCTGGATGACGGGGATCAGGATCACCAGTCCCGGGCCCTTCACCTTCCAGAACCGCCCGAGCTGGAACACCACGCCGCGCTGGTATTCGCGCAGCACGCGCAGCGAGCTGGCGAGCAGCATCGCCACCAGCAGCACCAGCACCCCAAGTCCCACGGTTGCAACCATCGTGTTCTCCTTGTCGCGCGCCGAGGCGCTCAGTCCGCCACCACCTCGAGCACGCCGTCGCGGATCGACGTGACGCGCACCGCATCGCCGGCCTTCAACCCCGCGGGGCCGCGCACCCGCCAGTGCTCGCCCCGCACCAGGGCCCAGCCTTCGCCATCCGCGAACTCCAGAACCTCGCCGCGCGCGTTCACCAGGGTCCCGGCGCCGGTGACCACCGGGCGCTGCCGCGCGCGCGCCGCCATGCCCGCGACGCCGAGCACGAACACCGCCGATGCCAGCGACAGCGCGGCGATCAGCCAGACCGGAATGCCCCAGCCGGGCGAGTCGCTGTCGATCAGCACCGCCGCGCCGAGCGCGAAGGCGATCACGCCGCCCACCCCGAGCACGCCCACGCTGGGAACGAAGGCTTCGGCGACCAGGAAGCCGATGCCCAGCACGATGAGCGCCAGACCCGCGTAGTTGACCGGCAGCATCTGCAGCGCGAACAGCGCCACCAGCACGCAGATCGCGCCGATCACGCCCGGGGCCACCAGGCCCGGCGAGCTGAACTCCAGCACCAGGGCGTACAGGCCCGCGGTCAGCAGCAGCAGCGCGAGGCTCGGATTGGCGATCGTCGCCAGCAGGTGGCTGCGCCAGTCCTGCTCGAACCGGATGATGGGTGCGTCGCGCGTGTGCAGCCGCTGCGTGCCGGCGGCCAGCCGCACCTCGCGGCCGTCCAGCTGGCGCAGCAGGTCGGGCACGTCGGCCGCGACCAGGTCCACCACCTTCAGCTGCAGTGCCTCGGCGGACGACAGGCTCACGGCCTCGCGCACCGCCTTCTCGCCCCAGTCGGCATTGCGTCCGCGCAATTGCGCCAGGCTGCGGATG
>JADMIO010806586.1_pt1 | contig 13405 bp, 14 predicted proteins | sample 8958161 | NCBI WGS metagenome assembly JADMIO01 (sample SAMN16585339, study PRJNA669376) | soil metagenome | isolation source: Crop rotation soil | place: USA: Cullars Rotation, Alabama | collected 2011 | reverse complement strand
TTTCTCCTGATGGTAAGAAAATTGTCTTTTGCAGCAACAGGAATAATGGCGGTACCAGAGATACCAATATTTTCATAGCTGACTGGGTGGAGTGAGTCGGGAGTCTTTGGTTGGCAGTCAGGAGAAAGTATCCCGGATGAGAAGTTGCAGATCTGTATTTAATTGACAATAACATTTGACGTTGCAGCAAGGCTGTTGTAGTTTTGAATCCTTAAACCAATGTAATGGAAAAAGGATTGCTCGATCTCCATAATACTCTTCGATGGATTATCCTGTTCTTACTGATACTTTCTATCTATCGTGCATACACAGGCTGGAAGAACAATAGAGTATTCTCCGGGGGAGACCGGAGGATCTGGTTGTTTACGCTGATCGCTTCCCATACAACCCTGGTACTTGGATTATATCAATGGTTGTGGGGCCGATATGGGATGCTGAAAACAGCGTTACCGGAAGGAGTCAGTATTATGAAAAATAAATTCTATCGTTTTTTCTGGGTCGAGCACCCGACTTTTATGATCCTTGCCATTATCATGATCACGCTTGGTTATGGGATGGCGAAAAAGCCTGTTGCGGATGAAATAAAGTTCAAAAGGGCGTTCTGGCTTTTTATAGTAGCCCTGTTATTTATTCTTGTAGCGATCCCCTGGCCTTTCCGCCGCGAGATCGGCAGGCCCTGGTTTCCGGGAATGTAAAACAGGAACGCTGGTTCTTAGCTGTTGAGTACAGCGGCGACCTGTTGCATCTCTTCGGCAGTGCCCACACTCAGGCGCAACCATTTGCTTCCTTCTTCAAATGTTCTGGCCCCGATGATCTGGTGCTCTTCCAATAATTTTTGAACGTCTTTACTGTACGTAGAGGAATCAAAATAAACAAAACTGGTATGCGATGGTATATAATGCATGCCTGCTTTATCAAGTGATGCATAAAAAATCTTCCGGGCTTTCTGGTTTTCTTTTTTACAAAAGCTGGTGAATTCTTTGTCATCCAGGGATGCCAATGCTCCGGCCAATGAGACAGCGCTGGCGCCGGCATTTGCCCAGGGTTGAAGATCATTTAACTGTTTGATGGTTTGCGGATGAGCTAATGCAAAACCAACCCTTGCACCCGCCATGCCATATATTTTCGAAAATGTTTTTGCGACAACGAGGTTAGGATAATCATTTACCCATTTGGCCATCGAAGGTTCATCGCTGAATTCAGTATAGGCTTCATCTAAAAGGATGATACATTTGGGTGCTACGTCTTTAATAAAAGCTTCCAGTTCTGTTGCCGGGATCACCGTCCCGGTTGGATTGGCCGGGTTGCATAGATATACCATTTTTGTGCTGGCATCAAGGGCGTCTTTTATTCTTTGGAGATCGGTTATTTTACCTGTAGTGAGAGGGACCAGCTTAATGGGTAGTCCCACCTTTCGTGCTGCGGGCATCCATAACTTAAAGATGGGATCCGGTGCAACGGCATTTCCCTTTTGCAAGGCTGCATATAAAGAAGTAATACCCAACAATTCTGACGATCCCGCACCGATCACTACATGTTCTTTTGTCAAACCGTATAAGGATGCAATTTTTTCTCTTAACTGGGTCGTTACTTCCCATTGATAACGGTTAGAACCATTGACGGCTGCAGCCATTGCCTTGCGGCTCAATGGCGAAGGTCCATGCGGGTTTTCATTTGAACTTAGTTTTATAAAGTCGGCAAGGCCATTAACAGAAATAATTTTTTCGGCCTCACGGGAAAAAGCATCCCGGCTGAACGCAAAAGCGGCTACTGCAAAGGCGCTTTGCTTAAGGAGTTGTCGACGGTCCATAATGAAGAATTTATACCATTAAGGTACGATAAAACCATTTACTTTTTTCCAAGCTCAATTACTTTACAATCTTTCATCTCTTTTTTCTCAATGACGAAAGTGATGATGGTCCTTACTTTATGCCAGCCTTGTTTGCCGGCAGCGCCGGGATTCATATGCAGGCAATTCATCGCAGGATCGAACATCACTTTCAAAATATGGGAGTGACCGCTGATGAATAATTGAGGCTGATGGAGTTTTAATTCTTTTCTGGTTTCAGGATTATACCGGGGCGGTGAACCGCCTATATGCCGGATCATTACTTTTACATCTTCGCATAGAAAAACCAATTGCTCCGGAAATTCGATCCTTATTTCCTGTCCGTCGATATTGCCATAAACTCCTTTTAAACTCTTTTTCTCTTTTAATTTCTTAGCTATTTCCAGGTTTCCAAAATCACCAATATGCCATACTTCATCGCAGTTGTCAAAATGTTTAAATACATTTTCATCCAAAAAGCCATGCGTATCCGATATGAGGCCGATGCGAGTCATAGATTAGTTTTCCGCTTAAGCTGCAAAGTAATCAAGCGCTGTGAATTTATTTTTGAAACCAGTTCGGTCAGTTTTTGGAATTGCCCGTAGTATTCCCGGGGCAACGTGAGGAACTTTCTCATCAAGATATCCATGAATGCCTGATATAAAACCGATCTAAGTCATGATCAGTCAATTAAATTATCCGATCTTAGTTTTTCTAAAATCATTATTACACCCGGAGCTTGTTTTGTTTCCCGCATGTAATCTTTTGATGAAAAATATTTCAGCTCCCCGATCTCACCCGCAGCAACAGGTTTAATTGACCTTTGTAAAATAAAGCAATCCTGCTCCATGATTACACCGTCCTTTTCACCATAAGCAGGAGCTGAAATATGAAGATAATATTCCAGCTCTTTTTCATCAAGCGTGATATTTAATTCTTCATCGATTTCCCGGCATAACGCACTGGTGGGTGTTTCGCCTTCATCTATTTTACCGCCGGGTAAATAAAAACATTGTTTGTTAATACTGAATGCCAGTAACAATTTCCTGTTTTCTATTACCAATAGCCCGGCTGCCGGTAACTGCATGAAGCAAAATTCGATGTTCAAATCATATTTCCTAATTTTAATCTGAAAATTTATTATGCCCCACTATTATACACTTGGAAAAATTCCGCATAAACGACACACACAATTCCGCAAGCCCGACGGAGAACTATATTCCGAGCAATTATTTTCAACGGAAGGCTTTTCGAATGATTATTCACTGATGTACCATGTTTATCCTCCCACGCAGATCATCAAAACAGAACCCCAGGTAAGCGTGGCCCCAACAGTGGCCGAAGAAAAAATGCTGAAGCACCGGAGCTTCGAAGGATTTAATATAAAGCCTGAGCAGGATTTTTTACAAAGCCGCAAACCGGTATTGGTCAATAATGATTGCCATATCGTGCTGGCGGCCCCGCAGGAAAGCATGAAAGATTATTTTTATAAAAACACGGATGCCGATGAAATGATCTTTGTACATGAAGGAAAAGGAATTTTGCGAACGATCTATGGTGAACTTCCTTTTGACTATGGAGATTACCTGGTGATACCAAGGGGAACGATTTGGCAAATTGAATTTGCGACCTCTACTAACCGCCTGTTCATTGTAGAGTCATTCAGCCCGATCCGTTATCCCAAAAAGTATCTAAGCAAATATGGTCAGCTACTGGAACATTCGCCCTACTGCGAAAGAGACATCCGGGCACCTCAAAACCTTCCAACCTTTGATGAGAAAGGGGATTTCCTGATCCGGGCAAAGAAGAAAGGGATGTTGTACGGGCTTCATTATGGAACACATCCGTTTGATGCGGTTGGCTGGGATGGCTGTTGTTATCCTTATGCTTTTTCCATTCATGATTTTGAACCGATTACCGGTCGTGTTCACCAGCCGCCACCGGTACACCAGACCTTTGAAGGACACAATTTCGTAGTCTGTTCTTTTTGTCCCCGTCTCTTCGATTATCATCCGCAGGCAATACCCGCACCATATAATCATAGTAACATTGACAGCGATGAAGTTTTATATTATGTTGACGGCGATTTTATGAGCCGGAAAAATGTAACCCGGGGAATGATCACCTTACACCCTGCAGGTATACCGCACGGCCCGCACCCGGGAGCTGTAAAGAAAAGTATCGGTGCTAAAGAAACAAAAGAACTGGCGGTGATGGTAGATACTTTTCATCCTTTGATGCTTACAAGAGAAGCACTGGAGATCGAAAACCAGGATTATGTCATGAGCTGGGCAGAGTAGTCAATGGTGAGTGTGGTGAGTGGTGAATAGTTACCAGGCAATTGGTAATCGTATTGATCAACCGGCAATTATCAACCTGCACCGGCGAACCGCCAACGTTCGACGGACAACGATCGTCTGATAACAATCATCAAAAGCAAATTAATTAATAAACAAACCGAGGTATGGAATACCGGCAGATTGGAGAGACCAGTTTGAAATGTTCCGTGATCGCTTTCGGGGCATGGGCAATTGGGGGATGGAAATGGGGCGGCAGCGACAGGGGGGAGGCAGTAAAAGCCATCAGGGCGGCATATGATGAAGGTGTCACGACAATAGACACGGCGCCGGCCTATGGGCAAGGCCTGAGCGAAGAAATTGTGGCCGAAGCAATACAGGGAATCCCCAGGGATAAAATACAGATACTAACCAAGTTTGGTTTACGCTGGGACTTTAAAGAAGGAACCTTCTTTTTTAAAAGCCAGTTCAATGATGGTAAGAACTTTGATATGTATAAGCTGGCTTCGAAAGAAAGTGTTATTAAAGAATGCGGGGACTCTTTGCGAAGGCTAAAAACAGATTATATTGATCTTTACCAGGTCCATTGGCATGATGTCACTACTCCTATACATGAAACAATGGAAACCGTTTTGCGGTTGAAAGAACAGGGAAAGATCAGGGAGGTTGGGGTTTGTAATTATTCTGTTGCATTAATGAAGGAAGCTGAACAAACAATAAAACTGGCGTCCAACCAGGTCTCTTACAGCATGATATTCCGGGATATTGAAAAAGAGATTGTGCCATATGGGATTACCAACAACAAATCAATTATAGCCTACAGTCCTTTACAAAGAGGATTGTTAACCGGAAAAATAAAACCGGGCCATGTATTCAATGAAGGCGATCACCGGCAGGAGTTAATTCATTATACGGATGAAAATATTAAACGTACCAATGATATGCTGGATAAATTACGACCGCTTGCCGGATCAAAAAATGCTTCACTTGCCCAATTAGTATTAAGCTGGACAATCCGGCAACCCGGTATTACCATTGCATTGGCCGGCGCCAGAAATGCCGAACAGGCTGTACAAAATGCCAGGGCGGTTACGGTAAAACTAACTCCACCCGAGATCAGCTTTATTAATGAGGCAATAAAAACCCTGGAACTGGAGATCAATGCAGCGGGAGCATAAAATGATCTTAAACCAGCTTACAATTGCCCATTTCATAATTGATAAAATCAACCACTCTCTTAACACTTGTTTCTATAGCCTCAGATTCAGTATTAATAACTAAGTCCGGCATCAAGGGAGGTTCATACACATCATTCACCCCGCTAAGGTTAAATATCTTATCCGGATGATCATCGGGTAACAGCGCCTTTCCATACAAACCTTTTGTATCTCTTTTTATAAGCGTTTCAAGCCCGCATTTGATCCAGATTGTTTTGACATTTCCGCCTTTTGATACAAGTTCCTTGCGGACTTCTTCATATGGATTAATCGCGGCAAGTATGGTAATGACGCCATGTTTGGCCAGGAGATGAGCTACAAAACCCAGGCGGCGTATATTTTCGATTCTGTCTTTTTTTGAAAATCCTAGTTCGGGGCATAATACCGGCCGGTATACATCCGCATCAATTATTTCCGCCTTGTGTCCTTCTTTTTCCAGTTGCATTTTTACAGCATGAGCAATGGTAGATTTGCCGGCGCCGGATAAGCCTGTAAACTGGATAAAAAGCATAGCGCCTGGTTAAGAATATAATTATTTATGGGTAAATGTTATCAATAATGCCTGGCAACTGAATATACAGCTTTTGTTTGAAAATCATGGGATCAAATTAATAGTTAGTAGGATGTATGAATTGGCTTTTCACAATCTTCCCGTATTGATATTATAATGGCCAGAGGTTATATTATAGAAAGAATAACCGGTTTCAAATCTCATCACGATATTCCCCCTGGAGAACAAAATCAAGACGCAAACAAATCTCTTCTTCAAATTCACCGGGTTTATAGTTATAGGTATGACCGCTTTTGTAATTAGCGGAATTTTCCTGTTCTTTTTTCAACAACTGGATTATCTCCTGACCGGGTATTATTTTCAAAAAATCATAAATCCCTTTTATGGTTATTTCAGGCTGGCGGGTAATTTTTTTGAAGGGGATAATTATATTTCTATTTTGCCAGTTTTTTTTTATCGAATCGTCCGCCATTGTATACCAGCGGATGATTGATTCGGTTGTTTTACGGGCCAGCGGGTTTTCTTTTTTCCTCCCGGAGAAAACGGAATAAACATTTAAATTCAGACTAATAGTGGAAGGAATAGTTTTAAGCGGAGAACGTAGCATGTAAATGAGCATGGCTTCCGGAAATGTTTCAGCAATCGTTGCTGTTTTTGAGACAAAACCGGGGTTTTTGGAAAGAAAAAACTTTTCATCCTTCCGGTCAAAGACATACATATGCCGCTGAACGCACCGTTTATAAAAAAGCATGAGTTTTTTTCTTTTTGCCGGTGAAAGATCCTCATCAAAAAAAAGATGCGGATCAAGGGCCGGAACGCCGGGAAAAAAAAATGCCAGGTACATACTTCCAAACGCGTAGATCAAAAGCATTTCATCTTCTTCGGGCTTGGACAGACTGATCTCATGAAGCCTCGAGATCTTTCCAAGAAATAGCCTGTCAAGTAATAGAGAAAACCGGTAAAGCGGGCGTCCGACAGCCCTGTCCAGTTTCAATATGCCTAATAAAATATATTTCTGGATCACCGAAGGGGCAAAAAGAATTTCCCAAAGTTTGAAGCAGGTGAAATGCTTCCTGTCCTGCGCCAATAAATTAAAAAGATAGGTTGTGGCACTTCTTGCTACACTTATTATAAATGCCGTTTTTTTCAATTTTATTTTTCGGAAGCCCGGGAAAATAACCCAGTCAAGCAGCATAAAAATCCTGTTTACAATGATCAGGACAAAGAAGAAGGGCAGGATAAACAAAGCGCTGAAAATACGCCTGGGTGTAGGAAACCGGAGACTTTCCTTTTTCAATGAAAAAGTGTGTGCAGTAAGATTCAGGGCAAGTAAGACATCAAACATTAATAAGTTGCTGTATTGACAGGAATATTCAAATGTAGAGGAAAGTCTTTTCTTTTTTGGGCGATATTACCAATATATAAAAAATACTTATATTCAATTGCCGGAACTTTTTAAAACTGCAGTCAGCCATCACTAAACGAAAAGGATAACCGTTAAATCTATACTAGTCGGATTATGGACTCAGCCACCATTGAACGCCTTACCAGGATCAGTATTGAAAAGCCGTTACTGCCGGAGACTTATATACCATGGAGTAACGGGCGAACACGGGAAGAACGGTTTCTTCCTCAAAATTTTATTTCCCTGAAAGGCTTGCCGGTTTATGAGCAGCTTAGCGAAGAACAGATCATGGAGATTGAGCGGCATGAAGCGGTTCAGTTTATGTATTCCTATGCCTGGTCGGAAGCCCTGGGTGTAAAGTTCCTCGGCAGGGAAATTGTTAAACTCAAAGCCGGCAGCGCAGAAACCAAATTTATGTACCGGGAGATTATTGAAGAAACCCGTCACCAGGAAATGTTTACGCGGGGAATAGAAGCGATCGGGGGAAAGCCGATCCTGCCTACTGGTCATCATTTTTTCTGGAGTAAAATATCCTGCAGGTACCTGCCAAATTCCTGGATGTTCATGGCAATGATTGCCGGGGAATTAGTATCCGATGCGGTGGGGAGAGAAGTGCAAAAAGATACAAACGTATATTCCGTGTTGCGGAAAATAGCAGAGTTGCACCAGATTGAAGAAGGGCGGCATATATATTTTGCAAAAAAATACCTTGAAGATTTTACCAGGAATGCGGGCATTGTAAAGCGAAGTATTTACAGTATCGTAATGGCGTTACACATTCATTTTATGATAACAATGTATGTGAAAAGAGAAATTTTTGAACGGGTTGGCGTTGCCAAACCTAAAAAAGTGTACAAGATGGCGAGGAAAAATTACCGGGATAAATTTTCCCGGACCTGCCTTTATGAAGCTGTCGAATACGCCAAAGAATTTAATGGATTTAACTGGTTTACAAAGTTGATCTGGAAATGGATATTAAAAGCTGAAATAAATTGAGAGCCTGTATAAGCGATATTGGAATTTTCCTGCCGGAACGGATCGTCAGCAGCACTGAACTGGAAAATATGGTGAATAAAAACGGGTGCATAATTCCCGGCGGTTCTATTGAACGGTTATTTGGCGTAAAGGAAAGGCGGTATGCAGACCCGCATATCCAGGTTTCCGACCTGGGCGCCAATGCTGCCCGCAGCATAGTGGAGAAGCATGGTGCTGATACCATCGATTGTATGATCTTCGCTTCAGCCAGCCAGGATTTGATTGAACCTGCAACGGCAAATATCATACAGGAAAAGCTTGGCCTGCATTGCCCTGCTTTTGATGTTAAAAATGCCTGTAATAGTTTTGTTAACGCATTGCAAATCGCCGGTTCATTCATCCAGGGAGGCATTTACAAAAAAATCTTAATCACCTCCGGAGAAAAACTAAGCAACTCCATACTCTTTGAACCATCCGGCAAAGAAGACTTGCTAAAACGCCTGGCTTCTTTAAGTTTTGGCGATGGTGGTTCGGCAGTAATGGTCGAAAGCGCTATGAATGGTTGTGGATTATATTTCGAGAAATTCAGTACCATCGGAAAACATTGGGACTTATGCACCATTAAAGGCGGCGGTTCCATGTACAAATTTGAACCAGGTGCAATTTACTTCGAAGGAAAAACAGCGGAACTGGCACAGGTATTCATTGCTGAAGGAAGCAGGTTTGTTCAATCCTGTTTTTCTGAATCCGGCTGGGCCATAGCAGATATAGATCATGTTTTTACTCACCAGGTTTCGGCAAAAACATTTGAAATACTGGCTGCCCATTTAGGTTTCCCGGTTCACAGAATGATACAGGCTATCGATTTATATGGGAACGTCGCTTCCGTTTCAATACCTCTTTCACTTCATATCGCAGAAAAAAAGGGAATATTGAAACACGGTGATAAAATTGCTATTATCGGGCTGGCAGCCGGGATCAGCATCTCCATTCAATTGATGGTATGGAAGTAAATAAAACTTTTTACCGGACGCCTTTTTTGGATGCGCTCTCAAACATGCCGGAAAAAGCTGTTGTTTTTTCTAAAGGAAATCAATCGGTTTTTGCCGGTGACATTTATCAAAAAAGTATTTCCCTTGCAAACGGGCTGCGGGAAAAAGGTTTCTGCGACAAGGACCGGATTGTTATTATCGTTCCCCCGGGTAAAGAATTCCTTGAAATATTTTTTGCAGCTAATATGCTCAAAGGAATGCTGGCCATTATAGACCCGGAAATGGGACGTGACAATTTTGAATCCAAGCTAAAACAGTTTGATCCCAAATGGATGTTCATTGATTCAAGGTTATTATTGCTGCAGGAAAACTCCCTGCTCCGGTTTCTTTACCTGAAATTTTCAAAACGGCCATTTTATTTTTCATTTACATCGAAAGCTGCCATTATTGCCACGGGGAAAAATCTTCCTCTTCCGCGAAAGTTTTTGAGGTTTGATACACTTTATGCGGAGCCCGCTGCGGCTGTAATATTTAAAGATGATACAGACCAGGAGTTTATGGTTACCTATACATCCGGAACACTCGCCGAACCTAAAGGTGTAGTGCATTCTGTTAATTCACTTTTTAAAAGCCTTTCAAAAATCAAAGAGATCGTTGGTCCGCCGGGTAATACACGCATTGCAGCCTATCTTCCCCACTTCTTATTATTCGGGATTTGTTCAGGCAACCCTGTCTTTTTATTTAATAAGGATAAGCCCGCAAAATGGATCATACGTTTCTTTGAAAAAAATAATATCACTGCACTCTTTGGGCCGCCCAGTTTTTATTTATCGCTGATACAGTTTTGCAAAAAACAAAACATCCTGCTTCCCTCTTCCTTAGAGCTCCTTATCCTTGGTTCTGCACCCGTGCATCCGAAATTTGTTGAAATGTTATACGGCGTTACGCCTCCTCATACAAAAGTTTTATGCCTTTACGGGATGACAGAAAACCTGATCATCTGCAGCATTGACGGAAAAGATAAAATTAATTCAACAGCTCCCGGCGATGTCGTTGGAAAACCATTTGAAGGGAATACTCTTTCAATCGCGGACGATGGAGAAATCCTTCTTCAGTCTCCGCAGCTTTTTTCAAGATACCTGCACCTGCAGGAGCGGGAAACACCTCACCGCACCGGTGATCTCGGCTATCTTAAAACGGATGGTACACTCGTGCTGAATGGAAGAAAAAAAGATATGATCATCCGGCGTGACACCAATATTTATCCTGCTATCTATGAAAAGACAATAAAAAATATTCCCGATGTCGCGGAAGCCGTGTTAATTGGAATTTATTCTGAAAAAAACCATGATGAAGAGGTTTTCCTGGTCGTGGAGTCTGAAAAATATACTGAAACCGAATTACGCAAATTGCTCAGTTCGGGCAAATATTCAATTGACAAAGAAGCGATGCCTGATAAAATTATTTTTATGAAAATCCCCCTTTCAGGGAGACAAAATAAAGTAGACAGGAAAAAGATCAGGGAAAAAATAGCAAGATGAAAATAATCATCACGGGTGCAACAGGTTCCCTTGGCGCTTATCTCACACGCTGGTTTTCGGGAAAAGGCCATGAAGTGATTGCGGCAGGCCGCATCAAAGATCCGCCGGCAGGGTTACTTAAATGTGCGGAATACATCCGGGCAGATATTACTGCTCCTTTCCGGTTCCCGGAAGCTGATCTGTGTATCCACACAGCTGCATTGGCGAATGATAAAGCAAATCCAGATGACCTGTACAAAACAAATGTATGCGGGACAGAAAACGTGGCCAGTGCGGCGAAATACTTCAAAACATTTATTCATATTTCTTCTTCTTCCGTATATGCAAATTCAGAGTACCCGGTTACAGAGGAAATGGCAGGCGAAAAACCCGCTGAAAAATTATCTGCTTACGGAAAATCAAAATGGCTTGCCGAAGCGGCTCTAATAAAAATACACGAAAATGATTCCTGTTTTATTCTTCGTCCCAGGGGAATTTATGGCCCGGGGGACAAGGTGCTGTTGCCAAGGTTGCTGAAGCTGGTACGGAACAATAAAATGATAAGAGCGGGGAGCATGAACGTAAAACTCTCTATGACTCATTTTACAAATTTTGCCATGGCTATTGAAAGTTGCATGCATGCCGGAAAAAAAGGCCTTCATATTTACAATGTAGCAGATGATGAAACCTACGTGCTGTACCGGGTGATTAAAAAACTCCTAAACGAGATATATTCCCGGGAACTACCGGAAAAAAAACTGCCTCTCTGGGTTTTAAAATGTATGACAGCTTTAAAAATAGGAGAAGCCACTCCTTTGTTTCTAAATACTGTATCTAAAAGCCTGGTACTTGACATTTCAAAAATAAAGCGGGAAATGAACTATGCACCCGTTTTGAACATGGATAGGAGTGTAAAGGAAATTGCTGAATGGGTAAAAGCTGCGGGAGGTATAGAGGTGATTAAAAACGCCGATCCCGGCTTAGCGTGGAAATGCTGAGCAAAATTTACTGTTACAGCCCACTCTTCATCGTAACTTTTCTTAAGATTTACTTCTCATTTACTGGTCTTCCCGGTAAGAAGAAACTTTCAAATCAACTTCTTTCACTGGCTATGGTCGGCAATTCATCCTGCAAAACAGTCGGCTAAAAAAAAGTTTTGGCTGAAATAACAGGGATTGTTATTTTTATTAACCATTTGGTTAAACTATATGGTTAAAAAGAATACAGATAAAGGAGCCGAGCAGAAAATACTGGCTGCAGCAAAAAAAGTTTTCACTACAAAAGGCATGGCCGGCGCCCGTATGCAGGACATAGCTGATGAAGCGGGCATTAATAAAGCCCTGCTTCATTATTATTTCAGGGATAAAGACAAACTGTTTGATACGATTTTTTTAAGCGAGGCCCAGAAATTTTTTCCCAAGATCAATGGAATTTTTCAATCCGGGGATCCCCTGTTTGACAAGATCGAAAAGTTTGTAAGTGAGTACATCGATGAATTGCAGGAGAACCCCTACCTGCCCTGGTTTGTGATCAATGAAGTAAACCGCGACCCGGACAGGTTCTTGCAAAAGGTCATGGGAAATGACACCCGACCCAAACCGGCAAAATTCCTGGAGCAGATTGAAAAGGAAATAAAGAAGGGAACCATAAAGCGGATCAACCCCCTTCATTTGCTGATGAATCTTTTATCCATGACCATCTTCCCGTTTGTTGCCCGGCCGATGATTACCCGTAATCTCCGGTTAAGTGAATTGCAGTTCAGGCAGGCCATGGAGCAGCGGAAAAAAGAAATACCTAAGTTTATTATTGATGCCATAAAAAAATAATCATGAATGTTCAGCTATTTTTTTTACTGCTGTTTTTTTTACCGGGTATGCTGGCAGGCCAGGGGATAAAAAAACTGAGCCTGCAGCAGGCTTATGACATGGCCCGGGGTAATTATCCCGTCATTAAGCAGAAAGACCTGGTAAGACAGCGTGCTGATATCAATATTGAAAACCTGCAAAAAGGTTTTTTACCGCAGGTGACTATCGGTGGACAGGCAACTTACCAATCCGATGTAACAAAGATTGATGCTTCTTTACCTGGTTTCCATTTTGAAGTTCCCGATAAGGATCAGTATAAACTGTTCGCCGATGTCAGCCAGTTGATTTATGATGGAGGTTTAAACAGGGAGCAAAAGACATTCCAGGTATTTAATGCAACAGTGGAAGATCAAAAAGTGGAAGTAGAATTATACCAGGTAAAAGAACGCATCAACCAACTTTATTTAAGTGTTCTTTACCTCGATGAACAATTGAAGCAGGTTGAACTGGTCAAAGCCGATATAAACACCGGGATAAAAAGGCTGGAAGCACAGGTTCAGAATGGAGTAGCCTTCAAATCAAGCCTGAACATGTTAAAAGCGGAAATGCTGAAAACGGAGCAGCGGTCAATCGAAGTCAGCGCCTCCAGGAAAGGATTGATAGATGCCCTGGCTATCCTTCTTGGCCAGTCTTTGAATGAAGGACTCCAATTGGAAAAACCAGTTATCTCAGCACCGGCCCATACTACAGAAATTGCCCGCCCGGAATTGAAATTATTCAGTGACCAATCAAAGCTGATTGGTCAGCAAAACAAACTTATCACTGCTAAAAATTTACCTAAAGCAAGTGGGAAAG
>JADMIO012736562.1_pt1 | contig 13406 bp, 12 predicted proteins | sample 8958161 | NCBI WGS metagenome assembly JADMIO01 (sample SAMN16585339, study PRJNA669376) | soil metagenome | isolation source: Crop rotation soil | place: USA: Cullars Rotation, Alabama | collected 2011 | reverse complement strand
GATTGCCTCAAGCGCCTTGCGCAGTCGCCGTACCTCGTTTTCGAGGTCCCCGACGCGGGTACGCAAGCCGCGCGAGGCCAGCATGGAGGCGAGAAACGGGTAGCCAAACACAAATCCGCCGACCAGTAGAATTAGCGATTCCATTCCATCCCTTAGTTGTCATTATGGAAAACTTCGGGGAATTGTATCGCGCGGCGCGGGACTGTCCGTGAATTTTCGCGAGGGCGCATGATCAGCTACCATTCGTTTCGGTTTCCGCCATCATGGTCGGCAATCCTTGACTTTTGAATAAGCGCAGCGGAGACTTGGTAGCCATTGCATCGTGAAAACTGACAGGTGATCGATGGCAGAAGCAATTCAGCTTGCGCTGGGGAACGCGGGCGGCGTCAAGAGCCGTCGGCTGACCCTGATCGCCTGGCTGTTTTCGGCGATTATTGTCCTGTCGCTCGCGTTCACGTACTACGGCATCGGCCTGCTTGCCGCGGGTCGCGCCTACGTGGGCGGCGAGGGCCTGTGGTCCAAAGCGCAAAAGGACATGGTGTACGCGCTGGCGCGCTACGCCCGCTATCACAACATCGACGACTATCACACCTTTTTGGCTTCGCGCGCAGTGATACTGGGCGACCGCCAGGCCCGGCTCGAACTCGAAAAACCGGCGCCTGATCTGCAGATTGCGCGTAACGGTTTTCTGCAGGGGCGCAACCATCCGGACGATGTGGACGGCATGATCCAGCTGTTCCGCCATTTCCGCCGCATTCCCGACATCGATCAGGCGATCAACATCTGGACCCGTGCCGACGCCGAAATCGATCAGCTGATGGCGCTGGGCGACCAGATTCACGCTTCGATCCAGAGCGGCAGGACCGAGGACGCCGTGATGCTGCCGTATCTGCGCGGCCTGTTCGCCGTCAACCAGCGCCTGATGCCGATGGAAGACGCGTTCTCGTCCACGCTCAACGAGGCCGCGCGCAAGACCCAGATCGTGCTCGTGATTGCCCTGTTCACGGGCGTGTCGATGTTCCTGGCCGCGGCCCTTCTGTTCTCCAGGCGCCTGGTGCGGCAGAGCGGGGCGATCGAGTCCGCGCTGCGCCAGGGCGAGCACCAGCTGCGCGGCCTGCTGCAGTTTGCGCCGCTGCCGATCATCATCGTGCGCCTCTCCGACCAGGTCGTCCTGTTCGCGAACGAGCACGCACTGCGGCAATTCAAGATGTCGCCCGCCCAGGCGGGGACCGCACGCGCCAGCGATTTCTACTTCAATCCCGACGACCGCGACCGCCTGATTGTCTATCTGAACGAGCATCAGAGCACCGCCGACTGGGAAGTGCGCCTCAAGGACCGTGACGGCGTGCCGTTCTGGGCTTCGCTGTCGTCGCAATGCATTGCCTATCACGGCCAGCAGTGCGTGCTGACGGCCTTGAGCGATATCGACGTGCGCAAACGGAACCAGCAGGAGCTGCACCGGCGCGCCTACCACGACGAGCTTACCGGCTTGCCCAACCGTGCCATGTTCATGGCCAGCCTGGATGAAACGCTGGAGACGAAGGGGCGCGACGGCGGCAAGTTCGCCCTCATGTTCATTGACCTGGACCGGTTCAAGGTCATCAACGACGAGCTGGGACACAGCGCCGGCGACAAGCTGCTGCAGGAAGTGGCGATACGCCTGCGGGCAAGCGTGTTCGCCTCGGATGTGGTGGCGCGGCTGGGAGGGGATGAATTTGTGATCCTGGTGACCAAGAAGGCCGACCCGGACATGCTGCATCAGACGGCCAACAACATCATGACCGCGCTGCTCGCGCCGATTCAGCTGGACGGGCGCAGCGTCAACATCACGGCCAGCATCGGCATCAGCTGCTATCCGCGCGATGGCATTGACCTGATGACGATGATGAAAAGCGCGGACCGCGCTATGTATCGCGCCAAGGAAAACGGCAGGAACAACTTCCAGTGGTACGGCGCCGACAGCGCGCCCGCGCCGGCGCGGCGTGAATCGCGCGTTTGACGCCGCCGGCCCGCAGATCAGTAGGTGTAGAACATACGCTGGATTTCTTTGCTGTTGCTGGTCTTGGTCAGCGCCAGCATCAGCAGGATGCGCGCCTTTTGCGGATTGAGCGTATCGGCCACCACGAAATCGAGTTCGTCGTCATTGGCTTCGCCGTTGCGGGCCAGGATGCCTTGCCCGACGCGGCTGGCGCGCACGATTAATGCACCCTTGGCGCGGGCCGCCTTCAGCGCCGGCACCACTTTGGCCGCCAGGCTGCCGTCGCCGACGCCGGCGTGGATGATGCCCTTGGCGCCTGCTGCCATGAAGGCGTCGACCGCCACCGGACCCACGTTGGCATAGCCGTACACGATCTCCACATTTGGCAGCGACTGCAGCGCGCTGATGTCGAACTCCGTGTCCACGGTGTGCTTGCGCAGCGGCTGGCGATAGAAGAAGGCGCGGCTGCCCTGGATGTAGCCGAGCAGTCCCAGTTCAGGCGTGCGGAACGCGTCCAGGGTCGAGGTATTGACCTTGGTGACGTCGCGCGCCGCCTGGATCTGATCGTTGAGCGAGACCAGCACGCCCTTGCCGACGGCATCCGGGCTGGCGGCCAGCAGCACCGCGTTATACAGGTTGATCGGACCGTCGGCCGACAGCGCCGTCGACGGACGCATGGCGCCCACCAGCACCACCGGCTTGCGGCTCTTGACCACCAGGTTCAGGAAGTATGCAGTTTCTTCCAGCGTGTCGGTGCCATGCGTGATGACGATGCCATCGACATTCGGCTGCGCCAGCAGGGCGTTGACGCGTTTGCCGAGCGTGAGCCAGTGCTCATTGGTCATGTTCTCGCTGGCGATCTGGAACACCTGCTCGCCGCTCACATTGGCCACCTTGGCCAACTCCGGCACCGCCTGGATCAGGCGCTGCACGCCCACCGTGGCAGCCGTATAGCCGACGGTGGTAGTGCTCGTTGCGCCGGTGCCGGCGATAGTGCCGCCGGTCGCAAGAATCGTGACGTTGGCCAGCTTGGGCGCGTTCGACTCGGCATGCGCCGCGCAAGCGAATGCAAACAGCAGCAGGAAGGGCGCGAACAGTTTTTGCGCGGATGGTTTGTGAAGCATGCGTTCTCCTGAAAGGGATGGTTATGGTTTTTTGTAGACGACGCCGTCTTTCATCACGAACTCGATGTGCTGCAGCAGCGTAATGTCGCGCAGCGGGTCGCCGCTGACGGCGACGATGTCGGCGGCGAAGCCGGGTTCGATGGCGCCCAGGTTGCCGGACTGGTCGAGCAGATTGGCTGCGCTCAGCGTCGCGGCGCGGATCGCTTCCAGCGCGGGCATGCCGCCTTCGACCATGTAGGCAAATTCCTTGGCATTTTCACCGTGCGGGAACACGCCCGCATCGGTGCCGAAGGCGATTTTCACGCCGGCCTTGTAGGCGCGGCTGAAGGTGGCCTGGATCTGCGGGCCGATGGCGGCCGCCTTGGGGCGCACCACCGGGGTGTAGTACTCGGGGTCCTTGGCCTTGTCGCCCACATAGCGGCCGGCGGCCAGGGTCGGCACGTACCAGGCGCCGGTCTTCTTGAATAAGGCGATGGCCTCGTCATCCATCAGCGTGCCGTGCTCGATCGAGTCGACACCGGCGCGCAGCGCACGCTTGATGCCTTCGGTGCCGTGCGCGTGCGCGGCGACGCGAAAGCCATAGTCCTTGGCGGCGCTGACGATGGCGCGCAGTTCTTCTTCGGTGTACTGCGAATTCTGGCCGCTGCGGGCCTGGCTCAATACGCCGCCGGTGGCGGTGACCTTGATCAGGTCCGCGCCTTCCTTGTAGCGCGCGCGCACCGCCTGGCGGCCTTCGTCGGGGCTGTTGATCACACCCTCGTTCGGTCCCGGGTTGCCGAGCGCGCGATTGAAGCGGGCCGACAGCCCGTTGCTCGGGTCGGCGTGGCCGCCGGTGGTGGCGATCGACTTACCGGCGGTGAACATGCGCGGGCCGGGAATGGCGCCGTTTTCGATGGCGCGCTTGAGGGCGATGTTCAGGCCATCGGCCGCGCCCAGGTCGCGCACGGTGGTAAAGCCGGCCATCAGCGTGCGTTCGGCCAGCGCCACCGAGCGGTAGGCGTTGTCGGCGGGGTTCAGGGTGAGCGTGTCGCGCAGCGCGTCGGCCTGCTTTTGCGTCTCGCCCGTCAGGTGCACGTGCATATCGATAAAGCCCGGCATGCAGGCTTGACGCGACAAATCGATGTGGCCGGCGCCGGCGGTCATGGGGCCGATCGACTTGATCTTGCTGCCCTCGATCTCGATGCTGACCCGCTCGCGCCAGACTCCCGCTTTCACATCGAGCATGCGGCCGCAGTCCACCGTCTGGACTGCCGCCTGGACGCTGCCGGCAAGAAGGAAAAGGCACACGGCGGATCGCTTTTGCATGAGGGAGCTCCGGTGGGATGGTGGGAAATGAGGATACACGAATTCCCATAAAAAAAGGCCTCCCAGAAATGGAAAGCCTTTTATGGAGAAAACTTGATCAGACCAGTGGCGCGGTCGCCGGATCCTTGGTCGGGTCGCTCAATTCGCCTTCCCATTTGGCCACGACGGCGGTAGCGATGCCGTTGCCGATGACATTGGTGGCCGAGCGGGCCATATCGAGGAAATGGTCGATACCGAGCAGCAAGACCATGCCAGCGGCGGGAATGGCGAACTGGTCCAGTGTGGCGGCGATCACCACCAGCGAGGCGCGCGGCACGCCGGCCATGCCTTTGGAGGTGAGCATCAGCACCAGCATCATCGTCATCTGGGTGCCGAGCGACATCTCGATGCCGTAGGCCTGGGCGATGAAGATGGTGGCGAAGGTGCAGTACATCATCGAGCCATCGAGGTTAAACGAGTAACCGACCGGCAGCACGAAGGCGGCGATGCGGTTCTTGACGCCGAAGCGCTCCAGGCCTTCCAGGGTTTTGGGGAATGCCGCTTCCGACGAGGCGGTCGAGAAGGCGAGAATGGTCGGCTCGCGCAGGATGCGCAGCAGGGAGAACACGCGCGGGCCGAGGAAGATAAAGCCGGCCAGCGTCAGCACCACCCACAGCATCACGATGGCGAAGTAGAACTCGCCCATGAAGATACCGTAGGTCGACAGCACCTGCATGCCGCTCTTGGCGATGATCGCCGTCACGGCGGCGAATACCGCGACCGGCGCGAAGTTCATCACATAGCCGGTGACCTTGAGCATGACGTGGGCCACGCCGTCGATGGCTTCGATCATCGGATTGGCGCGCTGGCCCACGGCTGCGGCGGCGGTGCCGAAGAAGATCGAGAACACCACGATCTGCAGGATTTCATTCTTTGCCATGCCATCGACGATCGAGGACGGCACCAGGTGGGTGACGAAGTCCTTGAGCGAGAGGCTCGATTTGGCCAGGTCGTTGACGGCGGTCGGATCGAGGAACTTCTCCATGCCGACGCCGGGCTTGAACAGGTTCACCAGGATCAGCCCGAGCGACAAGGAGATGAGGGACGCAATCACGAACCAGCCCAGGGCCTTGATGCCGACCCGGCCCACTTCCTTGGCGTCGCCCATTTTGGCGATGCCCACCACCAGGGTCGAGAACACCAGCGGCGCGATGATCATCTTGATCAGGCGCAAAAACAGCGTGGTGATCAGGCCCATGTACTCGGCGAAGGATTTGGGATCGGCCAGCGTGATGTTGGCCACGTAGCCCGCGACGATCCCGAGCACCAGGCCCGCGATGATGTAGATAGTAAGGCGGTTGCGATTATTCATGCTGCATCCTGTATTTGGGTCGATCCGTGCGTTCTCGGGCAAAATAGGTGTATTTTGTGAGCAGACAAGCCGGGCTGTTGATGAAATTCTTGGCAAGTTCCGCAGTATCCTTGCCGCTGCAAGTGCTGTCAAGCTCGCTTCACCCCATGAGAAACCGACAAAAAACAACATGATCGAACTGAAGAACGTCAGCAAATCCTACGGTGCTTTCAAGGTGCTCAGCGACTGCAGCACCCGGGTCGACAAGGGCGATGTGGTGGTCATCTGCGGGCCGTCGGGCTCGGGCAAGTCGACCCTCATCAAGACCGTCAACGGGCTCGAACCGTTCCAGGCCGGCGAAGTGCGGGTCGACGGCATTTCGGTGGGCGACCCCAAGACCAATCTGTCGCGCCTGCGTGCGCGCATCGGCATGGTGTTCCAGAATTTCGAGCTGTTTCCGCACTTGTCGGTGCGCGAGAACCTGACGCTGGGCCAGACCAAGGTGCTGGGGCGCAGCGAAGAGGAAGCGACCGCGCGTGGCCTCAAGTACCTGGACCGGGTCGGCTTGCTCGCGCAGCAGGATAAATTCCCGAGCCAGCTGTCGGGCGGCCAGCAGCAGCGCGTGGCGATTGCGCGCGCGCTGGCGATGGACCCGATCGCCATGCTGTTCGACGAGCCTACGTCCGCGCTCGACCCCGAAATGATCACCGAGGTGCTCGATGTGATGGTTGGCCTGGCGCAGGAAGGCATGACCATGATGGTCGTCACGCACGAGATGGGTTTTGCGCGCAAGGTGGCGGACCGGATCGTGTTCATGGACCATGGGAAGATTGTGGAAGACACGCCGACCCAGGAGTTTTTCAGCGCGCCCAAGTCGGAGCGGGCGCGTGAGTTTTTGGCGAGAATCATTCACTAGAAGGCGAACACGGGGCTGCGAATTATGTGGACGCTGCTTTCGAATATTGAATGACGGCCTGTCTATCCATTCCCGCTGATTTCCCTCTCGCCAAACTGGCGCAAGTATTCAAATCGAAGCAGGTTTTGCGTTCAAATCAAAATCTGGCGAAACGATTACGGCAGAAAATTCCGATTTGGCCTCGCCAGCGACCAAGTTGGTGGTTTTGTTGGGACAATCGATTACCGCTGTTGATCGCCTTCCACGCAATGTGCTGCTTCTGCGATTCGGGGACCCGGGCCCGCTGAAATTAACCGTCGACAGCGATGGCTACGAGTCATACCATTTGTGCATTTCTGGACAATCAATAGATATCGCAAAAGAGTAGGCGCGTTACGAAATATCGTCCTCTCGCTGGTGCCGCACCGCCAAGATAGTGACAGTTGTAGCATTCGTAATTTCGAACAGCGCGACATAGCCGCCGCCGCCAAAGCGGATGACCAGTTCACGCAAAAAAGGTGTGTTGGGAGAGGCCATTCTGCATGTAAAAGGGAACTCCTTGAGCAGTTCCATTCCTTTGGCAATCGTCGCTCTTGCCCTGCGCGCAGCAGCAAGATCGCGCGCAACTAGATATCTGTTCAGACGTGCCAAGTCTTCCCTGGCCGATTTCGTGTACCTGATGGCGAAGGTCACTTTCTTACCTGTGATTCTGCGTTTCTAATTAACTCGTCGAGGTCACCCAGGATATCTTCAGTTGAAAAATATTCGCCCGTCGTCTGCGCCTCGTCGCGTGATCTAAGGCCTCGCGCGATGAACTCCTTTTGGCTTTGGCGACGTTCAATTTGAGTGCGTAGTGAATGCTCGACGAACGCAGACAATGTCTCACCTTCTTCCAATACGCTTTCAGCCGCAGCGCGCAGTTCGGGCGTTACGCGCAGGGGGGGGATTGTCGACGTTTTCATGGATGCTCCTTGTATCGCATATGCGATGCAGTATCGCACGCGGATTTGCCTCATTCAAGCTAGCTCGACTCTGTGGCAGACAAATCCGTTCAAAAAGCTGTGCGACTCATTGAGGTGCGAGACAGGCTCGAGCAGCCAAAGTCGCCCCCCAACTGCCGCGCGCTGTCGAATTCGGCCGCACTGAGCTCCTCGCCAAAGCGGCTGCGTAGCTGCTCCTCGGTCAGCAGCTTTTTCCTTGGCACGGCGGCCGCGATGGCATAGGCCATCGAACTGCGCACGTCGCGTTCGGTCAGCGTGCCCGCATCGTAGACGTTGGACAGCGTCGCCAGCGCAAAGTGGTCGCATTGGTCGCCCGCCTGTTTGAGGTAGGTCAGGGCATCCTCTTTCCACTTAATGACGATGGGATCGGCCGCGCCGGTCGTCATATCGTATTCATGCCCGTACGGGCCTTCTGTGTAAAAGTCGAGCTGTGCCTTCAGATGGCCGGCGCGCGCCGCCGCATTCAGAAAACCCAGCCGTTCCTGCACTTGGGCTGGCGAGATCCCGGCGCACAGCTTGACCAGGCCTTCGCGCTCGCGCAGGAAGATCTCGCGCTCGGCCGGATCCTGGTAGTCGGCCACGGGATCCTGGATGGCCGCGCAGATCGATTCGGCCTGATATACCTCGTACGCGGACTTCGCATCACCGCTGCGGGCTTTGGCGATGCGCTCGGCTACATAGGCGGCGACGGTCTTGCCGCCCAAATCCACGCCGCGCCCGTTGCGGCCGTTGACGAGTGTGGCGCTAGTGTGAACGGGCGCAGCCTGAACCGGCCCGGCATCGGGAAGCGAAGCCAGCCATCCCACCTGGTCGCGCGGGCGCGCCTGCGGCGCCGCGGTCACGGTCGGCGCCGCGGCCTGGCGTACGGGCGCCGGCCACGCCAGCCACAGCGCCAGGCCGAAGCCGGCGATGCCGAACAGGTACAGACTGGCTTCGCGTTGCTTCATGCGCTCAATTGAACAGCGAGCAGTAGTTCTGGCTGCGTTCGAGATTGAGTCCCACCGAGCCGCTCGACGCGATCACCTTGACCCAGCCGTTCGGCTTGGTGGCGCTTGGCGTCGCGCCGCAATTGGTGTGGACCCAGTGAATGCCCGTGCCGCTCGTGTATTTCTGGCCGCACAGACCGAGCCGCTGGTTGACCTGGATCGCGGCCAGCGATTTGGGCATGGTGGTGGCGTTGCGCACGTAGTCGACCGCGTACACATTGTCCATCGCCACGTCGTAGGTCTTGCCGTCCTGGTCAGAACGCAGGTTCAGACGGGTGTGGGTCAGGCGCACACCGTCGATCACGGTCGAGCCGGTGGCAAAACGCGGCGCGCTGGTCACCGTGCCGGTGATGTAGGCGCCCTTGTTGGCGGTGCAGGTGGACAGTTCGGAGGCGGAAGCGAGCAGTGCTTGGGACAACAAAAACAGAGCAATCAGGAATTTATTCAATTTAGATCTCCAATGTCGTGTGGTTTCAGATAAGCCCGGATGACTCCGTTGCCCCTGCACGCGACGCTGAAATGCAGGTACTGCAATGCCCAGAATCTATTGCCGAGTCTAGTGCGAAAAACCAGTATGACGAACAAATGTTTCGATTTCGTGACAATTGTTGATGCTAAAAACATACAGATTTCATCCCGTTAAGTTTTCCGCTGCAGCGGGAAATATGCGGGGGCGCCCCGATGGAAGTGGCCTGCTGCGGGTAAAATGACGGCATCCGTTTTCAGAGAGCCGCCATGTCCAACCTCGATTCCCCCGCCCAGAAAAGCATCACGATCGCCCGTCCGGATGACTGGCACCTGCACCTGCGCGACGGCGCGGCGCTGGCCAGCGTGCTGCCGCACAGCGCACGCCAGTTCGCACGCGCCATCGTCATGCCGAACCTCAAGCCCCCGGTCACCACGACCGCGATGGCGCAGGCGTATCGGGACCGCATCCTGGCGGCGCTGCCGGCGGGGATGCAGTTCGAGCCGCTCATGACGCTCTACCTGACCGACAACACCGACCCGGACGAAATCCGCCGCGCCGCCGACAGCGGCTTCGTGCACGCCGTCAAACTGTATCCGGCCGGCGCCACCACCAATTCCGACGCGGGCGTGACCGACCTGGCCAAGTGCTACAAGACGCTCGAAGTGATGCAGGAACTGGGCATGCCCTTCCTGGTGCACGGCGAAGTGACTGATCAGGACATCGACCTGTTCGACCGCGAAGCAGTGTTCATCGAGCGGGTCATGCGCCCGCTGCGCCGTGACATGCCGGCCCTGAAGATCGTGTTCGAGCACATCACCACCAAGGACGCGGCGCAGTACGTGGCCGAAGCCGAAGGCCCGATCGCGGCGACCATCACCGCCCACCACCTGCTCTACAACCGCAACGAAATCTTCAAAGGCGGCATTCGGCCGCACTACTACTGCCTGCCGGTGCTCAAGCGTGAAGAGCACCGCCTGGCGCTGATGACGGCGGCCACCAGCGGCGACGAACGCTTCTTCCTCGGCACCGACTCGGCCCCGCACGCCATCGGCGCCAAGGAGGCGTCCTGCGGCTGCGCCGGCTGCTACACCGCGCTGCATGCGATGGAAATGTATGCCGAGGCGTTCGAGCGCGCCGGTGCGCTGGACAAGCTTGAAGGTTTCGCCAGCCAGTTCGGTCCGGACTTCTACGAGCTGCCTCGCAATACCGAAACGGTGACGCTGGTGCGCGAGTCGTGGACGTTGCCGCAGACCGTGCCGATGGCCGATTCCCAGCTGGTGCCTTTGAACGGCGGCGAGCAAATCAACTGGAAACTGCTGTAAGCCGATGTTCGAAGCGATCGACTGGTCACGGCCCTGGTATGACGCGGTCCGCCCGGCGTTCGCCCGCTTCGACTTCGACGCGCTGGGCCTGACCGGCGCGCTCAACGCCGGCGCGGCGTCGCTGGCGCTGGTCAACCAGCGCGGGCAGCCGATCCGCTTCGTGCCGCAGGCCGAGTTGCCGGAAGGGCGGGCTTACGAGGAATATATCGGCGCCACCGGCTGCGTTCCCACGCGCGAGAATTTGCACGATTTCTTCAATGGCCTGGTATGGCTGACCTTCCCGCGTATCAAACAGCAGCTCAATGCCCTGCAGGCGGCGCAGATCGCGGTGGCCGGCGTCGGCAAGTCGCGCGGCGCGGCGCGCGATGCGGCCACGATCTTTGACGAGAACTCGGCGCTGCTAGTGGTGCGCGATGGGACGCTCGAGCCGCTGCTGCGCGAGCATGCGTGGCACGAGGCGCTTTACGCGCGGTGCGATCTGTTCGGCCGCGACGCGCAAGTCTGGCTGTTCGGCCACGCGCTGATGGAAAAGCTGGTCGCGCCGCGCAAGGCGATCACGGCGCATACGCGTGTGGTGCAGGCGGACGATCAGTACTTTACCTTGTCGCAGGAAGGGCAGCGTGCGTGGATCGATGCGCATGTGGCGGCTTTGCTCGCCAGCGAAGAGCTGAATACGGCGTCGTTCACGCCGTTGCCGGTACTCGGTATTCCAGGTTGGTGGCCGGAGCAAAACGAAGCGTTCTACGCCGATAGTACCGTTTTCCGTGCCAAACCACTTCGTCGTCCTCGCGAAGGCGGGGACCCATAGCGCGCATGCTCAGTATGGGTCCCCGCTTTCGCGAGGACGATGTGCGGCTGATTTATTTTAGGGATACTCATGACTGACACTATCCGCTGGGGCATCCTCGGCACCGGCAAGATTGCGCGCGCCTTCGCCAATGCGCTGAAGGACACCCCAGACGCGGTATTGGCAGCGGTCGCATCGCGCAGCAGCGACAGCGCCGCCGCCTTCGCCGCCGAATTCGGGGCGCCGCAAAGCTTCGGAACCTATGAAGATCTGGCATCGGCACCGGACATCGACATCGTCTACATTGGCACTCCGCATCCGATGCACGCGCAGAATGCCATCCTGCTTCTGAACGGCGGTAAAGCTGTCTTGTGCGAGAAGCCGTTCACCATGAACCGGCGCGAGGCCGAACAGGTAACCGCACTCGCGCGGACTAAGAAGCTGTTCCTGATGGAGGCCATGTGGACCCGCTTCATGCCCGCTCTCGCGGAAGTGAAGCGCGTGATCGCCTCGGGCGAGATCGGCCCCGTTCACCATGTGATGGCCGACTTCGGCTTCACCGCCACCAAAGACCCCGCGCACCGTGTCAACAACCAGGAGCTGGGCGGCGGCGCGCTGCTGGATCTGGGCATCTACCCGCTCTCGATCTCGGCCGCGATACTGGGGCCGGTCGCTTCCGTCCAGGCCAGCGCCGAGCTGGGCGAAACCGGTGTCGACCTGCAGACCAGCTTCACCCTGAAGCATGCGCGCGGGGGCATGTCGATCTGCAGCTGCTCGTTCAAGGCGCGCACGCCGGCCGAACTGACCGTGGCCGGCGAACTCGGTTTCGTGCGCATGAACACCCAGTTCCATCGCACCACGTCGGTGACGGTGTCGCTGGCCGATGGCGCCACGCGCACGATCGATACGCCCTATCTGGGTAACGGCTACGTGCACGAGGCGATCGAAGCGGGGCGCTGCCTGCGCGCGGGCCTGATCGAAAGCCCGGGCATGACTCACGACGAAACGCTGGCCCTGATGTCGGTGATGGACGACATCCGCGCCCAGATCGGCGTGCACTACCCGGCCGACCTCACACCTTGAGGAATTCTTCCTTGCCACCGAGCCAGCGGGCCAGGTGCGCTTCGACCACGTCGTCGACCTTGTCGTGAATCAGGCTGTGCGCAACGTCGCGCGCCTGCTCCACCAGCCACTGGTCGGTTTCGAGGTCGGCAAAGCGCAGCATCGCCTGGCCTGACTGGCGCGCACCCAGGAATTCGCCCGGGCCGCGGATCTCCAGATCGCGCCGCGCGATCTCGAAGCCGTCGGTGGTCTCGCGCATTGTCATCAGGCGCTGTTTGGCGATCTGGCCGAGCGGGCTTTGATACAGCAGCAGGCAGACACTGGCCGCCGAACCGCGGCCCACGCGGCCGCGCAGCTGGTGCAGCTGCGACAAGCCGAAACGTTCGGCGTGTTCAATCACCATCAGCGACGCATTCGGCACGTCCACGCCCACCTCGATCACGGTGGTCGCCACCAGCACCTGCACTTCGTTGGCGGTGAAGGCATCCATCACTTCCTGCTTTTCCAGCGGCTTCATGCGGCCGTGGACCAGTCCCACCTGCAGGTCGGGCAGCGCTTCGGCCAGCATCGCGTGGGTGTCGGTGGCCGTTTGCAGCTGCAGCGCTTCGGATTCTTCGATCAGCGGACAGACCCAGTACACCTGGCGCCCTTCCAGCGCGGCGGCGTGGACCCGTTCGATCACCTCGTCGCGCCGGTTCTGGTCGATGGCGCGTGTGACGATCGGGCTGCGGCCGGGAGGCAGCTCGTCGATGACCGACACTTCCAGGTCGGCGTAATAGGTCATGGCCAGCGTGCGCGGGATCGGCGTGGCCGACATCATCAGCTGGTGCGGGGTCTTGCCGTTGCTGCCCTTGTTGCGCAGCGTGAGGCGCTGGCCCACACCAAAGCGGTGCTGTTCGTCGACGATCACCAGTCCCAGCTTGGCGAAGTTGACGGTGTCCTGGATCAGGGCGTGGGTGCCGATCACCAGCTGCGCTTCGCCCGATTCGACCAGCGCGGTGGCGGCGAGCTTGTCTTTTTTCTTGAGGCTGCCCGTCAGCCACGCGACCTTCACCCCGAACGGCTCCATCCACGCCGCGATTTTGCGGAAGTGCTGGTCGGCCAGGATCTCGGTGGGCGCCATGAGCGCCGCCTGGTAGCGGGAAAG
>JADMIO010879526.1_pt1 | contig 13408 bp, 16 predicted proteins | sample 8958161 | NCBI WGS metagenome assembly JADMIO01 (sample SAMN16585339, study PRJNA669376) | soil metagenome | isolation source: Crop rotation soil | place: USA: Cullars Rotation, Alabama | collected 2011 | reverse complement strand
GCCACCGCCTCGCCCGCGTCTGCGCACTTCAAGGTGGTGAAGCCGCTGTTTCTGTCGCTGCCGCACAACCTCGGCTGGCACCATGCCCCGCAGCGCGGCGCGCCGCAGCTGGTGCAATGGAACGGCAGCTTCACCGATCACCTCGGCCAGACCATCGACTACACGATGGTGGGGACCGATCCGAACAAGAGCAATGTGAAGACGAAAGTTTCGGTGCTGATCGTTCCACTGAAGATGGTGTACGGCCCGGCCAACGGCAACATGACCTTCGATCCGCTGAAAACCAAGACTCCGAACGGCAGGAACGCGGTGCGCGACCTGCTGCGCTCGCCGCTGTTCAAATCGTCGATCGATTTCGTGCAGGGCGGCGTGGACCTGGGCACCACGCAATACGTCGATGCCTATCAGCGCGGCAATTTCTGGTCGGTGGTGAAGGGCCATCCCAATTATCATGTGAAGCTGGTTCCCACCGTGCTCGACGAGCAGGAGATCGATGTGCCGCCCGGCGTCGGCATGGTCGAGACAAACCCCTTCGGCAGCAAGCCGGTGGGCACGATGGAAGTGGACGTGTTCGACCAGGATATCCAGGGCATCCTGTCGGCGAACGGCGGCACCATCACGCCGGATACCTTTCCGCTGTTCGTGAGCTCAAACGTGTTCCTCACCGAAGGCGTGGCGGTGTGCTGCATCGGCGGGTATCACAGCGCCACGGCGGGACATCCCGCCGGCCAAACCTACGGCTATGCCACCTATGAAACCGAGGTGGGAAGCTTCTCGCAGGATGTCTCGGCCTTCTCGCACGAGATCGGCGAGTGGACAGACGATCCGTTCACGGACAATGACGTGAACTGCGCCGACAATTCGCTGATGGAAAACGGCGACCCGCTGGAGAACAACCCGAACTATGGCGGCTTCCCCTATACGGTGAACGGCCGCACCTACAATCTGCAGTCGCTGGTGTTCATCGGCTATTTCGGGGCGCCCCCGAGCACCTCGGTGAACAGCTGGCTGAGCTTCCAGAACGACGAGAAGAACGTGTGCCCTGGGCAGTGAGCCGCCGCATGGCTCACATCTTCTGAGGGCTCACAGGATTGGGCTGAATTCTGTTTATCGGAAGCGTATGCGCCGGATCAGCACCGATGCTGGAATGTCGACGCTTGCGCGGTGAAGCCGTCCGTTTCGCAGCAGGTCTGCACGGTCGCAGGCCTGGACGGAACCGCCACATCGGCATGCGCGCGGCTCACAAGCACCGCGACAGTGGCGAGCGCGGCCATGACCCACATCGCTTTGTCGGGAACATCCGGAAACATGTGCCGCTCCTTGCCGCGCGCTGTGCGGACTGCGCGGCAGCGGGGAGCATAGGGCTAAGCCCCAAACGATTCGTTAATGGAAATGCGAGGAATAGCCCAAATTCCGCCGTAATCATGCTTGGCTGGCAACGTCGTTATCGTCAGTACGGTTCGGTGTACCCGCAGCCGGGATGATCTGTCACGTTCTCAAGTCCTCCAGAGTCCTGCCATGAACCACAGATGCGCGAGATCCTGAGCAAGACCGGGACATTCATCCGCAATCACGGGCGGACGGCCGCGCTCGAGATTGCCGTCAATTTCGTGCTGCCGTTCGCGATCTTTGCTGTGGTCCAGAAGCCACTTGGCGATGCCAGGGCGCTGATGGTGTCATCCGCGCCGCCCATCCTCTGGAGTGTTACGGAATTCGCCCGGCATCGTCGCGTGGATGCGCTCTCGATGCTGGTGCTGTTCGGCATTGGACTGTCGCTTCTTGCCTTCGTCGGCGGCGGCTCGGTGCGTTTCCTGCAGCTGCGGGAGAGGCTGGTGACGGTAATCATCGCGTTCGTATTTATCGGCTCGGCCGTCATCGGCCGGCCACTGATCTACGAACTGGCGCGCGCCAGCATGATCCGCAAATCTTCCGCCGAGCTCGGACGCTTCGAGTCCCTGCGCGACAACAAATACTTTCGCCGCACGATGACGGTGATGACTCTGGTGTGGGGATTCGGCCTGCTTACGGACGCCGCAGCATCGGTGGCGCTGATCTACACGGTTTCGATCCGGCGCTATCTGATCGTCAGTCCGATTCTCGGCTACGCCACAATGGGCGGCCTTTCACTCTGGACCTTCTGGTACGCGCGTCGCCAGCGCCGCAAGGGCGAGGCCCGCCGCGCCGCCGAAGCGAAAGCACTAGGATAAGGAGGAGGCCCCGCCCAGCAGAGCCTCGGCAATGGCCTGCTCGTTACGTCTGGCAGTAGACGTTGAAGGTGATGTGGGCGTTCGGCGGCGCTCCTGCCGGCCAGGTTATGATCCATTCCCACTTGGCCGCGTTCTGTCCATTCCGGAAATTGGAAACAAGAGACAATCCTGCTCTTGCTGAACCATTCGCATAGAATGCGCCGTTCACCGCGGTCGGCGCCGCGTCAGGACAGCCATAGGTGAAGTCGAGATTTTTGCCGGTGGGAACATCGATCCGGGCGTACACCTGCAAATCGGGGCCGCCCGCCTGTGCAGATGCACTCGCTAAACGGTGCCGTCGCGTTCGTGCTGAATGACGGCGTGCTGCGCTGCGACCGGTGCGGCGACGCAGGCGGCCGCAATCGCCAGTGGTCCAACATATCGCATGGAATTTCTCCCGTCTGCCGTCGGTGTCTTTGAAAGGGAGCCGACGGTTCCGAAACTCCGGCGCCGTGGGAGCGTTCCCGGAGCTAAAAAAGACGTATTCGGAAAGACAGAATTGAAACGGCGTCCGCTCAAACGCTGGCGATGTCTGCGGAAGTCGACGGCAGTCCCGATTTGACCAGCGCGGCACGATGGTGCTCGATGTCCCCATCGCGCTTGTAATGCAGCGTTCGCAGGAAGACCTCGATCGAAAATCCGGGATCGCGCTTCAGCACCTCCGCCGCATGCTGTCCCGCTGCAGCCTCATCGCCCAGCTGCGCATAGCAGGCGGCAAGAAACGCGTGATGCATCAGATCCGGCGCAGCGATGTGGCCATAGGCAGGAATCGCCTCCCCATAGCGCCGCGCTACGAAATAGGCCCGTCCGAGGTGATTCCAGAACCGCTCGGGATGGCAGGGGTTGAGGCGCATCGCCTTTCTCACCCATTCGACGCCTTCCACGGCTTGCCCGATCCACGTCAGGATCTCGCCCTGCTGCACCACGATGAGATCGTCGTTGGGATTCAAGGCGAGCGCCCGCTCTTGATGATGCAGCGCCTTGTCATGTTGCCCGCTCGTCAGATAGACCGCCGCAAGAATGCGATGCACATCGCTGTCATTGCTGTCGAGGTGCAGCGCAATCTGCAGTTCCTTCATCACCTCCATGAAGGTCGCGGCGGGATCGGGGGTAAAGCGGTTCACCCAGGCCTGGCCAAGCGTGCAAGCCTTCCAGGCATGAGCATGGGCATAGTTCGGATCGAGCGCGATGGCGCGATCGAGCAGCGTCAACGCCTTCGCATTGTCCTCGCGGTTGGAGCGATGGTGCAGCAACTTGCCCGCGAGTACGCACTCGTACGCCGTCATGTTCTCGGTCGGCTTGCGGTGCACCTGCTCCCCCGTCGCATGCTCGACGCGCCCGGGAAGGGTGGCGACGATCGCGGCGGTGACTTCGTCCTGCAGTGCGAATATGTCTTCCAGCTCGCGGTCGTAGCGTTCGGCCCAGATGTGACGGTCGGCGCGGCCGTCGATCAGCTGCACGGTCACGCGCACGCGGCTGCCCTGCTTGCGCACGCTGCCTTCGACCACATATTGCACGCTGAGCTCGCGCGCGATCTGCCGCACGTCCACCGGCTTGCCCTTGTAGGTGAAGGCGGAGTTCCGGGAAATGATGAAGAGGTGCCTGAAGCGCGACAGCTCCGTGATGATGTCTTCCGTCAGTCCATCGGCAAAGAAATCCTGCTCGGGATCTCCACTCATATTGGCGAACGGCAGGACCGCGAGCGACGGACCTTCGGGCATAAGAGCAGCCGGTGCCTGTGTCTCCCGTGTGGGCACAGAACGATGATCGTCCGGTTTTGGCGGCGCGAAGGGCAGCTTGATCCCAAGTTTCAGGGCCGCGCCATCACCGCCCCCCGAAGCCTTCACATCCGCAGTCCAGCCGACGATGAGCGCGGCCGGAAACCCGGCAATGAGCATCGCGAGCAGCATCGTTCCGGTCCAGTCCGGCATTTTCAGCACCGGCGTCAGATTGTTGAACAGCTGAAGCAGCAGCCACGCCACGACGGCGTAGCCGCCGGCGATGCGCCAGATGTGGCGGCGTTTCAGCTCTGCAAAAAAATCAGCCATCGGTTGGCCTGCGCGGTGCGATGCGTACAGCGTCGGGAACTTAGCAGAACTCGAGCCACAACAGCAGGGGATCAAATATGAGAGCAAGCGGTAGACTATTTGCCCGCTCCGATTCTTCGGCTTCCAAGTTCCGCTGTGAAAACAGCTGGCGCGAGAGGGCGCTGGGGCTAAAGTGCGTCGACGCGCGTGTCGATGCGCTAGTGGTGCGTCCGCAGAAGGGGCGCGCTACACCGATCTATGCCCTGCGTGCAGAAGAAGCCCTCGGTGATTGTCTGGTTGCCGCTCTTCTCGGTGGAGAGAACCTCGAAAAGATACACGGTCGCGGGTTTCAGATATTGGACCGGCACCCTTAGAGTTGTTTGCGTCGCCGGGAGGTCGACATCGAGTTGCGGCGTTACCTCTCCCCCGCTTTCATACACAATGGCATGGTATCCGACGATTTCCACAGGGCCGAGATAAGGGAGAATGGGTTGCGTCACCGGCTTCCAATTGAGGACAACGTGCTCCACCGGAAGTATCGCCCCATTAGCAGGAGCTGTGACCCGGGGACCGGCTGGAATGTGATAGGTGAGTTTGTCAATGCCCTCGATCATTGTCCCCTTGTGCAGGCCGGCAAACTTGTAAAGCCCCGACGGCCATGCCGCGAACAGATCGGCAAGTGTGCTTTTGCCCTCTTCCTTTTCCGGCGGGCAGCCGAGCGCTTGTATCAATTCTTCGATCTGCGGCTCTATGCCCTCGAGAAATCCCTCGGTTTGTCCTCCTGTTGATTTCATGCCCGCCGCACTCTTGAAGCTGTAGACCTGATTTCCGTTCGAATCGGTTACGCTGCCTTCCGTCAGGCCCTCTGTATCGAAGCCGATCTGAATGCCCATATCGCAGGCAGATGAATTCGTCTCGAAGTGGACATTTGTGACCTTGAACCTGTTGCCGCCCGCATTCGCTGGACCGATTAGTCCCGCAGCGATGCTTAGGAATGACGTCGTGCAAACGGTTAAAAGCGATTTCTTTGGCATCCTGCGCTCCATTCCGCTGAAGGCGATCCCCCATGCGAGAGCACCATACGCCCTTTTTGTGCTTGCGGCGACTAATCCGCGGGTGAACGGGCCAGCGGCGGCAAAAGCAGATTTGTGCGACCGACTGAACGCCGGAAGCGCTGCGTCTCAGCCGGCTTTCTTCATGGAATAGACATTTTCTGCGCCGGGGAATTTCCGGGCGCGGACGTCGGCTGCATATCCTTTCACTGCCGCTTCGATGTCGCGGCCCATGCTCGCATATTCGCGTACGAAGCGCGGCGGACTCGGGTTAAGCCCCAGCATGTCTTCCAGCACCAGGATCTGCCCGTCGCATTCGGCAGATGCGCCGATACCGATGGTGGGGATGGGAATCTCGCCGGTGATTTTTGCGGCCAGCGGTTCGGCCATCCCCTCCAGCACCAGTGCGAATGCACCGGCTTCCGCCACAGCCTTGGCATCGGCTTCGATTGCCGGCCATTCGGCCTCTGTGCGGCCCTGTGTCTTGAAGCCGCCGAACACCTGAATCATCTGCGGCGTGAGCCCGATATGTCCCATCACCGGAATGCCGCGCTGCGCAAGATACTGAATAGTTTCAGCCATGCGCGCGCCACCTTCCAGTTTCACGGCCGTGCAGCCGGTTTCCTGGATCACCCGCGCGGCGTTGCGGAAGGCGACCTGCGGACTCTCCTCGTAGGAGCCAAACGGCAGGTCCACCACGATCAGCGCGCGCTTGCTGCCGCGCATGACCGCGCGCCCGTGCAGGATCATCATGTCGAGGGTGACGCCGAGCGTGGTTTCCATCCCGTGCATCACCATGCCGAGGCTGTCGCCCACCAGCATCAGATCTACATGGTCGTCGAGCAGCCGCGCGGTGTGGGCGTGATAGCAGGTGAGACAGACGATGGGCTTGGCGTTCTTCCGCGCGCGGATCTCGGGGACGGTGACGCGTTTGATCTGAACGACGGCCGACATGGGTTTCTCCGCGAGCGGGACGGAAGAGAGACTAGTCCGGATGCTGCGCCCGCGAAAGGTCGGCCCGGGCGGCATTCATCGCGGACACCGCCCGCATCGCCCCCACCACCACGCTGGAGAGCGCCACCATGTCCGCCGGCATCTCCGGGCGCCACACATCCAGCAGCAGCACGGCGCGGACCTGGTCGGTCGTGTTCAGCAGCTCGTGTGGATAAGTGTCATCCCATAACAGGCACTCACCGTTGTCCAGCAGGTACGGCTTGCGGTCGATCCACAGGACGGCGCCGAGATTGCCGTTCCCGTCGCGGGGCATGGAGAGCCCTAGGTGGAACCGTAGGATGCCGCGGAACGGCCCGCGGTGCTCCGGCACGTGCTTTCCCGGCGCGAGAAAGGAGTAGGTGGCGGAAAGAACCTCGGGGCAATCCTCGAGCAGCGCCCTCATCGTTGGGCAGCGCAAAAGATTCTGGTGCGAGACATGCCCGTACGCCTTCATGATGTACATGCGCCAGTCGCGGCCGTCATTGGCCGAGATGTCCGCCTGCTCCGGCATAATCTCGTGGAAACGTGGCACCCGAGGCAGCTGGCGCCCGACCGTCATCGCCTCGTCGCGGAGCGCTTCCCACACGGCCGCGAAGCGGCGCGCGTTCGGGAAATAACGTTCGGTGTCCAGAATGGCGGGCGTGGCGATGCGACGGTCGTAAAGCCAGCGCAAGCCATCGCCCAGATTCAAATACCAGTCCGCCACCCGCCCTCTCCGCATGCTGCAGGAAGAACTTAACATGCGGCGCTGGCAGAGGACGGGCAAGGCGGAAACGCCCGTGTGACATTTCCGTAAGACGCTGGCGCGGCAATAAAGGTGCTAGCCTTCTGCCCCCGCGGGCGGGCCGGCGCCTTCTTCGAACAGCGCGGTAGCGTTGACTGCGGCTTCCGCCGCCGCCTCTTCCCCTGCGGTGCGCTCGGCGAGCACATCTTCACCGCGCGCCTGACGCCCGGCTTCGTCCTCGGTGCGGGCGACGTTGATCGTCACCTTCACGCGCACTTCTGGATGCAGCACCACCGAAATCGGGTGTAGCCCGATGGCCTTGATGGCATGATCGAGGGGTACCTGCGTGCGGCTGATAGAGAACCCGCCGGCGGAAATCGCGTCTGCGATGTCACGGGGCGACACGGAACCGTAAAGCTGGCCGCCGTCGCCGGCCTGCCGCAGCAGCACGAAGGTTTTGCCCTCGAGCTTGTCCGCCACTTTCTGCGCTTCGCTCTTGCGCTCCAGATTGCGCGCTTCCAGCTGCGCCTTCTGGTTCTGAAAGTACTCGCGATTGGCTTTGGTGGCCCGCAACGCTTTTTTTTGCGGCAACAGGAAATTGCGGGCGAAGCCATCCTTCACCTTCACCTCCTCGCCCATCTGGCCGAGCTTCTCGACGCGTTCGAGCAGGATCACCTGCATGGCGCTCTCCTACTTCACGAGATAAGGCAGCAGCGCCATATAGCGCGCGCGCTTGATTGCCTTGGCGAGCAGCCGCTGCTTGCTCGCCGACACCGCGGTGATGCGGGCGGGCACGATCTTGCCGCGTTCCGAGATGAAACGCTGCAGCAGCTTCGCGTCCTTGTAATCGATCTTGGGCGCGTTGGCGCCGGAGAACGGGCAGGTCTTCTTGCGCCGGAAAAACGGGCGGCGCTGCCCGCCGCCGCGATCGCCGCCATGGCTCATCGCACCGTCTCCTCGGCTGGCGCGCCTTCCGTCTTGTTCTCTTCGCGCTCGCGCTTGTTCTTGTTGGACGACTGCTCGAACTTGTCTACCTTCACGCTCATGTATCGCAGCACGTCTTCGTTGATGCGCAGCTGACGCTCGAGCTCCTGGATAGCGCGGGCTGGCGCATTGATGTTGAGGAGCACGTAATGGCCCTTGCGGTTCTTCTTGATGCGATAGGCAAGCCCGCGCAGACCCCAATACTCCTGCTTTTCGACCTTGCCGCCTTCGCCTTCGACAATGGTTTTGAGGTGGGTCGCGAGCGCGTCGACCTGCTGCGCGCTGATATCCTGGCGCGCGATCAGGAGATGCTCATAAAGAGCCATAAACGTCCCTTTCCAGGGCCTGCGGAGCCAGTCGGGCGGGATAGCCCTGTACCGGTTATGGATCGCCGGAAGCCGGACCATCCGGCATTCAGCGGTTCAAGAACCGCCGTCCCGCGACCGCGAGGCCACTCTGAAGCCGGGCCGTATAGCCGGAGTGACCGCCGGCTGCAAGTTCGCCTAAATCCGCTTGGGAAGGCGCTCGACGCCGGCCCAGTTTGTGGTACGGTTCCCGCCAGACCTGCGTACACGGAACAGTAAGTATGCGCGTTCTGGGGAGTGCCGTTGGGCTTCTGTTGCTGGGCTGCGTCGCGCTACAGGCTGCTCCCAATTTCCCTTCGGGCGCGGAGTCCATCGAGCTAGCCCGCCTTGTCCAACTCGACAGCTATTGGCAGGGGTGGGTCAAGGATCAGGCTCGCAGCATGGTTTCGTCCGGCCGGATCTCCGAGGACCGCGCCCGCTCGCTGGCACAGGGGGCGCGCATGACTTCCGGCGCAGACGTGAACAGCGTCAGCTTTCTGCTGCTGATGCAGGCCGCCCGCGACGCGGAGGCCGATCTGCAGACGATCATGGACCGCTCCCGGCAGGAATATTCAGACCAGGCGGAGCGCAGCAGCATGGCGCACAGTCATGTGCCGACCGTTTCGCAGCTCAGTTCCGAAACGCAGACAGTTCTGTCCGAAAAGGGGCGGATCAAGCCCGTGATGACCTGGCGTTCCAATGACGTACCCGGCGCCAGTGTAACCCCCACGGCTGACGTTGACACCGGCGTGCACGTCGATCTGCAAACTGCGATGGATCGCCAGTCCGCTGCGGAAGCTGCTGTTTCGGCGGCCATGCAGCGTCTCTCGGCTGCCACGCCTTAGCCAGCCACGACCGGGAATGAAGAAGGGCGCCGCCTCGGCGGCGCCCTCATCTTTGCGGCCTCAGGGTAACCTGGAGGCCGACCGGCCCGACGGGCGGGCCCGTCTTTTGCCCCTCGTGCCTTTGCGGCTGGGCAGTGGACTATTGGCCTCCCGCAGCGGACCGTCAATTGCGGGGCGATCACATTTTGCATCCCGCAGTGCAACAGAAGCCGCTTGGGATTGGCGGCCGAAACTGAGGCGTACCGATCCTTGTTGCAGATCTGCCCAGCGCCAAGACGAAGCGGAGCTACGGGAAGTGGTCAGGCGCCCGTGATTTCATGCGCACTACAGGCTTGGGCGGATCGCATTTGACAAAGGTATGGGCCCGAAAACCTGGCGTCTGCTCCACCAGCACGTCACCGGGTTCATTAATGCGCAGCTTTTCCGAGGGCGTGGGTTTCCCCGCCACATCGATATAGAACACAGCGGTCTTCGCGGGCCCATCGTTCTTCAGAGCGACCGAGACATACACTGTGCGCATTTCGACACCGGCATAGAAGGACTGTACCCACGACCTGCCGGTTTTCTGAAATGCCATTGTTGGCTGTGTGCAACGTTTGAGGTCGGCGCGCTCCCTGGGCGTCAGGCTCGTGAGCTGGCGCCCCGGCCCAATGTCGATCCACACGGTCCGGTCGAGAAGACGCACCAGATCGGAGTCGGAGCCGAAAGGGCGATCGACGGGAATGGCCGTGGCCATGAACAGAAGCAGCAGGCCGCGCCACATCCGTCTAGATCAGTCCCGCGAGCGGGCTCGACGGATCGGCATAGCGCTTCTTTGCCATCCGTCCCGCCAGATAGGCGAGGCGGCCCGCTTCCACTGCATGTTTCATCGCCCGCGCCATCAGTACCGGATCTTTGGCTTCCGCAATACCGGTGTTCGAAATCACGGCATCGCAGCCAAGCTCCATCGCGATTGCAGCATCGGAAGCCGTGCCGATCCCCGCGTCAACGATCACCGGCACTCTTGCTTCCTCGATGATGAGCCGAATGTTGATCGGACTTTGGATGCCGAGACCGGAACCGATGGGCGAGGCGAGCGGCATGATCGCCGCAACGCCAAGATTCTCAAGCCGTTTGGCCATCAGCGGATCGTCATTGCAATAGACCATTACCTGGAAGCCGTCGGCGATCAGCATTTCCGTTGCGCGCAATGTTTCGAGCATATCCGGGTAGAGTGTCTTCCTGTCGCCCAGCACTTCCAGCTTGACCAGAGTCCATCCGCCGGCTTCGCGCGCCAGCCGCAATGTCCGCACCGCATCTTCGCCCGTAAAACAGCCGGCCGTGTTCGGCAGATAGGTGACCTTCTCCGGGTCGATGAAGTCCACCAGCTTCGGTTGGTCGGGATCGGTGAGATTCACACGGCGCACCGCGACGGTCACGATTTCCGCGCCGCTTGCTTCCAGCGCGTGCGCGTTCTGCTCATAGGATTGATACTTGCCTGTGCCGATGATCAGGCGCGACTCGTAGGTCTTGCCGGCGATCACCAGGGGCTTGGGATCGGCGCCAGACTTGCCCATCACCCACCACCGATGAACTGCACGATTTCCAGCCGGTCGCCATCGGCGACTGTTACATCCCCATAGCGGGAACGCGGTACGATCTCCAGATTCCGCTCGACGGCGATCTTCGCGGGCTCCAGCCCGAGCTCGGCCAGCAGCGCGCGCACCGTCACAGGTGCTCCAAACTGCCGCTCCTCTCCGTTGATCATGACCCGCAAACCCATAAATCCTCTTTTGGCGGCGTGGTTTCCGCGCCCGTGAAAGCCCGGTATACCCGTTCCGAATCCCGAGGACTGCCCCTTGGCCGGGCCTGCCACAAAATCCAGAGGCGCCAAGCCGATATATGTCCTGAACGGCCCGAACCTCAATCTCTTGGGTGAGCGCGAGCCGGAGGTCTATGGCCGCACGACTCTGGCGCAAATAGCCGAGCAAGTGACACAGCGGGCAGCGACGCGGGCGCTGCACATTGAGTTTCGACAAACCAACAGCGAAGCCGAACTGATCGGCTGGTTGCAGGAAGCGCGCCGGAAGGCTTCCGGGGTTATCCTGAACGCCGCGGGCTTAAGCCACACATCGGTGGCGCTACTCGATGCCGCTCGCGCGCTGGGCCGACCGCTGATCGAAGTTCACCTCTCCAATCCGTATGCCCGGGAAGAATATCGCCGCCACTCCTTCGTCAGCGAAGCGGCGACCGGAATTATCTGCGGGTTGGGCGCCGACGGATATCTGTATGCTGTTGATGCGTTGGCGCATGTCCTCAAGGAGCAGGCGGGATGAGTATCAGGGACGATGTTAAACAATTGGGGTCTCTGCTGACCAACGGGACGAAATCCAGGCCCGGCATAGATGCCGCCGCGATCCGCGAACTCGCGGAACTGCTGACAGAAACGGGGCTGACGGAGATCGAGATTGAACAGGAAGGCTCGCGCCTGCGAGTTGTGCGCCACGGAGCGCCCGTTCTGTCGCATGCTCCGGTTGTCGGGCCTGCGCCATCGACCGCAGCAGCGGACGCTTCCGTCGAGGCGCAGGCGCCAAAACGCGAGGGCCCGCATCCCGGTGCGGTGACCTCGCCAATGGTCGGCACTGTCTATGTGTCGCCCCAACCCGGCGCGGCGCCATTCGTAAAGATTGGCGATCAGGTAAAGGAGGGCGATACGTTGCTGATCGTTGAAGCGATGAAGACGATGAATCCCATCCTTGCACCGCGCGCGGGAACCGTCACTGAGATTTGCATCTCGGACACGCAGCCGGTCGAGTTCGGCCAGACGCTCCTGGTTCTTTCATAGATATGTTCGAGAAAGTCCTCATCGCCAATCGCGGCGAGATCGCGCTGCGCATCAACCGCGCCTGCAAGGAAATGGGCATTGCCACGGTCGCGATTCACTCGACCGCCGATGCTGATTCCATGCATGTGCGTCTTGCCGACGAAAGCGTATGCATCGGGCCGCCACCAGCGGCGCAAAGCTATCTGAATATTCCCCACATCATTGCCGCGTGTGAGATCACCGGCGCCGAAGCCATTCATCCGGGCTATGGCTTTCTGTCCGAGAACGCGCGGTTCGCGGAGATTGTGCGGGAGCACGGAATCACCTTCATCGGTCCGACGCCGGAGCACATCCGGCTGATGGGCGACAAGATCGCGGCCAAGCGGGCGGTGAAGAGCGTTGGAATCCCAACCGTGCCGGGCTCCGACGGCGCTGTATCGTCAGATGTGGAAGCGGGGAGGCTCGCTGGCGAAATCGGCTTTCCGGTGCTGATCAAGGCGGCAGCGGGCGGCGGCGGGCGGGGCATGAAGGTCGCGCGCGCACCATCAGATGTATCGCTCGCACTTTCGACTGCGCGTGCCGAAGCCAAGGCCGCGTTCGGCAACGACGAAGTGTATATGGAGAAGTACCTCCAGCGGCCGCGGCACATTGAAGTGCAGGTGCTGGCTGACAGCCACGGCAAGGTGCTGCACTTGGGCGAGCGTGACTGCTCGCTGCAACGGCGTCACCAGAAGCTTTGGGAAGAGGCGCCGTCGCCGGCGCTGAACACGGCGCAGCGCGCGCAGATCGGCGCCACAGTGACAAGCGCGCTGGAAAAGCTCGGATATCTTGGCGTCGGCACGGTGGAATTCCTCTTCGAAGATGGCGGCTTTTACTTCATCGAGATGAACACGCGGCTCCAGGTTGAGCATCCTGTGACGGAAGCCATCACCGGCCTCGATATCGTGCGCGAACAGATTCGTGTGGCGGCAGGCGGCGCGATCGAAATGGAGCAGTCCGACATCGTGCTCGCCGGGCACGCTATCGAATGCCGCATCAATGCCGAGAACGCTTTCACCTTCCAGCCATCGCCCGGCACAATCACCCATTTCCATGCGCCGGGTGGGCTGGGCGTGCGGTTCGATTCCGCGATTTACGACGGCTACCGGATCCCGCCCTACTACGACAGCCTCGCCGGCAAGCTGATCGTTCACGGCCGTAACCGCAACGAATGCCTGATGCGCCTCAGGCGGTCGCTGGACGAACTCGTCGTCGGAGGCATCGAGACCACCATTCCGCTGTTCCAGAAGTTGGTGCGGGAGCCCGACATCATCAACGGCGAGTACCATATCCACTGGCTCGAACAGTATCTGGCGAGGCAAGCGACGACGGCGCAACCCTGAGCCGGGAA
>JADMIO010647617.1_pt1 | contig 13408 bp, 10 predicted proteins | sample 8958161 | NCBI WGS metagenome assembly JADMIO01 (sample SAMN16585339, study PRJNA669376) | soil metagenome | isolation source: Crop rotation soil | place: USA: Cullars Rotation, Alabama | collected 2011 | reverse complement strand
CGATCGAAGATGCGATTGCGGCGGCGCTGCCGGCCCTCCGCCGAGCGGTTCCGCGGATCGGCCTCGGCCGCGCAACTACAGTGGTGGCGCCGATCCTCAAGCGTCTGCGCTCGACGCCCGGCGTGGTCTGGGCGAGCCCGGGCGGCTCGCTGCGTCGCGGAGAGGATACGGTCGGCGGCATCGAAATCGTCGCCGCGACCAGCAGCCCGCGCGATGCGATCGCCGAGCTGTTGCAGCTTCCCGGGGTCGCCCGCACGCTTCATCGAAGCGATCGGCGGCTCTATTTGCTGCTCGAGCGCATTCAGGTCGGCGTACGCTTTCCGGATCCGTCGAATGCCGGCGCCGTGCTGCTGAACGCAACCGGATCGCAGGCGCATCTCGCTGCTCTCCGAGCGCACGCCCGCACGACAGGCTGGCGTCTGACCAGGGACGGCTTGCGGAATATGGATGGCACGCTCCTGCTCGCTGCAACCGAGGCAGAGATCTACGACGCACTCGGTCTGCCGTTCATTCCCCCTGAGATCCGGTACGGCAACGAAGAGATTCTCGCAGCGCAGAACGGCGCCCTGCCGACGCTGCTGTCGAAAGCCGACATCCATGGCGACCTGCACATGCACACGGACTTCAGCGACGGGCGCGACGCCGTCGAAGCCATGGTCCAGGGGTGCCGTGCGCTCGGCTACGAGTACATGGCGATTACCGACCATTCGCCCCACTCGGCTGCGTCGCGGAATCTTTCCGCCGACTCGATCGCCAGGCAGGCTGACGAGATTTCGAGGCTGCGCGAACGCCACCCTGACATCACGATTCTGCATGGCTGCGAGGTTGATATCCTCCCCGACGGCCGTCTCGATTTTCCCGATCGCATCCTGGAGCGCCTGGACATCGTGCTCGCCTCGCTGCACGAGCGCGCTGGGCAATCGGCCGACCTCCTGCTTCGGCGCTATACGGCGGCGATGAAGCACCCGCTCGTCACGTTGATCACGCATCCGACCAACCGACAGGTGCCGCACAAACCCGGCTACGATCTCGATTACGACGCGCTGTTCGAGATGGCCGTCGAAACGCGGACGATCCTGGAGATTGACGGTTCGCCGGCGCACCTCGACCTCGACGGCGTGCTGTCCCGACGAGCGGTGGCAGCCGGCGCCCTCGTCGCGGTCGACAGCGATTGTCACCGCGCGGACCTGCTGGGAATGCAGATGGATCTTGGCGTGACGACGGCGCGGCGAGGCTGGATCGAACCCCGACACGTCGTGAACACCCGGCCGCTCGACGAGATCCGCGGGGTGATCGCCGCCAAACGCTAGAAAGACGAGAATCTGGTCATCTAGTCATTTAGTCATTTGGTCATTGATTGTTAGATTGACCAATCAATGACCCAATCAATGACCAGATGACCAGATGACCAAATGACCAAATTCGCGGTTCACCGTGTGTCCGCAGCCGCCGTCGGCGTCGGCGTCGCCGCCTTCCTCCTGTATCACGCGACGCTGCTGCCCGATATGGACCTCGGCGATACGCCGTCCTTTCAGTCGAGAATCGGCACTCCTCTGCTGAGCCCGAGGGACGGCTATCCCCTCTACACCGCGATTGGCACCGTCTTTCATTGGATTGCCGGCGGCACACCCGCGCATGCGTTGAACCTGGTCTCGGCCGTGGAAAGCGCCATCGCCTGCGCGGTCATTGTTCTCGTCGGCGTGGAGTTGAGCGGATCGATCGCTGCAGCCGTAGCGGCCGCTCTGTTATTCGCCACGTCGTACACGTTCTGGAGTCAGTCGATCATCGCGGAGGTCTATGCGCTGCATCTGATCTTCGTCGCGCTGACGCTGCTGCTCGCCCTTCGATGGGCCCGGCGTCCGACAACAGCGCGTCTCGCCCTGTTGTTCGCCACGTATGCGCTGGGGTTCGGCAACCACTTGTCGATGATTCTGCTCGCGCCAGGCCTCGTCATCTTCCTCTTCGCGGCCGCGCCGCAGGGCTGGCGATCTCTGCTGGCGCCACGCGTGGTGGCCCTCGCCACGGCCTGCGCCGCCGCCGGCGCTCTTCAGTACGCCTGGAACCTTCACACGCTCTGGCTGCTCCCCGATCCACCGGCCGGAATGGTGGACGGCCTGCAGCGATTCTGGTTCGACGTCACGAAGGCCGACTGGCGAGCGACGATGGTGGCCGAAGTGCCCCGGGCGATGGTCGCCGACCACGCCGCGATGTACGCCTTCGATCTCAATCAGCAATTCGGGTTTGCGGGACCATTCGTCGCCGTCATCGGGCTCGCGCAACTTCTCCGGACCAGCTGGCGACGGGCGGTGTTGATAGCGGCCGTGTATCTCGCGAACGTGATGTTCGCGTTCAGCTACAACGTCGGGGATACGCACGTCTTCTATCTGCCGTCGCACCTGATGGTCGCGTTGCTCGCCGCGCCGGCGCTCGTCGTCCTGGGTGGTGCGCCGTGGCGGCGCCAGATGGCCATCGCTCTCCTCCTCGCGTACGTGGCGACTCGAACGTGGCGGGACTATCCCGCGCTCGATCGGAGCGAAGACGATCGCCCGGCGCGGCTGCTCGCTGGTTTGACGGCCGGCCTCGACGATCGCCATGCCGTCCTGCTTACGGATCTGAATTGGCAGGTTCAGAATGGGCTGAGTTACTTCGGCAAGGAGGTCGCGCCAGAGATCGCGTACGACCGGATGCCGGATGTGATTTTGTACGCACCGTCTTTCATCGCCGACAACGCGACCATCAATCGGGAGCTCGCGCTCACGGAGCGTGCCCGCGACGAGCTTGCCGGCGCGTTCGGGCCGCTTTTCGAGACCGCGCTCGACCGGCGCGTCCCTGTGCCGAGGCTCTCAGACGCCGCGCGGGATCTGCCGGAAGGAGGCCTCTACGTTCTCTGCATCCTGAAGCCGACGCGGGACTTGAGCCTCGATTGGGACGACATCGGCCGGCTGCTGGCTGCGCAGTCGGGCGGCAGGCCGATCAAAGTCCCCGACGGCGATTACGTCGCCATCGCCGGAAGACGCGGCCGCGCGCCTGATCTCTTGATGGGTTCCAACCGCCCGTTCAGTCGGTCGCTCGACTTGGGCGGTGTCGCAGTGGAGATCCGAATGGAATCGTGGCTGGCGGCCGATACCATCCGCCGCATGGGGTTCGGCCACGTGGTAGCAGCCCATCGCCATACGTTGATCGTCGAGCGCGGCGTGAGCTTTGCCGCGTTCGATTCATCCGGCCGGGCCTTTCGGACGGCGTATGCGTCGAACATCTTCGCCCCTCAGCCCCGCTACCTCATCCGGCGCTAGCGACTTTTTCCTTTTGTCATCGATGTTGTTATCGTTGATCCATGCCTGATCGACGCTTGATCGCCACCGCGTTGACCGCTGGACTTATCGTGCTTCTGGCGGCGAACGACCGGGCCGCCGATCCGACGGCGCCCGAGCTCGCCCAGGCGCTGCAGCGCAAGTACGACGCGGTCAAAGACTTCTCAGCGGACTTCGTGCACACGTATCAGGGCGGCGTGTTGAGGAAGCAGTTGACCGAGCGCGGGAACGTGCTGATCAAGAAGCCGGGCAAGATGCGATGGGACTACACGTCGCCCGAGAAGAAGCTGTTCGTGTCTGACGGAACGAAGGTCTACTTTTACATTCCGGCGGACAAACAGGTGGTCGTCAGCGCCGTCCCTGCCGACGCCGAAGCCACGACGCCGGCCCTCTTTCTCGCCGGAAAAGGCAGCCTCACGGCAGGATTTACACCTTCGTTCGTCGATCTGCCACCGGGGCTGCCCCCCGGCAGCCTGGCGCTGAAGCTCGTGCCAAAATCGAAGCAACAGGACTACGATTGGCTCATCCTCGCCGTCGACCCCGCGACGCTCGCCATCCGGGGCCTCGTAACCGTCGACGCGCAAGGGGGAATGTCGACGTTCGCGTTCACGAACTTGAAGCAGAACGTCGGCCTGGCCGATAACCAGTTTACGTTCAAGCCTCCTCGTGGTGTGGATGTTGTCACGGATACGCCTCACTCCTAAGCTGCTCGCGATCGTCCTGTGTGGCGTGGCCATCGCTGGGTGTGCCACCACGGCGGCATTCCGGCGCGGCCGGGATGCGGAACAGCGCCAGGACTACGACCGCGCGGTTGCCGAGTACACCCAGGCCCTCCGGCTCGCCCCTTCCAATACCGACGCGCGTGTCGGCCTCGAGCGGGCGAGGCTGCGGGCCGCGCAGGATCACTTCGTCAAGGGACGGCGCCTCGGAGCCCTCGGAAAGTTCGAGGAGGCGCTCGTCGAGTACGGAATGGCCGCGGAGCTGAATCCGAGCAGTTCCGAAATCGATCAGGAGCTGCGAACGACGCGCAACAGGCTGCGCGCGAAGGTTGCCGTATCGAGCGAAGGCAAGACCGAGCTGCAGACGCTCATCGATCGCTCGCGCAACCTGGCGCCGCCAGGACTCGATCTCCCGCCGGGCGTGAAAATGCCGGCGGCGCTCACATTCCGCGAAGCCAGCAGCCGCGACGTCTTCACCAGCATCGCGCGCTTCGCCAATATCGGCGTCGTCTTCGACTCGACGTTCCGCGACGTGCCGATTACGGTGGATTTGCGCAACGCATCGCTCGAGGACGCGCTCAACACCGTTGCCGGCGTCACGCACACCTTTTTCAGGGTCCCTGCTCCGAATACCGTGGTCGTCGTGCCGGATACGGAAGCCAAACGGCGCGAGTACGAAGAAGACGTGGTTCGGACTTTCTATTTGAGCAACGCCGATCTCAAGGAGACCATGGATCTGCTCCGCCTCGTGCTCGACGCGCGGCGCATCTCCGCAACGACGGCGACCAATGCGTTGACGATCAAAGACACCCCCGAGCGCGTGGCGGCGGCGGCGCGGGTGCTCACCGCGATCGACAAGGCCCGCCCCGAGGTCATCATCGATGTCGAGCTGCTGGAGGTCGACCGCACGAAGCTGCTCGACTACGGTCTGCAGCTCGCATCGCCGGGGACGCCTCCGGTCGGCCCCGACGGCTCGGTCAGCGTCGGCACGAATTCAACGCTGACGCTGCAGTCGCTCCGCAATCTGTCGCAGTCCGACGTGCTGCTCGCAAATCTGCCGTCGTTGTACTACCGGCTGCTCAAGACGGACGTCAACACGCGGACGCTCGCGAATCCCCAACTTCGCACGTCGGACGGGACCACAGCGCAGGCTCGCTTCGGCGACCAGGTACCCGTCCCGACCACGACCTTCGCGCCGATTGCGACCGGTGGCACGCCGCAACAGCCGATCACGGCGTACACCTACCAGAACATCGGCGTGAATATCGACATCACGCCACGGACGCACCACGATGACGATGTCACGTTGGTGTTGAAGGTCGCGGTCACGAGCCTGTCCGGAAGCGGGTTCGGCGGATTGCCGACGTTCGGCAACCGCGAGATCAGCACGGTGATTCGCCTGCGCGACGGCGAAACCAACATGCTGGCGGGATTGATTCGCGACGACGAGCGGCGTTCGGTTGACGGGATTCCTGGACTGAGCGACATCCCGGGCGTCGGCCGCCTGTTCGCGCACACGCAGAGGACAACGAATCAGACCGACATCGTGCTGACGCTGACGCCGCACATCATTCGCGTGCTCGATCTGGACGAGGCCGACCTGCGCGCCTTCCGCGTCGGACGCGACACGCTTGAACCGCTGCCTGACTTGCCGCTGCCGGCGCCGGCTGAGGCGCCTGCCGCGCAACCGCCGCCGCCACGCCAGTAACACCTAGACTTTTTCGACTTGTGCGCCGAGGTTTCGAAGGCGCTCGACGAGCCGGCTGTAGCCGCGCTCGACCGTCTCGAGCGGCGAGACGCGGCTCAGTCCATCGCCCGCCAGCCCTGCGGCAATGAGCGCCATCCCCGATCGGAGATCGCGGCTGTCGAGCGGCCGCCCTTTCAGCCGCTTCGGGCCCGTGACGATGATCCGGTGCGGATCGCACAGGAAAAGATCCGCGCCCATCCCGCTCAGCTGCTCGAGCGCGAACAGTCGCAGCTCGTACAACCAATCGTGGACGAGCGTCTGACCCGCTGCCTGCGTGGCCAGGACTGTCACGAGGCTTACGAGATCGCTCGGGAAACCGGGCCAGAGTCCGGTCGTGATGCGGCCTGCCGCGTGCGGTACTGAGCGCGCGACCCGAAACACCTCGCCTTCCATCGCGCACTCGATCGACATGCGCTTCAGCACGGCGGCGACGACTTCCATGTCTTCCGGGCGCGTCCCTCGTACGTCGATCTCCCCGCCCGTGACCGCCGCGACGACGGCCCAGCTCCCTGCCTCGATGTAGTCGCCGCACAGCCGATACTCGGTGCCGCGAAGCTTCGCCCCGCCCTCGACGCGAATCGTGGATGTGCCACCCCCCGTTACACCCGCGCCGAGCCGCTGCAAGAACGCGCACAGCTCGGCGACGTGCGGTTCGCACGCGGCGTTGCGGATTTCGGAAACGCCCGGCGCCGCGACGGCGGCGAGGAGCGCCGTTTCGGTTCCGGTGACCGACGCCTCGTAGAGATAGATCGAAGCTGGCTTCAACCCGTCCGGTACTTCGAGCGCGTGTCCCTCGTGGGCGACCTGGCGCGCCCCCATGGCCGCCAGCGCGTCGAGATGCGTCGAAATGGTCCGCCGCGCGGGGAAATCGCCGCCGGGTGGGGCGAGCCGCGCCTCCCCGCGCCGGGCCAGCAGCGGACCGAACAGCAGCACGGAGCCGCGAAGGCGTCCGACCAGCGCCGCGTCCGGTTCGTCCTTGACGACCGTCAGACAGCGCACGCGCAGCGTTGTCGTGCCGATCCCTTCGACCGTCGCGCCGAGATCGATCAACAGCCGCGCCATGACCTCGACATCGCTGATGCGAGGCACGTTCGTCAGCACGCACTCTTCGGTCGTCAACAGACAGGCGGCCAGAATGGGAAGCGCGCTGTTCTTGTTTCCCTCGACGTCCACGGAACCCGAAAGCCGGTGGCCGCCCTCAATCGCAAGTATGGACATACGTCAGTCTGCATCGTCCGGCGTTGGCCGGACGTCATCGAAGTGGCCAAGATAGACGATCTCTTCCCGCAATTCGACCTCGAAGCGCGCGCGCACGGCGGTCCGGCATCGGGTGATGAGCTGCCGAATGTCTCGGGCGGTCGCGCCGCCGTCGTTGACGATGAAATTCCCGTGCGTCAGTGAAACGCGCGCACCGCCTACGGCGAGGCCTTTGAGGCCGGCCCGGTCGACGAGCGCGCCGGCCGACCAGGGAATGCCGTCGGGTACGCGGTCGCGGGCCGGCTCCGGGTTCTGGAAGATGCAGCCCGCGCTCGGGCTGTCGAGCGGCTGCGTCCGCTTGCGAAACGCGAGCGACTCGCGCGCCACCGCGCGGAGCGCGGCCGGTTCGCCGGCCGAGACACGAAACACCGCCGACAGAAGAATCTCGCCCGATTCCTGCAGCCGGCTGCGATCGTAGGCGAAGCCCATCGCGTCTCGCGGGACATCGCTCGGAATCCCATCTCGAGAGCAGACGCGCAGGTCGATCACCAGATCGCCAATCAGCCGGCCGCCGAAATGCGCATTGCCGTAGATGCCGCCGCCCACCGTTCCCGGCGTGCCGGCCCACGCCTCCAGTCCGGCGCACGCGTGGTTGATTGTCCATCGGACCAGTCCGTTGATTGTCACCGCCGTGTCTGCGCGAATGCGCGTCGCGTCGATCCGTGCGATCTCGCCGCCGCGCGGCCTGATGACCAATCCACGCACGCCTTCGTCGGAGACCAGCACGTTCGATCCGCCGCCGAGCATCGTGACCGCCACGCCGGCGCCGGATGCGAGCTTCAGAGCTGTGATGATCTCCTCGCTCGTCCTCGTTTCGATCAGCCAGTCGGCGGGTCCACCGACGCGGAATGTCGTGAGGGGCGCCAGCGGGGCGTGGCGCCGGGCGCGGTCGCCAAACGTCCTCTTGAGGGTTTCGAAGAAGTCGGCCATCAACGGGAGCCGGACTCGAAGGCCATCAGCGTTTGTTCCTGCGCGATGAGCGCGGCCATCGCCTCCCGCAGCGTCGAGACGACGAAGGAAATCGAATCGCCGGGAGCCAATTGTCCCGCGATGCCAATGTCCGCGCTGATGACGGTCGCAAGGCTTGGATATCCTCCCGTGGTCTGTCGATCCGCCATCAGGAGGATCGGCTGCCCCCCGGTTGGGACCTGGATCGCACCGAGCGGCGTCGCATCGGACAACATTTCCGCGGTGCCGGAATGCCGCAGCGTCGGTCCTTGCAGCCGAAAGCCCATGCGGTTCGACTCGGCGCCGAGGACGTACGGGGCCGACTGCAGGACCTCCAGCGCGTCGGCCGCGAAGCGGTCCGCCTGCGGGCCAGGGAGGACGCGCAAAAAGGGGACGGGAGTCATTTTCTCGCTGCAAAGCAGGCCGGATTCAAGGGTCTGCCGGTCTGGCGCGGCGCCAGAAAATGACTCCCGTCCCCTTTTTCCGAGCGGCAGGCGATCGCCGGCCCGCAGCGGCCGACCGTCGATGCCGCCCATCCGGCTCGGGAGATGGGTGGAACGACTGTTCAGCACGGGCGGCACCGCAATCCCCCCGTCAATCGCCAGATAAGCACGGGCGCCGCGCTGACGACCGCCAAACCGGAGCACCGAACCGGCTCCGACGACAAACGACGTGCACGGTGGCACCGGCCGACGATCGACGGCGACCTCGAAGTCGGCGCCCGCGAACGCCGCAATCCGCTCGTCGTCGAACTCCATCTCCGGACCGGCGAGCGTCACTTCGAGTGCCGCGGCGCTTGCTTCGTTGCCGACCAGTGAATTGGCCAGGCGATGCGAACACGGATCCATCGGGCCCGCCACCGGGACGCCGCGACTTTGCCAACCCCAGCGGCCACGGTCCTGAATCGTCGTCAACAGACCCGGGGTGATGATGCGGAGCGACGCCATTCAGCATGCATTCTCGAGGCGAGCATACTCGCCCGCGTCGATGGCGTAGAACTGAACGGCATCGCCTGGCTTGAACAGCGCCGGCTCCTGACGAGAGAGATCGAACGGCTTGAGCGGCGTGCGTCCGATAATCCGCCAGCCGCCGGGAGTGGACGCCGGATAAATGCCGGTCTGGCCACCGGCAATGCCCACCGATCCCGACGGCACGCGGACCCGTGGAGTCGAGAGCCGCGGGGCGGCGATGCGTTCGTCGACCGCTCCCATGTAGGCAAAGCCAGGCATGAACCCCAACATGAAGACACGATAGACGCGGGAGGTGTGCAAGTGGATCGCTTCCGCATCCGTAACTGCGCCAAACGACGCCACGTCAGCAAGGTCCGGCCCGAATTCGCCCGCGTAGCACACCGGAACCCTGACGACCGGCGAACTGCCGTATTGAGGAAGCGTCGGCATGCGAGAGTCGTCCGGCACACGCTCGACAGCCGCCGCGTCGCGTTCCAACCGCGCCATCAGCGCGTCAGAATCGGTGCGAAGCGGATCGAAGTAGACCGCAACCGACCGGTACGTCGGAACGACATCGCGCACGCCGCGCACGTCGGCCGCCTGGAGCCGCTCTGCCAGCGCGATCGCCTGTGCGTTGATAACCGGATCGATCCGATCGGCGAACTCGACCAGCAGCGCAGCATCGCCAACGGCCACAATCCTGAACGTGCTCACGCGAGCGCTCTTAGGAGCTTCTGATGAATGCCGCCAAAGCCGCCGTTCGACATGAGGATCACCAGGTCGCCGGCCCGGTGCTCGCGCACGATCGTCGCGACCACTTCGTCGAGCGATGCGGATTCACGGGCGGACTGGCCAGCCTTCGTAAGATCGCGGACGAGTTGAGGCACCGAGAGCCGCTCCGCTTCGGGCAGCGTCGATCTGAACACGGGCGCGATGAGGACCTCGCTCGCCGGCCCGAACGCGCGAGCGAAGTCGTCCTGAAAGATCCGCCGGCAGGAGGACGCCGATCGCGGCTCGAACACCGCCCAGATGCGCGCGTCCGGGTTGGCCGCCCGAAGGCCCGCCAGCGTTTCGGCAACGGCCGTCGGATGATGCGCGAAGTCGTCATAGACCGTGACGCCGCGAGCGGTACCCACGATTTCGAGCCGGCGCCTTACGCCGGCGAACCGCCACAGGCCTTCAGCGATGACGTTCGCGGCGATCCCGACCTCCGCGGCGACCGCAATGCCTGCTGTGGCATTCCGGACGTTATGGGCCCCGACGAGCGGGACTTCGAAGTCTCCGTAAGGCGCGCCGCCGCGTCGCACCTTGAACTTCGTCGAGGGCCCGATCGATTCAAGATCGTACGCCTGCCAGTCCACCCCGTCGGCTGTTCCGAAAGTTTCGACACGCGATTTGGCGAGGCCGGCCAGCCCTCGCGCGCGCTCGCTGTCGGCGCCAAGCAGGAGCAATCCGCGGCGCGGCACCAGGTTCGCCAGCCGCCGGAATGCGAGCGTCACCGATTCGATGTCGGCGTAGATGTCCGCATGGTCGAACTCGATATTGTTGACGACCGCGATGTCCGGCAGGTACTTGAGGAACTTGGCGGTCTTGTCGAAGAAGGCGCTGTCGTATTCGTCGCCTTCGATCACGAACTCGCGGCCCTTCCCCATCCGGTAGCTGGAGCCGTTCTCGCCGAAGTTTCGCGCGATGCCGCCAACGAGGACGCTGGGATCGGCGCCCGCGTGCGTCAGCACCCAGCCCGCCAGCGCCGTCGTCGTCGTCTTGCCGTGCGTGCCTGCGATGACAATCGATCTGGCGCCCCAGAGAAAATGCTCCCGGATCGCCTCCGGAAGCGAGCAATAGCGGATCTTTCGATCGAGCACCTCCTCGAGCTCGGCGTTGCCGCGTGAAATCGCATTGCCGACGATCACCAAGTCGAGATCGTTCGTGATGTTCTCGGGACGATATCCGCTCAGCGCTTCGATGCCTTCCGACGACAGGAACTCACTCATCGGCGGATACACGTCCTGATCCGAGCCGCGCACGTGAAAGCCCTTGTGTTTGAGCATCGCTGCCAATGTGGCAGTTGCCGTTCCACAGATACCGATGACGTGAACCTTCTTACTCAACGGCTGCCTCTTCGATTACGAGGCGAGGACGACGGTCCGCCACGACCCGGCATGAGACACCCAGCGGCAACGTCATCGCCGGGCCCGCCGTGTGGCCGGAGGGAAAACCAATCAGGACAGGACCCGGGAAGTCTCCGAACAAATCAGCCACGACGGCGCGTGCCGTCAATTGACCGGGGGCTGGCTCGTCGCACCCTGGCAGCTCCCCCACGACCACAGCCCCCGCCCGAGCCAGGATACCGGCTTGACGCAACTGGGTGACCATCCGATCGAGGCGGTAGGGACGTTCGTTGACTTCGTCAAGAAAGAGGACGTGGCCCTGTGGTGGTGAAAAGGCGAACGGCGTGCCCAACGACGCGACCAGCTGCGCCAGCGTGCCTCCAAAGAGCGGTCCGGTGGCCTCTCCGCTCCGTACGGTCTCCACTGCTGGCGTCGTCAACTCGCCGAGCGCGGCGGCACGACAGAGTGCATTCACGAACGATCCGCGATCGTAGGCGCCGGTGCCCTTCCCGAGGCGCCCCGCCACGGTTGGACCGTGAAACGCCACGAGCTCGCATCCGATCGACACGAACGCCAGCAGCGACGTGATATCGCTGTAGCCGACGAACGGCTTCCTGGCACGCCGGACCTCGGAGCGATCGAGCAACGGCAGCAGCTGAGCGCTGCCGAACCCACCGCGAACGGCGATGATCCCCGCGATCGTCGGATCGATGAGCGCCTTGTGAATCGCCTCGGCACGCACCGCCGCCGGACCAGCCACGTAGGACAGACGCTCGAAGACGGAGTCGTCATAGACAGGAATGAAACCCAGCCGCTCGAGTTCGGCAATTCCGTCGTCGAAGTCCTGGCGAGGAAACGAGCTTGCCGGAGCGACGACCGCAAGACGGCTGCCTGGTTTGAGCGCGCGCGGCTTCTGCATCACAGAAATCGCGCCATCTCGTCGGCGATGGCGCGATACTCGTCACGGCCGAGGCGCTGCCGCAGCACAGACCGCTCGAGCGGCCTGGAGGCAACATGGGCGGTCAAGTAGCGTTCCTTGGCGCGCTGCTGCCTTTTGAGCGCGTCTTCGACACGCGCGAACGGCAGCTCGCCGCTTTCGACCGCATAGATCAACGCCTCGAGTGCCGCTGCCTGGATGCCGTGGTCGCCGCTGCAAATAAGGACTCCATCGCAGCCCGCCGCAATGGCGAGCACGGCCGCCGACGGCACCGCGTACGTGGCAGCGATCGCTTTCATCTCGAGATCATCGCTCAAGATCACGCCATCAAAACCCAACTCGTCGCGCAGCAGATCGAAAACGATTCGACGCGAGAGCGTGGCCGGACGCTGCTCGTCGAGCGCCGGCATGAACACGTGCGCGGTCATCATCGTGGCGACGCCGGCGGCAATCGCCGCTTTGAACGGCACGAATTCCACGCTCCGCAGCCGATCGAGCGGATGCTCGACCAGAGGCAGCTCGACATGGGAATCGGCCTGTGTGTCGCCGTGTCCGGGAAAATGCTTGCCGCACGCGGCCACGCCTTCGACCTGGAGCGCCGCGACGATCGCCGCGCCGAGCCGCGCCACTTCTTCTGCTTTGTCGGACAAGGCGCGGTCGCCAATCACTGGATTCTTGGGATTGGTATGGATATCGAGGACGGGAGCGTAATCGAGCGTGATTCCGACGGCCTTCAGTTCCAAGGCGAGCGCACGTGCGAATCGCCCGGCCAGCTGTACGTTCCCACTCCGCCCCAGTGTCGCCATCGGCGGCCACTCGGTGAAGGGCGCTTTGAGACGGGCGACGCGGCCTCCCTCCTGATCGATGCTGACCCAGGCGGGCAGCTCCGGGACCAGTCTGGCCGACTCGTAGCACAGCTCGGCCACCTGTTCGGGCTCCCCGACGTTGCGGGCGAAAAGAATGACTCCGCCCAGTCCGAACTCTCGGGCGAGCGACCGCAGTTCGACAGGCACCTGCTGGCCGTCGAACCCTGCGATCAACAATTGGCCAATCTGGCGGCGTAGCGCGCTCGGCGACATGCGGCTTCGATTCTAGCAGGGCACCGCGCGCCGCGTGCTCGCTCGAGGGCGGAGTTTATAATGCCGTGCCATGCGAATCGCGGCCTCAGCGCCCACACGCATCGATCTGGCGGGCGGAACGATCGACATCTGGCCGCTGTATCTCTTTCACGAAGGCGCGGCGACGCTGAACGCCGCGATCAGCCTTCGCGCGCAGGTCACGCTCGAACGGCATGGCCGTGAAGGCCTCGAGCTGCGATCGCTCGACACCGCTCGCGAGGTGAGCGCGCGGCATTGGTCCGCTCTCGATCCGGCCGGCCCGCTGCCGCTGCTCGTGCGGGCGGCCCGGCATTTCCAGGTGGACGGCGTC
>JADMIO011778368.1_pt1 | contig 13411 bp, 12 predicted proteins | sample 8958161 | NCBI WGS metagenome assembly JADMIO01 (sample SAMN16585339, study PRJNA669376) | soil metagenome | isolation source: Crop rotation soil | place: USA: Cullars Rotation, Alabama | collected 2011 | reverse complement strand
CAGCGAACTAAACGGCCTTCCTGATGCCTATATGACGACACAGGAAGCGAATAGCAACGCTAAGACCGCAGTCAGTAACATCTACAATACCCGACGCTACCTGGAAAAGAAAGGAGCGGTTGCTCTGCTCAGTAGTACACCAAACAGAGGTGGCAACGGAACGGTTTACGCCATCGGCCACCTATCATACGACAAAGGATATGAAGCAATCCTTCCCCTTCTTTTTCTCTCTATAGAGGATTACCTGCGATTGCAACGTCTGCGCCTTTCGGGTCAGGATGTTGAACTGGAAGTAAACGTCCAAAATAATTGGTACACGGATGATCTCATGGGTTATAATGTTGTGGCAGACATAGAAGGCACGGACCCGAAACTAAAAAAAGAATTGGTGATGCTGGGTGCTCATCTGGACTCCTGGCATGCGGGTACTGGAGCAACCGATAACGCTGCTGGCTGCGTGGTTATGATGGAAGCAGTCCGTATTCTGAAAGCCTTAGGCGTAAAACCACGACGCACTATACGAATTGCACTCTGGGGTGCAGAAGAACAATGGCTGTTAGGCTCCTTCGGTTATGTAAAAAAACATCTTGGTGATCCAAAGAACATGAAGTTCACAGACGAACAAAAAAGATTGTCTGCCTATTACAACCTGGATGTTGGTACAGGAAAGATCAGAGGCATTTACCTGCAAAACAATGTGCAGCTAAAAGACATGTTTACCGACTGGCTTAAGCCCTTTGCAGACCTGGGCGCCACTGGAGTTACAACCAGTAATACAGGAGGTACCGATCACCTATCGTTTGATGCAGTAGGTATACCCGCCTTCCAGTTTATGCAAGACCCGATGGAGTACCAAACCCGTACGCATCATACGAACATGGATGTTTACGATCATTTGTTCATGGAGGATTTAAAACAAGCAGCTATTATTGTTGCAGCCTTTGTTTACAACACGGCCATGATGAATGAACTTTTGCCCCGCAAACCAGTACCGCTGCCAACTGCCTTTCTTTTCCAAAATGGACTACTGAAGTAATACCTAGCACAGTTAAATAGGAGAACATGAAAAGAACAATCGTTCTCCTGGACGCATCTCTTATTTGTTGTACCATTTCTACTCTTGCTCGACAGATGTCAGAAAAAATGCAACGTGATTTAGAGGTAGCTACCAACATCAAAAACAACTGAAGCCGACACCTATCATGCGCAATTTCCTTGTCTTTTCATTCCTTCTAATTTCCGTCTTCGATTATGCACAAGACTATAAAAAAATACATAAGAAAGCTATCGTGGTAGATACCCACAATGACCTATTGGGCGCTGTTGTAATGCGCGGCTTACACCTTGAAGATGATCTCTCGTTAAAAGCACATTCAGACTTTAGACGTTTTAAAAAGGGAGAGGTGGACGTGCAGGTATTTTCCGTGTTTTGCAATGAAACCTTTGGAAAGGACACGGCTTTCAAGTTTGCCAATATAGAAATTGATTCCCTGTACGCCATTGCCAATAGAAATTCCGATAAGCTGCAAATTGTGACAACACCTGCGGAACTGCTGCGGGTGGTGAAGAAAGGAAAGATGGCTGGTTTAATTGGTGTGGAAGGCGGTCACATGATCGAAGACAGCGTGGCTTACCTGGATCATCTCTACAGGCGTGGTGCTCGATACCTGACACTTACCTGGAACAATTCCACCTCCTGGGCAACTTCTGCAAGAGATGAAATGGATAGTACCATAAACAGGGCTAAAGGTCTCAATGAATTTGGTCAAAGCATTGTAAGGCACATGAACGAGATCGGAATGATGATTGACGTGAGCCACGTAGGAGAACGAATGCTGGCTGATGTATTAGCTATCACTTCCAAACCTGTCCTTGCCTCCCACAGCAGTGTCTATGCCATCAGTCCACAATTTCGAAACCTAAAAGATGAACAAATAAAAGCTATTGCAAAAAATGGAGGTGTCATCCAGATCAACTTTGCAGCTGGCTTTCTGGATAGCAATTTTACACTTTCCATGCTGCCCTATTTTGCCAAACACAAGACGGAAGTAGATTCTTTGGTAAAATTAAAATGGGGCGGTCCTGCCATTGGGCTTTACTTAAAACGAACATACCCTGATGAAGTTAAGGGAATGCTTCCCTCTCTGTCAGCTGTAATTGATCACATCGACTACATTGTAAAACTGGTAGGTGTTGATTACGTGGGACTTGGTTCTGACTTTGACGGCATTCCTTATCCACCCGCTGGTTTGGAAGACGTATCTATGTATCCCAGCATCACGGAAGGACTACTGAAAAGAGGTTATAAGACGAAGGAAATTGAAAAGATTCTGGGTGGAAACTTCATCAGGGTCTTCAAAGCCAATACGCAAAAATGATCATCATATAGCAAGTGACATGGCTGTCTTAATGTGGCGGATTAACTATTTGCTGGCAGCAGGATTTTAAAACTGGCACCTTTACCTGGTGCGCTTTCCGCCCAGATGTAGCCTTCGTGATTCTCTACCACTTTTTGCACGATGGCCAGGCCCACGCCAGAGCCTTCATATTCTGCCTTTCCATGCAGCCGCTGAAAGAGCCTGAAAATGCGTTCTGCGTCATCGGGATCGAAGCCAATCCCATTGTCTTTTACTTCAATTAGATGGTAAGACTTGTCTCTTAGTTCAAGTGGTATGTTTGCTTCAACGTCACTTCGCTGTACGATATTTGAAGTAATCGCAATCTGCGGTGCAACACCTTTTCGGTGATATTTGACTGCATTGCTAATGAGGTTTTGAAAAAGCTGGCGCAGTTGTCGCTCGTCACCATGAATGATCGGTAATTCATGCAGGGTTATACGGGCCCCTTTTTCAATGATGGTGGCTTCCATGTCATCCAGCACATCTTGCACAGCGTCAGTCAGTGATACCTCTCTAAAGCCAGTCGCACCCAGGGTCGTATTGGAATAAGCCAGAAGATCCTCGATCAGGCTACGCATTCTGCCTGTTGTATGTTGAATGCGCTGCACAATAGCTTGATTGTCTCCACTTAGTTCCGATCCAATGTTATGGATCAAACGGTCCAGGAAAAAACTGATCTTACGCAGTGGCTCCTGTAAATCGTGAGAAGCTGAATAAGCAAACTGCTTCAGCTGATCGTTGGCATTCTTTAACTCCATCGTCCTTTCTGCTACTTTCTGTTCCATGATCTCAGCAGCCCTTCTTTGGTCGTCCACATCCGTACAGGTCCCAAACCATTTTAGAATATTGCTTTCCTCATCTCTTAGCGGTAAGGCACGGCCCAAAAACCAACGGTAGGCGCCATCATAGCGCTTTAGTCTATATTCAATCTGGTAAGGCTCCCCTGTCTCCAAACTGCGTTGCCATACCTTCTGGGTCCTTTGTAGGTCATCTGGGTGCAGGACGCTGTTCCAGCCCTCACCCTTTGTTTCCTCATGGGACATACCCGTGTAGTCGTACCACTGCCTGTTATACAAATCATGGTAACCATCAGGCTTGGTTACCCAAACCATTTGCGGCATGACGTCGATGGCAAACTGTAGCTCTTTGTTGCTTTCTTCCACCCGTAACCTTGCCATGACTTGCTCGGTCACATCGGCAGCAACAGCCATCACTCCAGAGATCGTGCCGTCTGCCTCTCGAAAAGCCTCATAAAGTAGATTGATATAAACCGTTTCAATGGCATTATCTCTTGGTAGCGTCACAGGAATGCCAAGCGCTGTAAACCGTTCACCAGTTGTATAGACATTTGTGAGCAGTTCTTCATATCCCTGGCTTCGCACCTCAGGCAGCCCTTCAAAAATCGATCTGCCCAGCAACTCTTCTTTTCCGCGTCCCCAGAGTTCATACATGTCGTCATTTGCCAGTTCAACTATGAATTGTGGCCCTCTGAGGATCGCCATCGCTACGGGTGCTTGCAGGAGTACATTCCGTAGGTTGGCTTCACTTCGCCTGATCGCATCGTCTGCTTTTCTGCGTTCTGTAATATCTGTAAAAAGAAGCGCCACTTTACAGCTGTCACTTCCACCCGCCTGAAAGGCATACACATCAAACCACCGTCCCATTGCTGCTGATCCTTCGGTAAAGCGGATGGACTGACCAGTTATTGCCACATTGCCATAAAGATCAATCCAGCGTTGCTCCAGGTGAGGAATCAGATTTCTTGCCGTTTTACCAGCGGCGTCTTGTAAACCGGTCTGGTTTTCAAACACTCTGTTTGTCTCAAGGAAACGGTAATCAACAGGCCTGGTGTTTTCATCAAAGATCATTTCGATCACACAAAATCCCTGGTCCATAGACTCAAAAAGAGTTTGGTATCTTGCTTCACTTTCCTGTACTTGTTTTTTTGCAAGGACTTTATCGGTTACATCATTTCCTATGGCAAGCACACCCGCTGCTCTGGTTTTATCCTCTTCGTAGTAGGGTTCATAAACGTAGTTGATGTAGGCTGTTTCCGCCTTCCCATTCCGTATGACGGTTACAGGGCTTTCATAAACTTGCTTTGTGATTCCTGTTTCTCTCACTTCACTGATCAGTTCTGCATAGCCCTGGCCTCTTACTTCGGGTACAGCCAGTTCTAAGGGAAGGCCAATCACCTCTCTTCCTTTGCCCCAGAGTTGAAGCGTTGGTTCATTTGCCAGTTCAACCACTAACTTAGATCCTTTAAGAAGGCAAACAGGAATGGGCGTTTGATCAAATAGATTATTGACGACTTCCATGCCTTTCATCTTTGCTTCCCGTGTGCTTGACATTACTTCATGAGTGATGTCTTCGGCAGTGTGGATGATGTAGGTGACCGTACCATCGGGTGAAAATACTGGGGCGTTGCTTGCTCGCCAGTACCTCTCCGAATAAGAGCCATCATCGTTTTTGAGATCATAGCGTTGTGTGGGGAGATAGTGCACTTCTCTGTGCTCCAGTACATATTGGTAAGAGGCATACATGTCGCTTTCCCCTGTATGGTTTGGATCGGCATTGTTTGCAGGAAAAGCCTCAAAGATGCCCACACCAATGAGAGCCTCTCTTTTTGTACCCGTGTCTCTTGCATAGTTGGCTGTTACAGCCAGTATGGTATAGGTTGGCGCATCCGCTTTCAGCAAAACGCTATTTCCAGGTAACGCATTGAAAAGTGCGGTGTAATGCGCTTCAGGTATCTGAAACAAGGTTGAAGGTTCGTAGGTCATAAAGGATGAGCAATGAAGATAGGGAATATACTCTCTCTTTACCTACAGGTCATTTACTGCATTCTTTTTATAACTTCAACTTTTAAGGTAAGCAAATGACGAAAGGACCAATTGTTATTATTGACGATGATCTGGATGATCAGGAGATGTATACCGAAGCACTCAAGGCAATCGGTATACCCAACGAGACACGGATCTTTAGCGGTGCTCAACCTGCGCTAGATTATTTAAACTCCACTGAAGAACAGCCGTTCCTTATTTTATCTGATATAAACATGCCTGGCATGTCGGGACTGGAGCTAAAGAAGCATTTGCAGGATGATCCCTATCTCGCATCGAAAGGGGTGCCGTTTGTGTTTATTTCTACGAATGCAACCAAAGTGTCTGTTCGACACGCACATGCGCTCAGCGTTCAGGGCTATTTCGAAAAACCACAAAGTTTGGAGGGTATTCAATTGATGCTTCGAACACTATTCACTTACTGGGAACTGTGCAAGCACATCAACAATACCATGTAGCCTCACAATGTGAAAGATGTGGCTCTGTCTATCACTCTATATAGGATGGTTTTCCACTGTACGTAATTAAATATAATTTCAACGAATAATGATAGCTTAGACATTGGTGTTTTCACAGACTCAAACCGCCCAATTAGCCCTGACTTAGTTCAGGGCTTTTATTTTGATAGCCTGAAAGGCATTAATTGCCAATTCAAGATCTGCTTCCTTCAATAAGCCTTTTAAGCTGGTTGATTCGTGTTCGTGTAAGGAATTAATGCCAACTAGATTAGCGATACGCTTGAATTCAAACAATTCTTCCATTGACGGAAATTTCAACATCACATTTTCCATTTTATGATAGTCGGTGTTAGACATCAAAATAGAAATGAGGCTATTCCGATCAAATATTTTAAACAAACCATTTGATTCCCACGACAAATACGTATTTGGGATGCAACAATACCTTTACTCAGCTGATCTCAATTGCAAAGCAGCCTTTGGAAGTGAAACGGTATAGTCTTTCTCACATCGGCGGTGTGTACAGGGAGCAAAATGGAGTGACTTAATCTTCGGTGTATCGTAGGTTGCACGTTCTACGTGGAATTCTGTCATCCCCCACACAGATCCTCTTGTTAGAAAATAGCATAGCCAGACGTTTTTTCCACTACATTTCCGCCAAATATTTCTGACAATGCCCTTGTGGTAAAAAATCCATAGTAGTTGCCGTATTTTATTATTTTTCACTCTTAAATACCGTCACTAGACTGCTTATGCCCACTATTAAAAATACTTTGATACTTACCGTTACCAGCCTAGTGCTTTCGATGGGTTCAATTGCCCAGACGTCACAACGAAGGAATATTCGACTCCAGAACATTGGTAGGGACAGCGTAAAACTGACGCTAAACGAGGAGTATTATCTTATCGAAGATAGCTGTGCGCAAATTATTCGTTATGCCCGGTACGATTTTAAGCAACGCCTGTTCACCGGAAAATTTACGGATGTTAACCAAGCCAATCCCGAGCAGGTTATCGCAACAGGCGAATACAATGACAAGGGACTAAAAAATGGTGAGTTTGTTTCGTATTATCTAAACTTCAATCTCCAGGCAAAAGGAAGTTTCACAGAGAATAAATTTACGGGTAAATGGGAACTATTTTATGATGATGGAAAACCCAGGTTGAGTTTTGAGGCAGGCGAAAATGGCATCAAAATTATTGCTGCCTGGGATGCAGACGGAAAGAAAATAGTTGACAATGGAAAAGGAACCTACAAGGCAAATCTTGGCAGTATCTACTGGACCGGTAAGCTAACGGATGGCAAACCGGACGGAAAATGGAAAGCCATCAAAACAAACGATCGCACAAACACGGAGCTTGTAACTGAAAGTTTCAGGAACGGCGTATTTCAAAAAGGCGATGGCCCAACCGGCGATTACAGCGACGCTTCACGGATTTTGCTGGTCAGCGAAATAGAACTACCGTTTGTCAATGCTGAAAAATTAAAAATCTCTCCCGTTCCCTGCAATGGGGTGAAACGAAAACTGATTGTCAATGCGCAATACCGCAATGGCTTCGCTTCCTTTTCTGAAGAAATTAAACGACTCGTAACTCCCTATTTAAGCAAGGTTGATCTTCGTCCTTATGACACCGAAGTCACTTTCAGGGGCGAAGTTTCAGCGACCGGGGATGTTTCTCTAACAGACTATACGTTCGGTCTTGAAGACAAGGTCGCATCCGGATTGCAAAGAGAACTGAGAACTTTGCCACGCCTTGAGCCAGCCCTGGCTGATGGAAAGCCTATAGCGCAAAAGTTTACGATCACTTTTAAATTTTCCAAAGGTTTTTACAGCTTTAGCTATCGTTTTTTACCTCCGGCTTCAGACTGAGCAGAACTTATTGGCACCATTTACGTTTCTAATAATCCGGCTTGCTGTAGTTCCTCGGTTGTGATTTCAGTCAGTACATAGGGACATATCCGGCAGGCCTCAGCGCTCCTTTGTTTATACCAACGGCAGCGGGGTCTAATTGAACATACCGGCAATGTCTCTTTGTTAGGTACTGCATCCAAGAACTCCACTACCCGTTCAATGACACCACAATTTTTACCCGTCCACTGCTCGCAGCCATTTTCAACACATTTGTTTGAAAACCGGAATCGTTGCTCTGGTGGCGTGGGGTCCTTCCGCACTACATGCATAAAGTGCTCATCCACAGGAAGGGCCTGGGGAAGAATGGCAACCGTGCCATCGCGTTGACGCACTCCCAGCAATTGCGCACCGGGCTTTGCTTTGCTTGAGGGGCACAACCAACCGTTTTCTTTAGCCACGGCAGGTTAGAATTTGAGGATGTCTTTGAATTTCAATACATCAATTTTCCGGGCGATGATACCCTCAAGGATCGGTCCTATGGGCTGCTTAGCCGTAACAGGAAACAACGCCACCTGGTCTTTTAAGTTGCTTGACGCAAGCTCGCCTGCTACTGCCTTTTGAATGGCTGCGTTCATGGTGCTCCGCTGGGCTTCGGTCAGCGTGACATCGCCAAGGTCAACGACAAATTGATTTTTTGACATACTGAAAAGTTTAATTGTGACAGGGGAAGGGTAAGCGAAAAACAGTCTTCTTTGGGAGAGGGAAACCATCGTTGAAGACTACAGGCAAGCCTTCTTACACATGTAATTTTTTTCTAAATTAATAAGAAAAAATCTACTTTCAAAGTTACAAGTTGATTTATTTTCTACTCTTGTATTTCCTGTGAGCGGCACTAGTTTGCAAACACAAATCAACTTTTATACGACTTGCCTAATTGTTTTAATTGGTCCAACCAACCATTGAAATTTCTATTGAAACGGCTTTTGCTGCCAACACCCGATTTAGAAAGGCTGTCTTACTGTAATTGCCTGCAATTTGAATTTTCCTATTTGCCAAACTAAATATGTTCCATTAAAGATCAAGCGCAGGTTGTGCTTTGATTGAACGAATCCAAAGGTTAATTCAAAAACTATATAAGATATCATTTGACTACCGAGGTGCCTGTTTTCACGGGTGAAACCCTGTAAAAGATCCCTTACTTTCCACTAAGTATTTTTTCTTAGTATCTGTTTTGAATATTGGAAGGAAGGATTATTTTTGTTCTTGATCCAATCCTAAATCCTTGGCCATAAAAAGCCCTCCTATGAAACTATTCCTTTCTGCCCTTTTGCACCTTTTTCTCACTTATCCTTTATTTGCTACTACGGTTACAGCATCAAGCAGTAGCTCTGCTCCCGGTGATTGGGATAACAGCAGCACCTGGTCAGGCGGTAATGTCCCAAAGTCCGGTGATGTGGTGTTGATTCCCTCGGGCAAGGCGGTGGTCGTAAAGGGGGAAGAATATGGTTCAGCCTCCCCCACCTTACAAATCCTCGTCAATGGTACGCTGAACTTTGAGCCTTCGGGTAAACTCAATCTTTCCCCGACCAGTTTTCTGCAGATTTTTGTCGGTGGAAAGATCGTTCCTAAAAACGGTTCGTCTTCTCAGCTCATTACAATTGCTGGCGTCACAAAGTACAATGCAGCCAACAATGGCACCGTGGTAGGACCTGCCTATGCAGACATCCTCTCTGGTGTCTCTCTTCCTGGTCTTCCCTTAAGTGGCTTTACGCCCTCAGTCCTTGCCGTTACGCTAAACAGCTTTACTGCAAACGAGGTAGCAGGCGGAATTTTTCTTCGCTGGCAGGCGACAGACGAGAACATAGAAACGTTTGTAGTGGAGAGAAGCGTAACCGAAGGGATCACGTGGATGGAAGCAGGAACGCTAACAACAAAAGACGGATGGTCGGCCTATACCTTCCTTGATCCCACTGGTGGAGCAGGCATGATTTACTACCGCATTAAGGTTCGGAGTCTGGATGGCCACCTTGCTTATTCTGAAGTGATCCGCATTACACGGAGCGCTTTTCCAGGAGCAATGCTTGCGCCCAATCCAGCGACGACTTTTGTAAAGATCTCCTTCTCTAAAACTCTTCCCCAAAAAATTTCAATCAAACTGCTAAGCATAGTGGGTCAACCAATAAAAACAGTTGTGATTGCAGGAGGACAATCTAATTACGAGCTATCACTTCAAGGTATCGTAAAGGGAACTTATCTTCTCCAAATAGAAACAGAAGGCCAACTATTGAGTAAACAAATACTAATGGTCCAATAACAGTTGCCAGTGGTAAATATGATGCTCCCCCACTTTCCCCTTCTTGCCAGGGCATTTTATTACGGGCTAAATCCAACTTCATCCCTGTTCCGAATTTTGCAATTGTTTAATTGCTGATCACATACAAGGCGCTGTGGTAGAAACATAGTGTTAGCATTATGTTTTGTGGTTTTTAGTTTAAAGGAGTGATTTGTGAAGAAACTGCCTTCCACTCTCCCTTTTTCTTGACCCACACATCATAGATGCGTGTTTTTCGATTGGCAAAAGGGATGTCTTTGATCCTGCCTTTCGTTACACTAATCAAGTGTTGATAGCCTTTAAAAACGAGGCGAAACGAACAGCTATTCACTCTTATTTTGAGTATGAATCCAATACCTTCAAGGGCCAATTAATGGACACAGAAATTGAACTGGCGATCACGAAGTTTGAAGCCATCCTTTTAAAAAACCCCTGACCGAAAGACCAAATCAGTCAATTGACGTAAAGGAAAAACACCGAGGTTGACTACCCGTGTTTATCGTCATCAAGTTAATTATACTATTCATTTATCTAATTGAAAAACTACAAATGAGATACATCTTTTTTCAGGGAAAAGACCTCCATATATTTGCCCATGCCCACATCAAAGAGGAAAGTTATCATCGAGTTTCCAGACCTGAAATCCCTCATTGATTATACCCTGCTCATTGACCTTACCAACTCTGAAATCATCAGGACGAAATTTATTCTTATTTGTGAGCTTACAGAAGCAGATATTGAACTTGCCCTGAATGGCTATAAGACTGTGGCAATTGAATAGCATCAATAAAAATCCACCTTCTCGCATACTTTTTCAGCCACTGGGAGAAATGCAAACACCCCTCGATTGCTCATCAACTGAAGATACCTATGTATCACATGAAAAAAAAGTAGCTACACAACGAAGCGAAGCTGTATGTTTCTGCTGATAACACAATGTGAATAATGGCTCAAGAAAGGATGCGCTATTACTTATTCCTGGATAAGTTCTTACCTGAAATAAAAAATAGCCCCCTTCGTTCGAGAAGGGTTTTGTTTTTAGTAAGGACACATACAAATGTGTACTATCGAAAAGAATTCAATATAAAGTCGTTTCATCAAGACCGGTCCTCCTTTTGTCGTATCTTTTCTTTACCTAAATCAATGCCATGAAAAAGGGATCTCTTCTCTTTCCGCTCTGGGCTCTAATGCTTGCTTCCTGTAGTAGTAGTCCTTCAGAAAGTGATATCAAAAAGAAGATCCTGCTGGAATATGTCTGCATGGAAACTGCAGACATTGAGAACTTGAAAGTCCTGGATAAAAAAGACGCCGAAACCATCTCTGATGCCAAAGGCTATGAATACACCGTTTCCGGTGAAGTGGTCTGGAATGCGGGGTGCCAAGAGTCCTTACGGCCAACCCCAGCAGGCTATAAAGAACGCTTGGAAAATAAAAAGGCCTACCTAGTCAAATCAGAAGGAGAATGGCGATAAAAAAACTTATATGTTCCGTGTACCTTTTGAAAACATATCTTCTTTTGACAACATATCTTAATAAAGGGCTAAGTGAAAATGCCTAATGCAATTTTGAACAAGTAAAGTCATCAGTTTGATGATATTCTCCTCATAAGCTACGTTGGATCGGCCGCCGCAATAGCAAGCCGCATGTAGAGTAATGGCTTATTTACGCGGTTTAAGTCTTCTTATTTGCTTATCGGCATTTTTGTTCTGTGGATTTAGTTTCAGGGACTGCTCATAATTTTTAATGGCTAATTCCGTATCGCCCCATTCTGCATATACCTCACCAAGGCTGTCAAATGCATTTGCACTTTTGGGATATAAATAAACATTCAACTTGAATATTTCCAGGGCATCGGCTATTTGCTTTTGCCCCAAAAGTGGTAGCCCCAGCTATTGAGTTCAGCCTCAGTTAAGGCAAAGTCGATGTTTGTCTTCTTCAACCGGTTTACTTCTGTTATAGCATTTTTGTATCCGCCTTTATCCAGTGCCATCTTCAGCGATTTCATAGAAGCAGAAAGACCAAATCCGTTCGCTGCTTTCATATCTGGAATAAACAACCCGGCCAGTTCATCGATAAAGGATTCCGGAGAACCTCCCATTAAGTTGGTCAGTGCAATAATGGAAAGGTCATCCTTCAGGTATACCATCACAGCCGAACGGCCTCCCCCTACGGCAGCCGCAGCCGGGTGCTCAGGTCTTGCTAGAATTGGCCAACCAGCAGCATATCCATTCAGTTGGCGGCTGAATCCCCCTGTCTTTCCATTATTCAATAGGGCCGGCTTCCAAAGCAAATCAAGGCTCGCTTTCTTCTTTAATAGTTTCCCGCCTTGAAGGGCAATCACCCACTCCGCCAACTCTTTCGCGGTAGCGCTCATGCCTGCTGCCGATTGAAGGGGCGGAGGGAAAGAAAAGAACGTGTTGCTAAGAGCTCCCTGCCGGTATGCATAACCAGCCGCTGCGTGTGGTATGACCGCTTTTGTGGCGCCAAAGCCTGCCCTTATGGTATAGGGCATACCTACTTTTGCCAGTTGCTCTTTGGTAATGAACTGCTGGAAAGGCATTCCGCTTAGTGTGTCAATGATGCGGCCTAGCAATAAATAATTAGTTTGATTGTACTGAAATTTTTCTCCGGGCGTAAAGTCCATAGGCATCGCCAGTACTTTTTGCCAGGAGGCTTCCAAACTGGGCGCTATCATAACAGCCTCCTCTTCATCTACAACGTCGGGAATGCCAGAGGTATGAGACAATAACTGTTGAACCGTCAATGCCCGCCATGCTGCAGGAAGGTCGTTCAGATAAGCGGAAACAGGGGCAGAGAGCTGGAGTTTGCCCTCTTCTGCCAACTGTAGGATCGCTACCCCTACAAAGGCCTTTGTGATGGAATTAAGGGTAAAAACAGTTTTATCACTGACAGCAATGGAATCCTGTACATTGGCCAGGCCATAATTACCGGTCTTGATCACTTTGCCGTTTCTGACGATCGCTAATTGCAGCCCAGGAATCTTACGCTGCTGCATTTGGTTTTGTACAAAAACATCTATGCTGTCCGCTTGACCGAAAGCACTGTAATTACAGAACAAAATCAGTAGGACTACAAAAACCTTTTTCAGAAAATCAATCATAACGTATGAATTGCCGCAAAGAAAGCAGTTTTCTTACCTCACCTCAACTATTTGATTGGAATCTCAACAAAATTGTGGTATTGTAAAGGTGGTGACGTTGTAACTGAAAAATAGGAGAAAATTGAGTAAGGCTACATCCAACGGTTCGGCGCTTGATGAAGATGCGGAAGTATTTGTTCCACAGCCTAACCGAAGCAGCGAAGCTGACTTGTGATGTAAAGCCCAATATAGCACCTCATCCGATTTTTTGCCGAGCTGCAATGAAAACTAACCCGGCTTGGAAAGTGCTGACGAACGATTAAGAGCGAAAGAAAAACCGGAAACCAAGGACTGATTGCTGTGTAAAAACCCTTTCCAGCACATTGGGATCCTAAGCTTAGAATTCCACGTGGACAAGTTGTCGCG
>JADMIO010972881.1_pt1 | contig 13411 bp, 20 predicted proteins | sample 8958161 | NCBI WGS metagenome assembly JADMIO01 (sample SAMN16585339, study PRJNA669376) | soil metagenome | isolation source: Crop rotation soil | place: USA: Cullars Rotation, Alabama | collected 2011 | reverse complement strand
AACCGCCGCAATGAAGCCGCGCGGATGCACTCGACCGAGATCCAGGGCGACGTGTGGACTGTTCCTGGCTGGCGATACAAGCGTTTGCCGAAGCACAAGGGCCTCGATCACGTCATCCCGATAAGCAAGGCCGCGATTGAGTTGATCGGCGGGCGGCCTTCGGGCTGCAATGGCAATTCGTGGTTCGTGTTCACCACCACGGCCGGCGCCAGGCCATTCGGCGGGTTCTCAAAGTGCAAGCGCGAGCTCGACAAGGCTATTAACGCAGTGCGTGCCCGCGACGGCCGCTGCCCGATTGCTGCGTGGCGCCTACATGACCTCCGCCGCACGGGTCGGTCATTGATGAGCCGCGCGGGCGTATTGCCCGATCACGCGGAGCGTTGCCTCGGCCACGTCATTGGCGGTGTGCGCGAAACCTACGATCGCTACGAATATCTAGATGAGAAGCGGATGGCCTTCGCGAAACTAGCCGATCTCGTGGAACGCATCGTGCGTACCGTTGGGGACGGGCCTTTAGACATTAACAATGTCTGCGCTTGACGAGCGTCAACGATTGATGCAGCAATGACATTGCACGTCGATCGTCGCTAAGGCGCTCCCGGGAGAAATCCCGGTCTCCATGCCTTCTTGTGACCGCTCGGAGCTCTAGGAGCTGCCTCACGCAAGGCGACAACTGCGTAACCCCCAGTGTTACGTCGCCCATGGAGGCTCGCTTGAGCAATTTCGTGCACGCGCATGCGTGCGATTCACAATCCACTGATCATGACCGCAAGTTGACCGCCCGCAGCGTCGCGAATCGCTTCGACGTTTCGGTTCGGACGATCGACCGGTGGCTGACCCTACCGCACATGCGTTTCCCCCAACCGAATATGCGCACCTTCGACGGCAACGGGCGCGTTGCGAACAGGTATTGGCGGCTTGGTGACCTGATTGAATGGGAGCGCATTCAGGCTGAGCGAACGACCAACGGCTGAAAAGCAAAACCCGCCGGCTGCGATCCGACGGGTTTGCTATTTCATCGAGATAGGCTGCAACCCGTCTCGCCCTCAACATTCACGCTGGAGAGCAACGTGAACGATACGCCACATATACACGCGAGCGCCACGGTGAACAAGAGTCATCAACGCAAGCGTGACGACTACACCAAGGATCGTTTCGACTGGCTCGAACAGGTCGCGGCCGACCCTCAGCTGCCCGCGAGTGACTTCAAGGTCGCCTTCGTCATCGCCACCAGTCTGTGGCGCAACAAGGGCACAGTGACATTGATGACTCCGGAGACCGCGGGCTCCGATCAAATCAGAGAGGCGTGGATCGGCACCAGGGAGATCGCCGACAAGATCGCGATGTCTCGCTTCACCGTCATGAAATCGGTGACCCGGCTTCAAGAAAGGAAGCACCTCGATGTCACTCCGGGTGAGCAAGGCCGCGGTCGTTCCAACCATTACCGGCTTGTCAAAAAAGGTGCATCGACGCACCTTTTGCAAACCGTAAAAGGTGCACGCAGTAGCCTTTTAGACGCCGCGCCGGTCGGTCGGAAGAGCTTACGAAAAGGTGCACCTGCGAACCTTTTAGGGCGAGAAAAGGTGCACCCACGCACCTCTAAAGGTGCACCGGCGCACCTGATTCCCTCTGCACCCTCTGATCCTCCCTCTGAGGAAGAGCGCGGCGCGCCTCAAGCGCGACCGCGCAGGGCACCGTCTTCGTTGAAAGATTCTATTGCGGGAGAGAGTAGTGCCGATCGCAGCGGCGTCGCCCTTAGTGGTCCGCCGTCTCCCGATCATCTTGCGCGCGCCGTCGCCCGGGCTCGCGTTGTGCATCAGCGAGGGGAGGAGATTCAGTGACCATCGTTCCCCTTCAACACAACGGCGCCAGCAATTCAATTGCAGGCGGAGCAGTCGATCCATTTGAGGTGGCATTCAGGCTGGCTCAGCCGACACTCGATGCGCTGATGCTTGTGCGCAAGCCTTTGGCCTGGCTCTATCGTCAGCGACGATCTGGCCGTCCGCTGTTCGAACCATCTCGAGCGGCCGAGTTGCTTGAGCTCATCCCCGACGGCAGCCGACTTGCGGACGCCGGCGCTCTCATCCTCACAGCGACGGAAGAGGCGGCGCCCGAGGCATGGTTGCATGTCGCGATCGGGCTGATGCTGCAGGCCGACGGTGCGACTATTGATGGAGACGCCTATCGCTGCGCAGTCGCCGACAGCCTATACCGAGATCCCGAGTGCTGGGATCATTATGAGCCGGACGTATCAGCAGCGGTTGTGGTCCTCGCAACCCGCGAGGCGCGCCTCCATGGCGCGCACACGCCGGGTGCCTTCGTGAACCTTTGCGTGAAGCACCGGCGAAAGTTGCGAACAATAAACAAAGATATCGATGACCTGCTCGCGACGCGCTTCGCCGCCGAAGATGAGCTTGAGGCAAGGGGCTTGCTGAAACTGACCTACGACGACGAGGGGGGTTACTCCGAGGAGTGGGTGGACCCTCCCGGCACGGCAAAGCCCCTACGTTGGCGGCCGGCAGGGACTAGCATCGGTGACGAACCAGTGCCGTTCTGACCCGCGCCGAGGAAAGTCCTTCTGCGGTAGGCCGCAACCCCGAAGGCCCACAATAGGTTGAGGATTTGCAATCACGCCGCCGGCCGCGGAAATGGTGACAAAGATCACCGTGCTGACGGGTATCATGGCGGAAAGCTACTTCATCTCACTTAAGCCCGTAGTATCTCAGCGCCGCCTCCTTCAGCAGGTCCGTCACTACAGAGGAGCCAATCTTCCAGGCTCCGGCCGCTGCCTTGGGCGCGTTCTTTTTGATCCAAGCCATTGCCTTCGGGCCGAGTGGCTGGTCCGCACTCGGCGGCTTTTCCGACGCCACGATCTCTGTGATTTCTTTGGCGGCCTCGTTCGGCAATCCTGCCTTCGCAAGTTCACCCGCCATCGAGACAGTATCGCCAGCGTTGATCGCAAGATTCACTTGAGCGCCATCAGTTGCGGTCACATGAGTGATGTTTCCATAGACAGTTTGGTTGAAAATCTGGGTGACAGCAGCGGCGCTCTCAGGTGCGCTGCTGATCACTTGCTGCAAGGTGACTTCGATCGCAGCGGGCACGCGCTTTTCCAGTTCGATGGTGAGTTCAAGTATCCGGGCGCGCACGGTTTGCACGATCTCCCGGACGGCGACCGAAGATATTTCCGCAGTAATCGAGTTGCAGGCGTAGTCCTTGTACACCTTACCCTGAAGCATCAGAATCAAATCGGAAGCATTGATGCCAAGATGGTCCTCGTTGGCCATAAGCTGCACGTTAGCTATGCTTTCCTTGACCCTGAATTGGGTCCACTCTTCGCCAGCGTGTTTCGTTATCAGATATGGCGGTATGGGCGCATTGCGAATGCCAGAACCGAAGGGACCGGACCAACTGCCGCTATATGAAACCGCGACCACCCGATAGGCGGGTACGACGTTCGTGTCCTTCGGGTATCCTTCCGCCTCAAACTTTACCCAATCCTCCAGCGGTTCGCTTCCAAGGCGCGATGCCAAGAATCGTAGTTTCAAAAGTATCGTACCCAGGTCCGGATTTTCCTGAAGGATGGCAGATTGGATCTCGCGAAGGATGCTCATCGTTCTCGGCTATAACGGTCGCGGCGCAACGTACAGCGCGAAGGGGGGCGGTGTTGCCACGGAACCAAGTCCAGCTCTCGGAATAGAGACGGTATTCGTCTCGATCCCGATTGCCTTTAATGCATCGTGGAGGCGGGCGGTCGCTATGGGTGGATTTTGCGGGTCTGGTACTGCGATGAGAACGCCAACCTGATCCGGACCATCTAGGGCGGTCCAACCGTATGATGCTTGGATTCCAGCCCTCCTAAACGTGTCGATAAAATCCTTGGAGAAAGCCTCAGATTCCGGATCACCGTTCACATGGACGATCATTATCGACGGCATCATCTGCCGAATCTTGGAAGCTTCGGTCGTTAGCGATCGTTTCTGCGCATCCGAAAGGTATCGGTCAGGTCTCTCATCTTTCGGAACTGGTCGCGACAATTCCCAGAATATGCTGCCGGCTATACAGACGCAGCCCACCAAAAACAGAACGAAGGGACCGCTCGTTAGCGACGGTCTAGTCGATGTGGCGGAGGACAACATCATCAGCAGCCCTATTGCTACGCCTAACCTGGCGACCCACGGAGGCATCTCCTTTACCGCGTAGCGGCCGAAGAAGGTCAACACGGTGAGGCCGAAGCCAGCACCGAACAGCGGATTTTCGTCCATAGCCCCTCGCAGGGTATGGAGAGTACCTGTGTCGCGCAAAAAGGGAAACGGGGGCTTAGGCAAACAAAAAGACCGCCCGAAGGCGGTCTCTCTGAAAGTGCCGATCGGCGTAAAGACATCAGGCTGCGCTAGGCGCAGCGGAGGGTTTGCGACCGCGGTACGCCATGAAGCCAATGCCGGCGAAGCCGAGGATCATCATCGCCCAGGTGGAGGGTTCGGGGATTGCCGGCGATAGTTCGAGAACCAACAGTTGATTGCCATTAGCGCCCGAACTGCTGAAGATCTCTCTTCCATCTTTGGTCGCACCAATCGAGAACAGCCCATGCCCAGTCGCATTGTTGAGGTCGGCGATGGCTGCGTTATTTAGGCTGAATACCAAAACATCAGTCGGTTTTACCTCCTGACCTGATCCAACTGCGCTGGTACCGTAGCTGACACCGCTTCCAAGGTCGTTATAGATTGCGAGAGGTGCAATGCCGACGGTGTGGTTAAGCACCGACACATCAGTGCTAACATCAAAAAACGAGATCAGGCCGCCATCGTTGAATCCCGAGCCGATGAATGCTTGAAGCTTGAGCGTTGCGCTCGTTATTGTCTGCCCATTCAGCGCCGCGTCGCTCAGGTTGAATGTGAAAAAGCTATGATAGGTAAAATCGACGCCCGGACTGACGTTGGGTGATGTTCCGGTGCTGTAGTTCGTGTTGCCCAGTATGTTGGGAGTGTCCAAACTCCACCAGCCTTCCCCCGGATGGCCAAGTTGGGCAACTACGGCTGCGTCACTCGTGCTTAGCGTAACAGTGCCGGCGTAGGTGGGCGTGCCGACGCCGAGCAACGCTGCAATACCTAAGACCAGTCCAAGCGATCTCATGCAAAAGTGCTCCCTTAAACGCGTCCTTCCAGCTTCGCAGCAACCGCTGCCCAATGGCCATAGCAGATATTACAACTTGCTCTCGTACAGTTTCATCAGCACGCCGATGAGACCGTTGGCGTGGTCGACGCGCGGCTTCGTCGTCTTTTCGAGGCTGATAGGGGCACGGCGCCCAGCGAACTCATCTTGCTTTGCGCTATTGTAAGCTTCGATCTCATTCCTGCAGATGTTTTCGATCGTGCCCTGCGTGGTCGGAACGTCGCTTCTGGACGCTATCGAGTCGAACATCACGAAGAAAGCACACCTTTCAAGTCGGTCCTTCGTGCGTTGAGCGATGTCTGCAAGTGCTGCTCGTTCAGCATTCTGCGCGAAGCAATCCGACTGAACTCCGGCCAGCGCAGTAACAGCGCAGGCCACCACCGCACATTTCCGGCGCATCATCCGCTCTCAGCCTCACATCAAGCCGCGATTGCTTTCAGTCGTCCTTCGGACGGCGAGCCACCCAAAAATTCGCCATCGCTCCCGGATCGACCAGCCAAAGGATGGGAGAGAATATGATCGTAACAAGGAGCAGAAACGTCGAACCCGGTTGGGGCCTTTTACTTTTCCCCGAGTCCGGCTCAATCGACTGCTGCATGACGGGCGCCCCACCTCGCGGCGGGAGCATCCAATCGCAATCGCACGGCGAACGCAATGGTGTTTTGCTCTTCCGATGGAGGGGGGAGGTCAGACACGCCCGCCGCAGTTATTTTTTTATCCGTCCCGGACGGGGTTAACAGTCGGGTCAACACCACCAGAGCGCCGACGCCGACGAGGCGGAGGGCGTAGGCATTCGCCCTCGCTGTCGACATTCCGCGCCTTGCAGACTGTTCGTAATTGGATTATTTTACGAACAGTCGAGGAGCCAAAGAAGGGAATTGTGGTGGCAAAACATCAGCTCCAATTGGTAGCTCCAGCCATCGAAAATCGAACAGTTACTCCGGTTCGGCGTCCGAACGCAGAGCTCCGATCGCGGGAATACCTGACGGATGCGGAGGTCGAGAAGCTGACTGAGGCCGCCAAAGGCAACCGCTACGGCCATCGCGATGCCACCATGATCCTCGTCGCGTACCGGCATGGCCTCCGCGCCGTCGAGCTAGTCGACCTACGTTGGGACCAGATTGACTTCGATCATGCCACGCTGGCCGTCCGCAGAGCCAAGAAGGGCTCTCCCAGTACCCACCCCATCCGAGGCGATGAACTGCGAGCACTTCGCAGGCTGCAGCGCGAGCAGAGCCCGAGGTCACCCTTCGTTTTCACTTCAGAGCGCGGCGCCCCGTTCACCACGGCCGGCTTTGCGCGCCTTGTCGAGCGGGCTGGCGCAGCAGCTGAGCTCGGCTTCAAGGCACACCCGCACATGCTGCGGCACGCCTGTGGGTTCGCTCTGGCCAACAAAGGGCACGATACCCGCAGCCTGCAGGCCTACCTTGGCCACCGGAATATCCAGCACACCGTGCGCTACACTGAGTTGTCGCCGGATCGCTTCAAGGATTTCTGGCGGTGATCACCCTCTCCACGATTGCATTCGGGCTGCTTTCGGGCTTCATCGGATGGATGCTAACGGAGTTTGTAGCCAAGCCTGTACGCAAGGGTGTCGACCTTATCGCCGAGGCGCGCACGGCCTTGATTGTTTATGCCAACGTGCAGGCGCGTTTCCGCGGGCACGCCACCAACTTGGACGCGTCGCTGACTCCGACTGATCTTCCGGACGAGGCCGAGGAGCGCTTGCGAGCCGCCGAGAGGGCGTTTCGAGAAATCAGCGCAAAGATGCAGGCCTTCGCGTCGACCGACGTACCAGCGGCCCTAGCGATGCGGCTATTGGGGGTCGATTTCCACGAAGCTGGCGTCGCGTTTATGGGGCTCTCGAACAGCATCGGCATCTATGGCAAGGGCCGTCACGACGCTAAAGCTCGGGTCGAGCAGGCATTGCGCCTGCGCTTCGGGGCTATCAGCGGCGAGAACTAACTTGCTGAAGCGACTCAGCGCCCGTCCCGCACGGGTTGGAACCGTACAAAAATGAGTCGTCGTAGACGGTGGACTCTCTTCATTTCTTGAGGATCAAGTCACGGTAGAGAGTGCAGTGCTTGGTGATCTGCGCTGCGGAGAGGTCGCGGGCCCCGATCAGCGCGTTAGCCTGGCGTTCTCCCTCGCGGTAGCCCATTGCGAAGAACTGCTCGTAGTCGCGCTCCAGTTCCACGATCGTGTCGGCCTGCTCCTTCGGCATCTCATTGTGGTTCGGCATCTGGATGCCCTTGGCTAAACAAAGTGCCCTCGCGCGCTGATAGCCGCCGAACAATTTGCCGGCAGCAAACGCATTTTGCTCCATGGTTACGGACGCAGCTGGCATGGAAATCAGAGTAGCGAAGCAAACAGACAGCAACAGCTTCTTCAATGGAACCTCATTTTGAGAAAATTACAGCGCCAAGAGTGCCGCACTAAACAGTTGCGCTCCCTTTGCTTGATCACGACCCGACGGTCAATCAGGAACTCCCGTGCGTGTAAGCAACTCTCAAGCGCGTCCCCCACGGCCTCGCGCGAAAAATACGAACTGTGCCCGAACTTAACTTGCTGTTAGGTCGCGCGTGCTTATCTCGTAAGTGAGAGCAGCAGAGCCACCGCACCGGGGACGGGGAAAACGGCACCTCTCAAAACTCCCCCACACGTACATAGCGCTCGCGACGATGCGATAGGCTCACGGAGCTTTCGCCAATTCGCGGATAAGCACCCGGACAGAGCCGGGGCCACTCTCGCCCGTAAAGCGAGGTGCGGCGTCCTCCCGACCGTCAGCAGCGTGCGTGCTGCGCGCGGCCGATGCGACACTAGGGATAGGTCCCTCGGGAAAATGGCGGTGACGCCAGCCAACCGACAGCCCACTGTGGGCAAGCAGAGACCGGTGACAACCGTCATCGCATACCTTGGGTAGTTCTCTGCTTTTCAAATGTACAAACCAATTCGGCCGGGGCGTTAGCGCCCCGGCTCTGGCTTGGCCCCATGCCGCCGCTTGTCGGCGTCATCGGCCCCAGCCACCACCATTTACCAAGGAATCGATCATGAGTTTTCACCCTGGAGACCCGCTCCGCGGCTACAAGCGCATGCGCGAGCTCGCCGAACTCGATCGCGCTAAGGCCGAGGCCGTCGCAAAGGATCTGCTCGGCACCTTGTCGCGGGCCGCAACGCCGGTCGACAAGATCATGGCCAAGTCGCTTGCCATCGCCATCGTCAAGCTCGATCGCAAGCTGGCCGACGGCAAAGACGCCGGCATCGCGCGCCGTGCGCTCGTAGAGGCGCTCGTCGGCTCGCCATTCGCGCCCGAATCCGCTCGCTTACTCGCGCAGTAAGGAGCGCCCCGCACCACCTAGATCAAGAAGCGCCTTCAAGTCGAATTGCGTCCAGCCCCGCGGCTCATAGCCTCCCGTCGATGAAGCATATCGACACCAGCTTGCAGGCTCGCGAGGTTACGCTCCAATATCTGTATGCGTCGGTCCAATTGTTGGGTGTGCAGGGCGTCTCTAAAGGCCAGCCGCCTAACACAGTTATGCAAGCGCCAAAGTCCAATCATGCCGAACACCACAACTGACAAAAGATGGGGCGCTTCTAGTAGATAAAGCACCGCGGCTGCGGCCGGCACGACCAACAGCTCCCAAAATTTCAGATCAAAAATGTCGTCGTTATCAATCAGCTCCGGATGAACTTCCGGTATCTCTTGATGAAACTCGCCCACAATTCGCCCCCAAAAGTTACATCGTTTGCTTTCCAACAAGATCGCATGAAATTCAAGCTATAGACTGTGTGGAACATGCGGACGGCACGCGTCACGTCCGGGACGGCGCCTATTGGCAGCGGGTTCAGCACAGCACCCGTCGCCGCGTGCGTGGTCCGTCTTCGGCAGATCGCCGCCGGTCGCCGTGACCTCAGTGCCGCCCGCCGCGAGCTGAGCGAGGCGCTTGCCGCGTCGCCGTTCAAGTCGCGGGCGCACGCACAGTAAACGAGCGCGCCGTCCGGGACAGGTTCGCGCAGCAGCAATAAGCGCCTTACCCGTCGGGGACGGGATCAAAAAGAGAAAAAACTGATGACAACCGACGAAACGCCGTCGGCTGATGGCACCCTCGTGGATGCCGTCTTGCCCCCGGCAGGCACCCCCGTTGCTACGCCGTCGCCGGCCCTCAGTTCCGCCGCCATCACGAACAACGCCCTCCGCCGCTGGGACCCGAAAATCCCTCAAGGCCGCCGGACTCGTGACTTGTTCCGTTCGTTGATGCGCATGACGGGCAGCCCGGCGGAGCCAGCGCGGCAGGCGCTGTGCATCAGTGCCGCAGAGTTGATGACGCTGGCCGAATTGGCGCGTGAGACCAGCCTCAAGGACGTGACCTCTAAGAACGCCGAGATGGCTTTCAAGGCGGAGAAGGCGATGCGCCACGCGCTGTCGGCGCTCGGCATCGACAAGGCGCCGGCCGCCGACGAGAGCGATCAGGCCTACGGCCTGTTTATCGAAGATGGGGAAGGTGGAGAGTGAAGTCGCCACGCACCGCAATCGCTGCTCGGCGTGTTCCGGATATCGTGGAGGCGATGAACAGTCCGCAACTGTTTCAACCTTACTTTCCCGGTGGCGCTAGCTGGGATTTATGGCGCGCCGTCTTGCGAGCTACAGCGGCGTTGCCGATGTCGCCGGCCGATATCGAGGCCTTCAAGTCCGTCGCGGGCGGCCGTGAGCCGCCGCGCAAGAGGCCGCGCGAGGCCTGGTACATTTGCGGCAGAAGAGCTGGCAAGGATTCCGTGGTGTCACTGATAGCGGCGCATGCGGCGGCTTCATTCAATCCGCGCGGCATTTTGCGACCAGGTGAGAGAGCCCTAATAGCTTGCATCGCGCCAGATCGCGAGACTGGCAAAATCGTTCAAGGCTACATCGCTGCATACTTCCAGATGATCGCGTCGCTCAAGGCGATGGTCCAACGCGAGACCGACGAAGTTCTGGAGCTGAAAAACTCGGTCGATATTTCCGTCATGACTTCGAATTTTCGTCTTGTGAGGGGGCGTCCGATCTTAGCCGCCATTCTGGACGAGGTCGGGCTGATGCGCAGCGGCGAAAACGGTGTCGCGCCCGACCTTGAACTCTACAACGCGCTCACTCCCGGCATGAGCACGATCAAGCAGGCGCAGCTGTTCGGTATCTCAACGCCCTACGCAAAGAAGGGATTGCTCTACAAGAAGTACGCTGAGAATTTCGGTCAGGACAGCGACGATATCCTGGTGGTTCAAGCACCATCGCATGTCATGAACCCCATCTTAGATACACGAGATCGCGACAGGCAGATGATCGACGATCCGGCAGTTGGTCGCGCGGAGTGGTATGCCGAGTTTCGAACCGATCTGGTTTCCTTCATCGACCCCGCTACGGTCGCCCGCTGCGTCAAAGAAGGCCGGGTCGAGTTGCTGCCTGTGCCCACCATTAAGTACGTCGCGGCAGTTGATCCGAGCGGTGGCAGTTCGGACTCAATGACGTTGAGCCTTGCACATGCTGAGGGCGACCGAGGCGTGCTCGATCTTGTTCGCGAGTGGCCAGCGCCATTTTCACCGGATGCAGTAGTTACCGAAATTGTAGAGGTGCTGCGCCGCTACAGCGTCACTTCGGTGATCGGCGACCGCTATGGTGGACAGTGGGCGCAAGAGCCGTTTCGAATCCGCGGGATACAGTATGAAGTCGCCAGCCTGACCAGGAGTGAAGCCTATCTAGAGCTTTTGCCACTGATCAACTCGGGTAGGGTCGAACTTCTCGACCATCCCCGCATGATCACGCAATTGTGCTCGCTAGAGCGCAGAACGGCGCGTTCAGGGAAAGATACCGTCGATCATCCGCACGGCGCTGCTTACCACGACGATATCATAAACAGCGCTGCACTTGCACTTGTCGGCACTGCCCAGCCCCGATCCAGCGCCGACAACTGGATCGAGTTCTATCGCCGGCAATCGATCCTGGCCGGTATCGAGCGCGACAGCATCAGCGCCCCAAACTTCGGCTTCGCGATTGGTCCGAGTAAGCGCGTTCGCGTGCGCGTGCCATTCGATGTCACTGCGCTGCGCAATCCATCGGGCGATCAGGTCAATGTTTGCGTCGACGAAGTTGGCCGCTTCGCTGATATCCTAGAAGATGATGCCCGCGCGATCCTTTTGAGTGGTTTGCCGGACTCGGTGCCTTGGCGCGCAATCAACCAAGAGCTCGCAGACAGATTGAAGCCGTTGCCGCGCGGCGGTCGGCTGCTCGCGTGGTCCGATTTGGAGCGTGCCGCTGAGGATATGCGTTCAATTGATCCGAACGACAAAATGAGAATGGTTCGGGAAACCCTGAGGCGAAGCAATATATGACCCAAAGCTCAAGCGTCATCCCACTATGGAAATCTCGCGAGGAGTTGTTACACGAGCAGGCCCAGATCGAGGCAGATTTCAAGAGCGAGCTGAGCGCGCTTGAGTATGTGCTTAACACGACCGTCGTGCCCATCCTGCGCGACAGGGAAAGGCTGGCGAAACTTGACGGCGACGATCAATCATCCTTGGCCAAGTCGGACAATCGGTTACTAATCAAACAGCGCGCGCTGCATCCGAACTTCGATCTCGGCACAATCCTGACGCTCGCTAAATCGGACCTCGCGAAATCTGTGTTGAGCGCGAACAACACGGCTGCGCAAGCGTTGCTGGGTGCTCTGCGCAAACGCAATCGCCGCCTTCTGGGGCTGTATGCCGTTGGGAAGAGATCTGAACCCTTCATGTGGCGTGAAGAGTCAACTTCCAGCGAAGCCGCAGTTCCGCCGATTCCCGATGATGGGAGCCCACTCGTTAAAGGGGGAATCGTCATGGTCGCACCGCTCGATTGGCTACCGAGACAGCGAGGCTTCCCCGGCCGATTGACCGTGTTCACGGAGGGTGAGGCAGAACAACTTGAAGCGGAAGGCTGGACCCGCAACAAGTCAGCTTGATCATCGTCACCACAAAAGGAGAACCGCCATGAGCTTACTAACAATTTTCGTTCCTCCAGAATTTCACGGCACCGTCTTCGAGGAGGTCGCCATGGTCAACGGCAATCGTATTCCCACCAAATACGATCAACGCGACTACAATGGTCACGCAGTCATCAGCATCCCCCTAAGCTTCTTCCATCGCGTGATAGCTGGGCCTCAAGGCAAGCGCTGGGTTGAGGAAAATCCCGAAGTTATGGCCTGGCTTGGCGAGGCAGATCGGCGAGATATGTTCTGCGATGCGTTTCCAGGCGAGCATCGTGCGCCGGCTGCACCTTATGCGCCGGTTACGACTGTTATGGTTCGAATGCTTGCGCCGAAAGACCTCAGCTCGGTGTGCATCGCGGGTGTCGATTTGCCAATTAACGAGGACCGCAGTGTCACCGTCACCGAGGCGGACGCCGAAACGTTGCGTTCGCACGGCTTCAGTGACGCTGCCTAATGCATCATCGAAACAGGCGGCGGCATTACGCACGTGCCCTAACATCGGCCGTACATGGTGATCTCCATGGCCATGTGCGGAAACTTGGCGGCCGGGCCTCCTGCGGGGTGGGTACTGGCCGTCCTCTTCCGAAGCGGCTGTGGCAGTCAACTACTTGCCGCCGACAGCTGTAGGTCGCGCTCACAGTCCCCTGTAAGCGCACCGTTCTCAGCGGCGGTGCAGGCGCGGATGTAACGCCGCGCCGTCGCTGAGTAGTCTCCCGTCACACCTCGAGAGTTCTCAACATGGATGCCTATAACCTAAGCGCGTGCGAAAGCGGGTCCCGCAGGCCTCTTGCAGCCCTATCAGCCGAAAGCATCCTTCGCCCGGTTCATTGCGGGCGAGGCGGGGTTCTTGACCTTGATCCAGTCGCGGGAAGGGCCCGCCCGGTAACGGCTATCCCTCCGCTTTGAAACCAACCCCTCCAGCATCATGTCGCAGGCCGCCTTAAACAAGTCGGGGCCGATCTCGCCTTGCTCGAACGGCGCAAGGTGGATGCCGTCGGCGCGGCGGGCAAGCAGGCGAGCGAGGTTCGTTTTCCGCAAGTGCAGGGGAAGCTTCCTGAGGTCTTCGCCATCGAGTGCAAGCACGTCGAAGGCATACAGCATCACCTCGTCGTTGTTCTTGCCGCCGTACAGCGCATCGAAATCGGATCTGCCGTCGACCCCCAGAATGACGGCCTCGCCATCGAGGACAAACTGCGTCGTCTTGATGCGCCGCGCGGCCTCAACGATCAGCGGATATCGGCTGG
>JADMIO010792865.1_pt1 | contig 13414 bp, 11 predicted proteins | sample 8958161 | NCBI WGS metagenome assembly JADMIO01 (sample SAMN16585339, study PRJNA669376) | soil metagenome | isolation source: Crop rotation soil | place: USA: Cullars Rotation, Alabama | collected 2011 | reverse complement strand
ACCTGCACCGCGCCGACACGAACCACGGCACGAGGCGCCAGCGAAACGCTGCCGACGACCGCACCCCCGCCGACCCAGGTGCCGTTGCGTGAGCCGAGGTCCCCGATCATCACGCGCCCCGCCGCCGTCACGGTGACCTGGAGGTGATGGCGCGACACCGTCGTCGCGTCGATCGACACCGGACACGCGGGCGAGCGCCCGACTTCGACCGTGCCGACGGGAAGCGGGTGACCGCGTCCCGCGTCCAGCCCACCGATCACGTCGAGGTGAACGGCCCCACCGCGGCCGGCTCGCTCGCCACCGCGCGGGCCCGCCGTGGGGTCCTCGAGCACCCTGACCGTCGCACCCTCGCACAGACCGCTGTCCGCCAGCGCGGTGCCGCGTGAGACGACGCGGCGCTCGTCGATGAGCAGCACCGCGCTGCCAGCCGCGCGTGGCGCGAGCGCAGCGAGCAGGTCGCCCGCCGTCGCGCCGGGGTCGACGACCCGCACGGAGAGGTCCCACTCCTGGCCTCCGTCCACGAACACCACGTTCACGAGACGTGATAGTAGTTATGGAAATACACTGAAATACAGGAGAGACATGGAGAACTCTGCGGTTCCCGATGCACTCCTCGCGCTGGCCCGGACAGCGCCAAGCCGCGAGGTCGCCATCGTCGCTGCCGCCGCCGGCCTCGGGGACCTCGGAGCAGAGCTGCGGCGGTGGGCGTACGCCGCCAGCGAGCTCGACGGCTTCGTCGGGCGGGTCGGCGCAGCGTTCGAGGCTGCGGACAGCGAGCCGACCATCCTCTTCCTCGACCCGTCGGGCGACGGACGGATCATCGAGGTCTACGGCGACCTCGAGACCGCGACGAAGGTCGCTGTAGTCGTCCCGGGCATCGAGTCCACGCTCGCCAACGAAGCGCGCAGCCTGCGCCAGAGCGCGAAGCACCTCTACGACGAGGCGAGGGCGATGGGCGACGACGACGTCGCGGTGGTCGCGTGGCTCGGCTATGACACGCCCGGCCTGCTGGGCGCTCCCTTCGAGGCCAACGCCGCCGTTGCGGCGCGGGACCTGGCCGCCTTCGTGCGCAACCTCGACCTCGGGAGCAGCGTGACGACGACGGTCGTCGCGCACAGCTACGGGTCGCTGGTCACCGGGATCGCGCTGCGGGACTTCGGGCTCACCGTCGACAACGTCGTCGTGCTCGGCAGCCCGGGCATGGACGCCAACCGCGCGTCCGAGCTCCACCTCGGACCCACCCACCTCTACGCGCTGCGAGCCCCGTTCGACATCGTCGGGTGGAGCGAGCACTTCGGGCGCGACCCATCCGACCCACGGTTCGGCTCGACCCGGCTCGCCACCGGCACGGGCGACCACGCGCCGTCAGGTCACTCGTCCTACTTCGACACCGGGACCGTCTCCCTCCACAACGTGGCTGCCGTGGTCGCCCGACGCCCTGACCTGCTGGCCGTGCACTATCCCTCGAGGGCCGAGCGGGCGGCCGATGCGGTCGACGACCTGTGGGGCGTTGCGGTCCGGCGACCGGTGGACGACATCCAGCGGATCGTGGACGACGTGGCCGGCATCGTCCCTGCGGCGGGCACTGTGATCGACGCAGCCGACCAGCTCATCGACCTCGGACAGCGGGTCACCAGCCCTGACCTGTGGGAGAACGTGGCCGAGGATGTTTGGCAAACCCTTCGGGATTAGGACCCGAGCGGGCGGGGGCGTCGATGGATCGGCGAGCCGGGGGCGGTCCTGGCAAGGACGCAGGCCGAAGGCCTCCACCAGCGAAGGCGAGGCCGAGGACGCCGCCAGGGCCGTCATCCGGCCGGCGAGACACGACGCTTGACTGTCCGCTCGGGTCCTATCAGTCGGCTAGACCGTTGCCGTCGAGGGGAGGACATGCCCATGCCAACCAAGACACTCGATCCGAAGTCGGGGCAATGCCAGGTCGAGTTCCGCTTGCCGGCCGACGTCGGCGCCCGTGAGGCGTGGTTGTGCGGCGAGTTCAACGACTGGTCGCGCGACAGCACGCCGATGGTCCCCCAGGAAGACGGGTCCCTCGCCGTCACGGTGCCGCTCGAGCCGGGCAAGAGCTATCGCTTCCGCTACTACCTCGGCGAGGAGCACTGGGAGAACGACTGGGCTGCGGACGCCTACGTCGACAACGAGTTCGGGGGGTCGGACTCGCTCGTGATCGTGCCGACGTCGGAGCCTGCTCCGGCCGCGCGCCCCGCGCGCAAGCAGACGACGAAGAAGGCAACTCCCAAGAAGGCCGCTGCGAAGAAGAAGGGTTAGCGTTTCGGCATGGACGAGCAGCCGGTCTTCGACGCGGACAACCACTACTACGAAGCACTCGACGCGTTCACCCGGCACCTCGACCCGAAGCTCGGCGCGCGCTGCGTGCAGTGGTGCGAGATCAACGGCCGCCGCTACCACGTCCTCGGTGGGCGCGTGAGCCACGCAGTGACGAACCCCACCTTCGATCCGGTGTCGAAGCCCGGGGCGCTGCACGACTACTTCAAGGGCATCGTCGGCGACAAGAGCCCACTCGAGATGCTCGCCGACCACGAGCCGATCCGTCCGGAGTACCGCGACCCGAGCGCCCGGCTCACGACGCTCGACGACCTGGGCCTCGAGGGCTGCTGGCTGTTCCCGACGCTCGGAATGATCTACGAGGAGCCGTTGAAGCACGACCCGGAAGCGGTCTGCACGACGTTCCGCGCGTTCAACCGGTGGCTGCAGGAGGACTGGGGCTTCGTCACCGACGACCGCATCTTCGCCGCTCCCTACCTCACCCTGGCCGACCCGCAGTGGGCGATCGAGGAGTACGAGTGGGCCGTAGCGCACGGTGCACGGATGATCGTGATGCGCACCGCCGCACCGACCACGGTGATCGGGCAGAAGTCCCCCTTCGATCCGATGTTCGACGGCTTCTGGTCCCGCGTGAACGAGGCGGGCACGACGGTCGTGATCCACGCCGGCGACAGCGGCGTGTCGTCACAGGGCTACGCGGTCGACGGGTTCGCGGCGACCTTCAGCGGCGGGTGGAAGCCCTCGATCAAGAACTTCGCGATCGAGCGCGCCGTGCACGACTGGCTGCTGTCGCTCGTCCTCGAGAACCACCTGAAGCGGTTCCCGAACCTGCGCATCGCGTCGGTCGAGAACGGCGCCGAGTTCTTGCCCGAGCTGTTCCGCCGGCTGCGCTCGATCGACAAGAAGATGCACGGCTACTTCGGCGAAGACCCGGTCGAGGTCTTCCGGCGCAACGTGTGGATCAACCCGTTCTGGGAGGACGACGTGCACGAGGTCGTCGAGCACATGGGCGCCGAGCGCGTGCTGTTCGGATCGGACTGGCCACACATCGAGTGCATCCCGACCCCGCTCGACTACCGCAACGAGGTGAAGGATCTCACCGCGGCGGAGCAGCGCTTGATCCTGCACGACAACGTCCTCGAGCTCACCCAGCTCCGCCCCGCCTGACCCACCGTGTGGCTGCCGTGGGAGGCGTCCGCGGTGCTCGCGGTCGCCGTCGCGGCCGTCGCGCTGCTGGTGCCGATCGCGACGCGCGCAGGGACGTTCATCCGCGCGTTCCTACGCGAGCTCTCGTTCGTGCTGTTGCTCTACACGATCTGGCAGTACCTCGGTTCGATCGGCACGATCCGCGAGGACGCGGGGTTCGCGAACGGGCAGACCGTGTTCGACATCGAGCAGCGGATGCACATCGCGAACGAGGCCACGATCGAGCACTGGTTCCTGCCGCACTCGTGGCTCGTCCAGGCCTGCAACGGCTACTACGCGCTGGTCCACGGGCCTGCGCTCATCGCGTTCCTGCTCTGGATGTTCGTCCGCCGCCGCACCTTCTATCCGAGGGTGCGCAACAACATCGTCCTCACGACCGCGGTGTGCCTGTGCATGCACTTCATCGCCGTCGCGCCGCCGCGCCTCTACCCGCAGCTCGGGTTCGTCGACACGGCGAAGGTCTACGGTCAGTCCGTCTACGGCACCGTGGGCCAGGGCCTGTCCGACCAGATGTCGGCGATGCCGTCGGTCCACGTGGCGTGGGCGCTCATCGTCGGCGCTGGCGTCTACCTCTACAGTACGAGCCGCTGGCGCTGGCTGGCGCTGCTGCACACGGCGGCCACGTGCATCGTCGTCGTCGCGACCGCGAACCACTGGTGGCTCGACGGGATCGTCGCGGCGCTGATCGTCGGCGTGATCGCGCTCGGCCAGCGCATCGTCGGCCGAGCCCTCGATCCGTCCCAGTCGATCGAACCCGACGCATCGGGACGAGAGTCGAGCGGAGCGGGCCCGACCGGCGGGGAGGCTGTGAGCGCCGAGACCGGCGCGTGGTGACCGGGGCAACGAGCCCCATCGCTGGTCATGGTCGCGCCCTGACCATTGTCAGGCCATGGCCCTATCGGGTGGTTTTCCATGGTCCGAGTGGCTCATGAGCTCGTGCACAAACGTCAGCTTGTCGACGACCGCCGGCGGGAGCACAAAGGGGTAGAGGTCGTCGCGCCCCATGCTGCGGTTCACCTCGTTGAGCGCGTAGCTGAGCGGGAGCCATTCCGCGATGAGCGCGTCGAACCGGCCGGCTTCGTGCTCGACCGGCGCGAGGATCCCGAACGCCGTCGCGGTCTGCAGCGTGTCGAGGATGTGCAGGTGGTGGGCGAACGTCTCGGCCCAGTCCTCCCACGGGTGCATCGTGGCGTACGCGCTCACGTGCTCGGTCTCCCAGTCGGGCGCCGGGCCCGACTCGTAGTGACGGGCAAGCGCGTCGGCATAGTCGGCGCGTTCGTCGCCGAACAGCTCGCGGCACCGGGCGAGCCGGTCGGCACTGTCAACTAACACCGGCCAGTAGTAGTGGCCGATCTCGTGACGGAGGTGGCCGAGCACCGTGCGATAGGGCTCGCCGAGCTGGTGGCGCAGCGCCTCGCGGTGCGCGTCGTCGGACTCCGCCAAGTCGATCGTGATGAGCCCGTCGACGTGCCCGGTCGTCACCGGCCCGAACCGGCTGGAGAGCAGATCGAAGCCGAGGTCAGGCCCGATGGGGAGGTGCAGCTCGTCGAGCTGGAACACGAGACGGCGCTTCGCGGCCTCGACTGCGGCAAGCTCGGCGACCGCCTCACCGTCGTCAGGGTTGGGCACCGTGCGCGTCAGACGGCACGAACGGCACCACGGCGAGTCGTCGGTGACGATCCAGTTGCACCCGATGCTCAGCGCTGCCGCGCACGGGCGACCTGAGCTCGCGAGCACGACCTCGCGTGCGATCGGGTCGAAGGCGAGCGCGGCACCGCAGCGGAGGCACTCGCTGTTCTCGAAGAAGACGAGCTGCGCGCAGCGCGGGCATGAGAAGGCGCGCACGTCAGACCCTCGTCACCGCGTTGACGAACTCGCTGGTCGCTTCGCATCGTTCGGTCGACCCGGTGATCGGCGCGGCACCGGCCGGCGTCGGCGCCGCGGCCAGCGGAAGATGTCCCTCGGTCGCGAACAACCCGGACGTCGGATCGAGCCCAACCCAACCCGCACCGGGAACGAACGTGTCCACCCACGCGTGCAGCGCAAGGCTGTCTGCGCCGTCGGGTGGTTCGGCGAGCTCGACGAGGTAGCCCGACACGAACCGAGCCGCTAGTCCGAGGTGGCGAAGCACCTGCACCAGCAGCAGCGCGTTGTCCCGGCACGATCCCGAGGACTTCTCCAATGTCTCGTCCGGCGTCTGCACTCCGGCCTCGAGCCGCGTGGTGTACGTCACCGCATCGCAGACCCTCTGGGTGAGCGCGCTGAGGTGCTGCACCGTCGGCTCCGTCGCGGTCGGCAGGCCCGCGAGGAAGCGCAGGAGGTGCGGGCCCGGCCGGTCGCGGTGGAGGTACGGCGAGAGGTCACGCTCGAGCTCTTCGTCGTACGCGAACGGGAAGTCGCGCGCCCAGTCCTCGACGAAGAAGTCGAACGGGTTGATGGGCACGAGCTCAGCCACGAGCTCGACGTCGACAACCAGCTCGTCGGTGCGCTCGGGGAACACGAGGCGCGCGAGGTGGTTGCCGAACGGGTCCTGCTGCCAGCTGAGGTAGTGGTTCGCAGGGGTGACCACGAGCGCGTAGTGCAGCACCGGCGTACGGCACTGCGGTGCCGGCCGGAGCCGCACGACGTGGGAGGAGAGGTAGACGGGTCGGTCGTACCGATACGTCGTCCGGTGCTCCAGGGCGACCTTCGTCATGTCGAGAGCAGCACCTCGGTTGCCGGCTCGCGCTGGAAGTAGGTCGACGCGAGCAGTCCGTGCAGCGCGCCGAGCCCTCCCTGCAGCTCGTCGACGTAGGCGTGCAGCCCCTCGGCCGTCATCGCATCGAGGTTGGTCCGTTCGAGCAGCTGTTGCACGTCGGCGCACCCCGCCATCGGCGCGTCGTAGCCGGTCAGCTCGAGCAGCGCCTGGGAGATCTCGATCAGGCAGCGCTCGACCGACCGAGGGAATTGCTGGTCGCGCAGGAGGAACCGGAGCGCAGCGGGCCCAGACACCATGACGCCCGCGGTGCGTCGGAACATCTGGTGCGCGCACAACGAGCGCAGCACCGCGGTCCACGTGACGTCGGCGTAGGGCGCGGCGTCGACGCGCTGGCCGACGAGGATGCCGGCCTCCACGTCGAGGACGCGCGTCGTCATGTCGGCGCGCTCGAGGCACCGACCGATGAGGAGGAACGCGTAGGTGTCGTCATGGCTCATCGTTCCTTCGAGCACACCGGACAGCAGCTGGCACTGGCGGATGAGCTGGCTGGTCCACGCGACGCGCGTCCTGCGCTCGACGACGTCGGCCCGCGTGTCGGCCGTCCAGTGGTGGAGCTGGTTCAGCACCTCCCACGACTCGCGCGGGAGGATGGCGCGCGTCTGGCGCAGGTTGGCGTGCGCCTCGGCGATCGATGTCGCGATCGAGCCGGGGTTGTCGGGGTCGGCCGCGAGGAAGCGGATGACGCGCTCCTCGCTCGCTTCCGGGTGGCGGTCGCTGAAGACCTCGCCGCTCCCGGTCACTGCCAGCAGCGGTGTCCAGCCGATGCCGGCCGATCGCGGGAGGTCGAGGAACAGGTTCGTGTGCACCTGGATGAGGCGGGCCGTCGACTCGGCGCGCTCGAGGTAGCGGCCGGCCCAGTAGACCGACTCGGCAACCCGTGAGAGCAACATGCTGGCCTCCTGCCCCATCTCTACGACTGAGACTGCGACTGGGATTGCGATTGTGACTGTGACTGCCTGCGCCGGTGGGAGACGACGGTCGGATCGATCACCCAGGTGTCCTTGCTCCCACCGCCCTGGGAGCTGTTCACCACGAGCGAGCCCTCACGGAGCGCCACGCGCGTGAGCCCCCCTTGCGTGACGTACGGGCGCTCGCCCGAGAGGATGAACGGCCGGAGATCGAGGTGACGGGGTTCGACGCGGCCGTCGCACAAGGTCGGCGCGGTGGACAGCGTCACGATCGGCTGCGCGATGTAGTTGCGCGGATCTCCTTCGACGCGACGGCGGACGTCGTCCTTCTCGCTGGAGGTCGCCATCGAGCCGACGAACACGCCGTAGCCGCCGGACTCGTTCGCCGGCTTCACGACGAGGTCGTCGAGGTTGGCGAGGACGTGACTGCGCTGCTTGTCCTCGTGGCACAGGAACGTCGGCACGTTCGGCAGCAGCGGATCCTCGTCGAGGTAGTAGCGGATGATCTCGGGAACGTACGCGTACACGACCTTGTCGTCGGCGACACCTGCGCCCGGCGCGTTCGCGATGGCGACGTTGCCGGCGCGCCAGGCGCGCATGAGGCCGGGGACGCCGAGCGCGGAGTCGCGGCGGAAGACCTCTGGGTCGAGGAACAGGTCGTCGACTCGTCGGTAGATGACGTCGACGCGCACGAGCCCGCCGACGGTGCGGAGGTAGACGCACTCGTCGTCAGCGACGACGAGGTCGCTGCCCTCGACGAGCTCCGCGCCCATCTGCTGCGCGAGGTACGCGTGCTCGAAGTATGCGGAGTTGAAGACGCCGGGCGTCAGCACGGCGACGACAGGGATCTCGCCGTGCCTCGGCGAGAGCGCCGCCAGCAGCGCAGCCAACCGGTTCGGATACGCGTCGACCGGGTGGATGTCGAGGTCGCGGAACAGGTCGGCGAACACCCGCTTCGTGACCTGACGGTTCTCCAACATGTACGACACGCCCGAAGGCACGCGCAGGTTGTCCTCGAGGACGTAGACCGTGCCGTCGACGTCACGGATCAGGTCGCTTCCGCACACATGGGCCCACACGCCGTGCGCGGGCCGGACGCCGACACATTGCTCCCGGAAGTTCACCGACTTGGCGAGCACCTCTGCGGGGAAGACGCCGTCCTTGACGATCTTCCCGGCGCCGTAGAGATCGTCGATGAAGAGGTTCAGCGCGACGAGACGCTGGGTGAGCCCAGCGGCGATCGCGTTCCACTCCTGCGTGGAGATGACGCGGGGGATGACGTCGAAGGGCCAGGCGCGATCGATGTTGCCGGCCTCCGTGTAGACGGTGAACGTGATGCCCATCGCCTTGATCGCCAGCTCCGCTGCCCGCTGCCGCTCGTGGATGCCGGTGCCCAGGGCGGCCAGGTACGCGACCACGCCGTCGCACGCGTCGCGCGGCTCTCCGTCCACGAGCATCTCGTCCCAACAGCCTGGGCTGGCGTAGCGATCCCACACCATGTTCTGGCTACGACCCCCGTGGATCCACACCGTGTCGGCGTCGTTTCAAGTAGATGAACTCCCCTTTGGGCAGCCTCGGCATACCATCGGGCGATGACGGCGGAGACGAAGCACAGGCGCCGTAGCGCGTCGCTGTTGGTCGTGACGGCTGCGATCGCGGGGCTCGTGGTGCTCGCCTCGGCGCAGCCGATCTCCGCCTATCCCGGCGCCCGGTGGTTCAAGCCAGGCGCGACGTACTCGGACAACTTCCCCGACCCGTCGGTGGTCCGCGACGGCAGCACGTTCTACGCGTTCGGCACGAGCACCGGTGGCGCGTACCTGCCGATCATGACGTCGACGGACCTCGCGACGTGGACCGCGCACCCGGCCTACGGGCAGCCGGCGTGCGTGGGCGGCGCGGTCGACCCGTTCTTCAACGACGGCTTCCCGTGCCCACCGGGCTGGGGCGAGGACCGCGCCGGCGTGGGCGGGCGCCTGAAGAAAGAGGTGTGGGCTCCAGGTGCCGCGCACATCGGCGCCAACTGGGTCGTCTTCTACTCGATGCGCGTGTCGTCGAGCCCGCTCCGCTACTGCATCGGGCTGGCGACGTCGTCGAGCCCGCTCGGCCCGTACGTCGACGGCTCCGCGGGTCCGTTCCAATGCGACTCCGATCCCGTCGGCTCGATCGACCCGCAGCCCTTCGTCGATGACGACGGCACGCCCTACCTGATCTGGAAGAGCGAGGGGAACCCCTGCGCCCCCGACTGCATCCCGCAGCGCATCTGGAGCCGGCGCCTGACGGCCGACGGCACCGCGTTCGCGCCGGGGACCGCGCCGACGCAGATCATGGCGGCGAACTTCCCCGACGGCGCGAGCACGTGGGAGAACACCGTCGCCGAGACCCCGGCCCTGGTCCGCTTCCAAGGCCATTACCTCCTCTTCTACTCGGGCAACATCTGGCACTCGACCGCGTACGGCATCGGCTGGGCCGACTGCGCGTCGCCGAGCGGGCCCTGCACGAAGATGACGGCGAGCTCGCCGTTGCGCACGTCGAACGCGGCAGCTGGAGAGAACGGCCCCGGCGCCGCGATGGGCTTCCTCGACGGGAACGGCCAGCTGCAGCTGGCGTTCCAGTACTGGAACCCGCCGTACTCCGACTACCCGAGCAACCCCGGCTGCGACGGCACCGACCCCGACACGGGCGCGCCGTACTGCGTGAGCCAGGGCCAGCGGCGCATGAAGATCCTCCCCGTGTTCCTCGAGAACGGTGGGCTCCGCATCGGCGGTGCGCCGCCCGTCCGCGCGGTCGCCCGCGCCATCGACGACTCGTGTCCGAGCGGCAAGGTGCCGCCGTCGGGCTTCACCGACGTGCCCGCCGCGAACGTGCACCGCGCCTCGATCGACTGCATGGTGTGGTGGGGGGTCGCCAACGGCACCGGTCCCAAGACCTACAACCCATCCGGTCAGGTGAACCGCGGGCAGATGGCGTCGTTCATCGCGCGGACGATCGACGCGACCACCAAGACGCTGCCGCCTGCGACCAGCGACCACTTCGCGGACGACAACACCAGCGCGCACGAAGCGAACATCAACCGCCTCGCCGAGGCCGGCATCGTGAGCGGTCGGGCCGACGGGACGTACGGACCGAACGACCTGGTGAGCCGGGCACAGATGGCGACGTTCCTGGTGCGGGCCTACGAGTACGTGGGTCCTGCGCTCACGAGCTCTCGCGACTGGTTCCCGGACGACAACGGCACCACGCACGAGGTCAACATCAACAAGGCGGCCGAGGCCGGCTTCGCAGCCGGACGCGCCGACGGCACCTACGGCCCGACGAACGTCGTCACCCGTGACCAGATGGCGTCGTTCCTCGCCCGGGTGCTCGACCTTCTCGTCGAGGGCAGGTTCGCCTCGACGCCATAGCGATCCGGCTCAGCTGGCGAGGCGCTTCTCGATCGCGTCGAGCCGCTCGAGGATCTGTCGCAGCGGGTCAGCGGTCGCAGGCTTCACCTCCGCCTGCCATTGCGCGTGGACGAAGCCGACCAGCGCGGTGGTGATGGCGCGCTTGGTCGTGACCATCTCGACGCCCATCCGCCGCAGCACCTCACTGGCGAGGCCGTCCTCGACGGCGATGAGCCCGAGAAGGATGTGCTCGCAGCCGATGTAGTTGTGACCAAGCGCGATGGCTTCGTTCGAGGTTGCTTCGAGCACCTGCTTCGACTGGGCGCTGAACGGGATGTGGCCCTCGACCGCTTCACCTCCGGGCGCCATCGAGCCGATCAGCTCGGCGCGCAGATCGTCGAGCTCGATGCCGAGCGACTCGAGCACCTTGACGGCAAGGTTCCCGCCCTCGTCGAGCACACCGAGCAGGACGTGCTCAGGGCCCACCGACGCGTGGGCGTGCTCGCGAGCGAAGTGCTCGGCCCGAGTCAGCGCGCTGCGCGCCCGCGACGTGAAGCGCTGGAACATCCCACGGGCCGGCTCGTCCTCGGCCGGCGCCTGGTGCGACGCCCGCAGCGAGGAGACGTCTCGCACCGCCCGCTCGAGCGCCCGCTGGCACACGGCCGAAACGGGGACCTGCGCGTCGCGCACCGCCGCGGCGAGGTCGTCGGGCAGGTACACGTTGATCTTGGGCATGGGGTTATCTTGGGGTTATATGACCATGTCGTCAAGGGCTAACTGGGCCTGCACTAGCCTCGCCGCCCAGGCGCCGGCGGACGCCCGGCGCGTCTCATGGGAGGGACGCATGAAGTGGCGTAGGAAGATCGCGGTCACGGCCTTGGCCGGCACCGCGATGATGGTTCTCCCGATCGCGGTGGCGGGACCGGCAAGCGCCGCGTCCAAGCCCGAGGTCGTCGCGAAGGAGCTCAACGGACCAGGAAAGCTCTCCTTCGGTCCCGACGGTGCGCTGTACGTGTCCGAGGCGGGCATGGGCGGCGAGCCGAACGCGACCCACAGCAACTGCATCCCCGCCGGCGACGAAGGCGCCGAGTCGTGCTACGGCGAGACCGGTTCGGTGACGAAGGTCGACGGCGATGCGCAGACGCGCGTCGTCCAGGGCCTTCCGTCGCTCGCGTCGGAAGAGGGCGCTTCAGGTCCGGCTGATGTCGCGGTCGGCGACGACGGCACCGTCTACGCCGTGATCGGGCTGGGCGCCAACCCGAGCGAGCGCGACAGCTCGGGCGCGCCGTTCACCAACCTGGGCACCGTGTTCAGCAAGGCCCCGAACGCGACGAAGCCGACGCTGTTCGCGGACATCGCTGCGTTCGAGCGCGACAACGATCCCGACAAGGACGCCCCGCGCGATCCGCAGGACACCGACCCGACCACCGACAGCAACCCGTACGCCATCACGATGGCGCCCGACGGTTCGCTGCTCGTGGCCGACGCCGGCGGCAACGATGTCGTCTCCGTCGACAACAAGGGCAAGGTCAGCCTCGTCACGGTGCTGCCGTACAGCCAGTCCGACGCGCCCGAGTTCCTGGGCGCACCGCCAGGCACGAAGATCTCGACGCAGCCGGTTCCGACGTCCGTCGAGATCGACCCGAACGGCGGCAACGGCGTGCTCATCGGTCAGCTGACGGGCTTCCCGTTCCCGGTGGGCGGGGCCAACGTCTTCCGGGTCAACGACAACGCCGACCCGCAGGACAACCTCGACGTCGAGGAGAGCGGCCTGACGAACATCATCGACATCGCCAAGGCGCCCGACGGCACGCTCTACGTGCTCGAGTTCGCGTCGAACGGCCTCCTGTCCGACAACCCCACGCCGGCGCTCATCCAGATCCGGCCCGACGGGTCACGGAAGGCGCTGCTCTCCAGCGACGACCTCTCCGTTCCCGGCGGCGTCGCCGTGGATGGTGACGGCATGGTGTACGTGTCGAACTGCGCGCTGTGCCCGCCCGGAGCCGGCACGGTGATCAAGGTCGACCCGAACGTCGCTCGCGACTCGGCGACCGCATCCGCGTGCAACCCGTTCGTCGTGCCCGGCACGGACTTCGAGGACATCACGCAGGACTTCCACCGCGAGTCCATCGAGTGCCTGAGCTTCTGGGGCCTGCTGCAGGGCGTCACCGCGACGGAGTTCAACCCGCTCGCCCAGGTGACGCGCGGGCAAGCCGCGTCGGTGATCGCCCGGCTCATGGAGACGGCAGGGTTCGACCTTCCGGCGAACCCACCGAACGCGTTCTCGGATGACGACGCCAACGTGCACGCGCACCGAATCGACCAGCTGGCCGCTGTCGGTGTCGTGAACGGCTTCGACGACGGGACGTTCCGTCCGAACGATCCGGTGAGCCGGGGCCAGCTGGCATCGCTCATCACCGGGGCGTACGTCCGGGTGACCAAGACCGGTGCCATCGCCGCGCCCGACGCCTTCAGCGACGACAACGGTTCGGTCCACGAGGACGCCATCAACTTCGCCGCGGCGCAGGGATGGGTCAACGGGATCGGTGACGGGAAGTTCAACCCGAACGGCATCGCGTTGCGTGACCAGCTCGCGTCGATCGTGGCCCGGACGCTGTCGACACTCGTCGACGACGGCCTGGCCACCCCACCCGCAGCCGGCTAGCAGCTCGTTCTGGCGGTGCTGAGTCGGCGTTTCGCCGACTCAGCACCGCACAAACAGCTGGGTCCAGGCTTCGGTGAGGACCTGGTGGAGGATGGCGCGGATCTGCTCGAACTCGTCCGGGCCGGCGATGAGCGGCGGTGAGAGCTGGATCACCGGATCGCCGCGGTCGTCGGCGCGGCAGTGCAGGCCGCACTCG
>JADMIO010001400.1_pt1 | contig 13415 bp, 9 predicted proteins | sample 8958161 | NCBI WGS metagenome assembly JADMIO01 (sample SAMN16585339, study PRJNA669376) | soil metagenome | isolation source: Crop rotation soil | place: USA: Cullars Rotation, Alabama | collected 2011 | reverse complement strand
CCGCCGTGCGGTCGCTGGCGCTCAATTCGTCGATCACCTCGTCGAGCACCGGCGCGACGCGATCCCAGCTGGCGGTGTCTTGGGGCGGGGTGGAAATTTCGTTCATGGCATAAGCTTCTTGTTCGCGCGCCCGCCGGCGAATTTCGGTGCGCACGACGTTGGCCGCGGCATTGCGCGTTGCCGCGTGGAGCCAGCCGGCGAGGACGGGATGCCGCGCAAGTTCCCCAGCCCGGCACGCCAGGGTGCAGAACACCTGCTGGGCCACGTCTTGCGCCAAGTGAACATCCCCACCCACCCGCCGCAGCGCGGACGAATAGACGGCGTCCATGTTGCGCCGCACCACCTCGGCGAACGCGTCCTGCGCGTGCGATTCGGCAAAGCGTCGAAGCAAGGTAATATCGTCTTCCTGCATGGCTGCCACCTAGACACCGCAGCCTTCAAAACCGAACAGGAAATCCGCTTTATCGGCCGGGTATTTTGTGTCGGGCTTAAATTGCCAAGACAAACGGCAGGCTTTGAGCTATGGCCCAACCGCTTACGCCCGCATGTTTCTCCGTATCACCCATCTCACGCGCTACGACTACACGCAGCCCGTGTCGTTTGCGCCACATGCGATCTTCCTCCGGCCGCGCGAAACCCCGCGCCAGCGCCTGCACAATTTTGAACTCACGCTCTCGCCCGATGCCCGCCGCGTGCCGACCAGCGATGTCGAGGGCAATGCCCTTGAATGGGCTTATTTCGACGTCAACACGCTTGCGACCAAACTCGAGTTTCGCTCCGAGTTTCTCGTCGAGACGCTCGACACCAATCCCTTCGATTTCTTCGTCAAACCGTCCGCGTTCAACTTCCCTTTCGCCTACGATCCCGCCGAACGCTACGTGCTGGCGCCCTATCTCGCGCCGCCCGCCGGAACTGACGAAGCCTCCCTCCGCGCCTGGCTGAACCGGCATCTTCCCGCGCCACCCTCCGATACCGTCTCGTTTCTCACCGCGCTTAACACGGCCATCCGCCACGCCTTCGGCTATCGCCGCCGCGACGAACCCGGCATCCAAACCCCTTCCGAAACGCTCTTGCTCGGCGGCGGCTCGTGTCGCGACTACGCCGTGTTTTTCATCGCGCTCTGCCGTTCGCTCGGCCTCGCGGCGCGCTTCGTTAGTGGTTATCTCCACGAGCTGGCGGACCCGAACCTCACGAACCCGCTCCCGCCGACGATGCATGCGTGGGCCGAGGTTTATCTGCCCGGTGCCGGCTGGCGCGGTCTCGATCCCACGCGCGGAATTTTCTGCGACGACAATTTCGTGCCCGTCGCCCACGCCGCCCTCGCGGAAAGTGTAAATCCCATTCAGGGAAATTTCTACGCGGCTGGTCCCGTGGCCTCGAACCTGCATACTTTGCTCACCATCGACAAACTTTAAGGCCAATCCGCTGTTCAGCAGATGACCTTGCCGCTTCGACGATCCCAGCCCGCCATGTCCATTCCTTACGCCGCTCCGACTTGGAAATCCCTGCTCGCATGCGGCGACGCCGTCGAGACTTCGCTCAAACGCAGCCATGTCCTCCTCACCATGGGCGGCGAGCCTACCTTCGTTCCGGTTTCCCCCAACGGCGTGGAATGGCAGACCGCCGCTCTCGGCCCGACCAAACTCGGTTACGCCCGCAAGCTCGCCCGCGAACTTGTCCGCACCGCCTTCCCCGGCTCCGTCATTCTCGAAACCTCCGGCAAACATTATCCGGGCGAACCGCTCCCCCGCTGGACGCTCCTCATCCAACGACGCGTCGACGGTCAGCCGGTCTGGCACGACATCAAGCTGCTCCGCGCCGACAACGAAACCGGCACGCACAAGCCTGCGCAGGCAAAAAAATTCATCGAGACTCTCGCGCGTTCTCTCGGCGTGGATCCGACGTCTGCGCTCCCGTTCGCCGAAACCGCCGCGCCCGGCGCCATCACCGGCTACGTCCTCCCGCTCGATCAGCCCGTCGGCACTTGGATCACCGACGACTGGACCGCCGTCTTCCCTCGTTCCGCGCCACCCATTCCGCTTTTCCCCGGGGAAAGTCCCGCCGGCCTCCGCCTTCCCCTTGGCCAGCTCGGCGAAAAAAATCTCCGCCGCGCCCTTACCGCGGAAATTCGCGCCGGCTCCCTCACGATCTTCATCCCGCCGCTGCTGCTCGCGTCCTACCTAGCGTTGCTCCCGCAAATCGAAGACGCGCTCGCGACGCTCAAGCTCCACGACGCGGTCCTCGCGGGTTATGCACCTCCGCCCGACCCGAAACTCCCGACCATCGGCCTCGCGAGCGATCCGGGTGTGCTCGAGATCAACCTCACCCCCTGTGGCACGTGGGCCGACTACAATAAACAGCTGGAGCAACTCTACGCCGCCGCCACCGCCTGTGGCCTTTCCGCCCGCAAACTCCAGTTCAACGGCCGCGAGGTCGGCACCGGCGGCGGAGCGCATCTGGTGTTCGGCGGACCCGTCGGCCTGCTCTCGCCGTTCTTCGCCTTCCCTGCGCTGCTGCCCTCGATCATTCGCTACTGGCAGCATCACCCAGCGCTGAGCTACGCCTTCACCGGCGCTTACATGGGCCCGAGTTCACAGGCGCCGCGCATCGACGAGTCCACCTTTGAAGCGCTCTACGAACTCGAGATCGCCTGCGCTGGCGCCGAGAGCCTCGGCACGCCGCAAAACCTCGGGCTCTTCGACCTGCTCTTCCGCGATCTCCTGATGGATCGTTCGGGCAACACCCATCGCGCCGAGATCAGTGTCGACAAACTCTGGAATCCTTTTTCGCCCAACGGCCGCCTCGGCCTCGTCGAATTCCGCGCCTTCGAAACGCATCCGCAATGCGCCGTGCAATCCGTCACCGCGCTTTTCGTCCGGGCCATTCTTGCACGCCTCGCCGCCGAACCGTTCAAGTCGCCATTCGTTCGTTGGGCCGGGGAACTTCACGACCGGTTTTTCCTTCCCGCCTTCGTGTGGGAGGACCTCGCCGCGATCTGCGACGACCTAAAAAAACACGCCATCCCTTTCGATCCCGAATGGCTCCGTGCGCCGTGGGAATTCCGTTTTCCCAAGCTCGGCGAGTTCGCGCTCAAATTCCAGCCGCCCGCCGATCCCGCGGACCCGAAGGCCAAAAAGCCCAAGGAGGAAAACTTCACCATCGAGTTTCGCCAGGCCCTCGAAGCGTGGCCGCTGCTCGGCGAGTCGCCCAACGCGGGCACCGTCGCGCGCACGGTCGACTCCAGCGTCGATCGCATCGAAGCCCGCATCTCCGACAAAAAATACCTCGAAGGCGGCCTGCTTCTCGTCAACGGCCTCCCGTGCGAATTCAGAGAAGTTGGCCCCGCTGGCTCTCAGCCATTGACTTTCAGCTCTCAGCTACCCGTCGCGGCAGCGACGGGCATCCGCTACCGCGCGTTTTATCTTACTCCATCGCTGCAGCCACACGTGCCGGTGCACGCCCCGCTGCTCCTCGAATGGGTTGATCGCGCCACGCTCGTGGTCATCGCCGCCGCCCGCTGGCATGTCTGGAATCCAGCCAACTCGGCCTATCCCACGGCCCCCGACGATGACAAAACCGCCGCGATCCGCCGGGCCGAGCGTTGGGAGCCATGGCCGCACACCATCGGTCAGGCACGCTTCGTCCCCAAAATCGATTTCCCCCCTGAGGGCAAACACACCCTCGACCTGCGGCGCTATTCCGCGCAGGCGCGGTAGCGGTGTGGCTATGGCCCGGTTTCGTCGGGATCGAAAGCGATCGCCTGACCGCTCTTCGTTCCCCAGGTGAACGCGCCCCACGGGGTCTGTTTGACGATGAACTCACTCTTGGTCTCCACCCCGTCCGGAGAGCTTTTCGAAATCGAGAACGAGTAGTTGACGCTTCCATCCTCGTTTAAGGCCGGCGTGACGAGGTAGGTGCCGTCATCGCCCGCTTCGATTCGCGTTTCCTTTCCCATCACAAACTCCACCGGTCGCGGCGTCGGCTTGCCATCGACCATCGAAATGATTGCGCCCTTGATCGGGGCGCCCGCCTCAAGGAGAGGTTTCATGCGGGCCATTTTCTCCGCGCGAAGCGTTTGGATGTCGGTCCGGGACGCCGCAGGACGACTGGCTGCTGGCGAGGTTTTCATTGCAGACGTTTCGGCCGGCTTGCGTAGCAATTCGGCCAACTGTTGTTCGGCTTGTCCGGCACGCCGTTCCGATTTGGCGGCGTTTTGCTCATTCTGTCGGAGAGCGGTTTCCAGTCGGTGTTGTTCCTGCATCAATCGCCCCACCTCCTCGCCGAGATTGGCCGTCTGGAAATGTTGGAACCCCGAATACCCAAGCGCCAAAACGAGTGCGCCCCCGGCCAGCCAGGTGGTGGTTTTTGCGGTCGTCATGAAAGTGATGATTCCAAGCTTCACTCCCGCGGGAGCGATCAGCGCCGCCGTGATTTGGTTGGTCAGCGCCGCGCCGAGGGCGGCGGTCGAGGACGTGATCCCGTGGCGGCCAAAAAGCGCCCGGATTTTTTCGAGCGCCCGCGTCACGCGCATCCGGGCGGCGTCTTCACTCATCCCCATCGCCAAGCCGATGGCCCTAAAAGATTCTTTCTCGAAAAAGCGCCGCAAGATCGCTTCGCGATCGGACTCCTCCAGTTCTTCCAACATCTGGTCGATCAGCTCCGGCGGCACGGGGGCCGAGTCACGGGATTCGGATTCAGAGAGAAGGGCGTGCATGGCTTGGGCCTTTTGTTCGCGATCCTGGCGTCGGCGTTCGGTCCGCACCGCGTGCGAGGCGGTGAAGCGGGTCGTGCCGTAAAGCCATCCGGCGAGATGCGAGATCGTCAGCAGCTCATCGCCTTTCGACGCCAACGCGGTGAAGACCGCCTGCGTGACGTCCTGCGCCAGCGAAACATTGCCACAGAGCTGGCGCAGCGCCGTTCCATAAACCAGGTCGACATGCCGGCGCACAATCTCCTCGAACGCCTCGCCGGAGTCCTCACGGACGTAACGCTGGAGCAATTCTCGATCGGTGGTCATAACGGTTCAAGATATGGTGCCCGCTATTCTAAAAACCGAACAGTCTATGAAAAGTGGGCCCGAGCCCGGCGTCAGCCGGCAGCAGTCGGTCCAACCATCGATTTCCTGTCGGAGCAGAGGCACCCGGCCCGCCTGACCGACAAGCCTCCGTCCAGTCCGGCCGTTGAGCGTTCGTCACCAACCGACGTCCCTTCTGCTCCCGTCAACTCACCGCCGGCTCGATCGCCTCCAACAGCTTCGCTGGCGTAAAGGGTTTTCGCAGCACCGCATCCGCCCCGAGCCGCTTGAGCTCGTCGAGTTTTTCCGTCGTGAGATAACCGCTTACAATCACCACGCGTCCGGCAAAACCGGCGCTTTTGATGCGCTGCAGCAGGTCCGCGCCGTTCAGCCGCGGCATGTTGTAATCCGCCAGCACGAGGTCGAACTCCCCCCCGCGTTGCTTGAACGTTTCCCATCCCGCTTCGCCATCTTGCGCTGCCGTCACCGTGTGTCCCGAGGCGGTGAGCATCGCGGTGAACGTTTCGGTCACGAGTGCATTGTCCTCCACCAAAAGCACGCGCAGCGGCCGCGCCGACTTGCGCCCAAACTTGAACGCCGGCGCAGCCGGCGCCGCGGGCGCGTGCCCGACAAATGCCGCGGGCACATCCGGCAGCGGCAGGAAAACATGAAAGCTCGTGCCCTCACCTCCCGGACCCGGCTCAAACTCGATCCAGCCGCCCAGACCGTGCACCACGTTCCACACCACCGCGAGCCCGAGCCCCGTGCCGTGCCCGGGTTCCTTCGTCGTGAAGAAGGGTTCAAAAATCCGCTGGCCCACGTCCGCCGGAATACCGCGTCCATTGTCCGTCACCGTCAGCCGCTGACACATCTGGGCAAACGGCGCGGACGACGCCCCGTCCCGCCGCCCGGCGGAGTTCGTCGCGATCGTCGTAATGCTGACGCGCGGCACCCATCCCCGGGGCGGAGAGTCTGCGAGTTTTTCGAGCAGTGTATCGCGCGCGTTGAGTGCCAGGTTCATCACGATTTGGGCCACGTGCGCGCGATCGACCAGCACCGGCGGCAGGCCCGGCGCAAGATCGACGACCAGTTCGACGCGCCGATCGAAACCCGGACGGAGCAGCTCGACCGCGTTTTCCACGAGCGGATTCAGCGGTTGCAACTCGCGCTGTTCGGCCGAGTGGCGGCCCACGGCGAGAATGCGCTGGTTCAACTGCGCCGCCTGCTGGATCGCCTCCTGAATCGGGTGCAGCATCGCCACCAGCTTCGCATCGTGGGCGTAATGGAACGCCAGCATGTCGGACTGCACGAACATCGGCGTGAGCAGATTGTTGAACTCGTGCGCCACGCCGCCAGCGAGCTGACCGATCGATTCCATCTTCTGCGCCTGGTGCAGCTGCTTCTGCAACAGCTCGCTTTCGGTGACGTCCTGCACACTCGACGCTACTCCGATCACCACCCCCGTGCGGTCGATGAGCGGCGTGTTATACCATTCGCAACGGATGATGCGCCCGTCTTTCGTGACGTTCTCGTTGGTGCTGCGCGTGCCACCCTTGTGCGTAAGCAACGCTGCCCAGATCCGCTCCACTTGCGGTCGCGCGGCTTCACCGACAATGAGCCCGACCGCGTGCCGGCCCATCGCCTCCGCTGCAGAAAAACCGAAGATTCGCTCGGCGGAGGGATTCCACGCAGTGACTCGAAACTCGAGGTTCCACTCGATCACCGCCAGCGGCGTTTGCCGCACATGCAAGGCCAGTTTCTCCTCGGAGCGGCGCAACGCATTCTCCGTCTCCACATGATCGGTAACGTCGAAATTCACCCCGAGGATCGCGAGCACTTTTCCGTCCACCCGCACCGGCGCGACCACACTCGAGTAATGGTGCTGGCGACCGCGCAACTCGTAGGTGACTTCGTGCTTCACCGTCTCGCCCGCAAACGCCCGGCGGTTCACGTCGGCCCATTCGACACGCGTCGCCTGAGCGATTTTTAAATCGTCGAGCCCGCGGCCGACATGGTCGCCCCAATGCTCGCGCGACGCTGCGTTGAGCAGCGTATAACGCAGCGAACCGTCCATCATCCAGAAATCGCAGGGCAGATTGTCGATCGCCGTCCGCAGTCGCGCCTCACTTTCGCTCAGCCGGGCTTCCACGGCCCGCCGCGCCCCCAGTTCCGCCCGCAACACGCCCGTCACGGCCGCGCCAAATCCCAGGATCAGCAGCGGAATCGAAAGAAACCATTCCATCCGCTGGCGGCCCAGCGCGATCGCCGTGATCCACCGCGCCGCCGGATAATCCACCGCCAGCGCCGCCTCCACTCGCCCTTGCGCGTCGCGGAGTGGCACCTGCGCACTAATCCACACCCCCCACTCGTCGCGCACCGGGTCCGGCGAAAACGTGCCGATGCCCTGCAGTGCCTGTTTCATCCCGGGATCCGCCTCCGCATATTCGCGCCCGATCGGAACGCGACGCTCGTGCAGGCCCTCGAACTTTCCATCGTGGTTGTAGTCCGTCTCGCTATCGACGATGAAGCGCACTTTGCCGCCGATCATCCGGTAAGTGTAAACGTCCGCGATCGTCGGATTGACCTTCTTCCAGCGCAGCGTCGCGTCGATCATCGCCAGATAAGCCGGATCGTCCGCCGGCGTGTCGAGCGTCAGCCGCGCGTGCCCCATCCGCTCGATCTCCTGCGCATACGTCGGCGCGACACCCTGCAAAAAACCCTGGATGCGCGCGTGCTCCGCCTCGCCCGCCTCATCCACGAAATACCAGCCGACCGCGAGCAGCAGCGCCGCCGCCGGCCACGTCCACCGCGGCAGCCTCCCGTGCGGCGTCCGCCGCCGCAACCAGAGGTCGAGAAGGGCGAAGACGGCGATTCCACCCACGACATAAACGAGATAGTCGAGATTCGCGTTGAGCCAGACCGGCATGAGTCGCAGGCAAACAGCGCGGTTCCGCCAATGCAAGCGACGCAGCGCAGGGGAAACCCCTAGCGAGGCCTAGATAAAATGATAACCACTTTTGTTGCCGATCCCGGCTCTCACGCGCCGGGCTACACCAGCCTTGTCGCCCGCTTCGTAAGAAGTGGGATGGCTCGCGACACGAGTGCACTACGCGGAACGCGATCGCCCAAACCACCAAGCAAACTGCCTTCACCGCGGTTAGCTGACGCGTGAGCGAGCGGAACAACCATCTCGGTGCAGGACACATTCAATACTTCCTTAACTGCCCGCCGACTAAGCGCGCTTCATTTCCGTTCGCGGTTTTTGATTCGCCAGTCAGCGCCAGCCTGTCGACCGTCGCCGTCCGCTTGAAAACCACGCTCCTCCTCTGGGACATCGACGGCACGCTCATCGCTTCCGGCGGCGCGGGCATGCGCGCACTGCAAGTCGCGTTGCGCAACGTCTTCGGCATCGCAGGATCGCTCGACGACATCGAGTTCGCGGGCCGCACCGATCGTTGGATCATGCGGCAGATCTGCGCAAAATTCGATCTGCCGTTCACGGAAGAAAATTTTTCGCGCTACTTCGAAGGCTACATCGCCGCGCTCCCCGGCGAACTCGCTCAGCCGCACGCCCGCGTCCTGCCGGGCGTTCGCGCCCTGCTCTCGGCCGTCGCGGAGCGTGACGATGTCGTGCAAGGGCTCCTCACCGGCAATATTCAACGCGGCGCCCAGCTGAAACTCGGCCACCATGGGTTGTGGGATTATTTTTCCTTCGGTGCGTTCGCCGACGATAGCGAACATCGGAACGAACTCGGCCCTCACGCCCTGCGGCGGGCGCATGCTCACGCCGGCGTGGAGTTTGCCCCTGCCCGCGTCTGGATCATCGGCGACACGCCGCACGACATCGCCTGCGCTCGGGTGATCGGCGCCCGCGTCCTCGCCGTCGCAACCGGTGGACACACGCTCGACCAACTTCGCGCTCACGCGCCGGACCACGTGATCGCCGATCTTGCCGAAACCGCCGCGGTGCTTCGCTTGCTCGCGGGGTAAACGGCTTCGCGCACACCGGTGCAGGAAACAAAACCGGGGCCAGCGACCCCGGTTGCACCACAAACGGACTCTCGCGGAATGAGCGGTGAACGACTCAACGCCGCGCGCTTTCGACAGCAGACACGTGACCCGCTCGATCGAACACGATCCGCGTCGTCTCGCCGTCGCGCCAATCGCGATCGTTGAAGGTCACGCCGCCGCTGTAAATTGACGCTCCCCTGATCGCGCCGAGCCCAAAGCCGAAGCTAAAGCCCGAACGTTCCTGCCGGTAAACCCACAGATCCGTCGTGCCATCGGCGGTCGTGCGCGTGAACGTCCGGTCGGGATCGCCCAGCGCCACCCGCACCTGCTCCGTGGTAAAACCAAGATCGATTTGGCCCGCGCGCACCTTGTCCTGCACCGCGGCCGGCCATTGCGAAAAAGCCGCCTCGTTTTTCGAGATCCGGGAGGAAACGGAGGAACAGCCTGCGCCCGCAAACAGCGCGAGCCCGGCCAGGAGGGAAAGGAAGGCATGTTTTTTCGGTTCGATTTTGCGAAGGCAGGCAGCCAGCTCGCTGGCGCTCTCTGAGCGCGAGCAAGCGCGCGGCCTACGGGTGGCACATGTTGCGACCGCAAACCGGAACGCCGTCGAAAGGAAGGTTTTCATGGTGGGATTTTTGTTTGCTGGCGCGGAGCCAGCACCGAATATCGACCCCCACAACCCATCGCGGTTCATCCTTCCCTGTCCATCATGTCCCGTCTTTTTACCATCGCCATCGGCTCCGACCATGCCGGCTTCGCCTACAAGGAAGCCATCAAAGCCACGCTCCTCGCCGCCGGCCACACCGTCCGCGATTTCGGCACCTATTCCGACGCGAGCTGCGATTATCCCGACTTCATCCGCCCCGTCGCGGAGGCGGTCGCCCGCGGGGAATTCGAACGCGGCATCGTGCTCGGCGGTTCCGGCAACGGCGAGGCCATCGTCGCCAACCGCGTCCGCGGTGTCCGTTGCGGCCTGTGCTGGAACGAACAGGTCGCGATCTGGAACCGATCGCACAACGACGGCAACGTCCTCTCCCTCGGCCAGCGCACGGTCTCCGAGGCCGAGGCGCTGCACATCGTGAAGATCTGGCTCACCACCGAATTCGAGGGCGGCCGCCATCTCGCGCGCATCCAGAAAATCGACGGCGTGGCCTGATTTCCAACGCGGAAACGGGCCTCGCTTCTTGGAGTTTCCCCGGGGCGTGGACGTTGGCGCCTGGACCTACCGCTGCGCCACCGCAGCGGCGGTCGTTTGCTTTTTCGCACCTCCGGGCGACGTTTTGCGTCTTATAATCGCATGCCCGTCCGTTCCTATCATCACATTTTCGAACCCGGCACCGATCCGTCGGCCCCGCCACTGCTGCTGCTTCACGGCACCGGAGGCGACGAGCATGATCTGCTCCGCCTCGGCCGCGGCCTTTCCCGCGGTTCAGCCTTGCTCAGCCCCCGTGGCGACGTAAGCGAAGGCGGGGCGCGGCGGTTCTTTGCGCGACTGGCCGAGGGGGTCTTCGATCCAGCCGAGGTCACGCGCCGCACCCACGCACTGGCCGATTTCATCGCCGGTGCGACCAAGCACTACGGACTCGACCCCGCACGTCTGACCGCCGTCGGTTTCTCCAATGGCGCCAATATTGCCGCCACGCTCCTGCTTCTCCGACCCGAATCGCTCGGCGCCGCCATTCTCCTCCGCGCCATGGTCGTGCTCGATCAGCCCGCCGTTCCCGGTTCGCTCGCGGGAAAACGCGTCCTCCTTCAAAATGGCGAGCACGATCCCATCATTCCTGCCGACCACGCCTCCCGCCTCGCCACTTTGCTGCGCGCCGGCGGAGCCGAGGTGACCACGCTCACGCACATCGCCAGTCACGCGCTCGTTCCCGCCGATATTGCCGCCGGACAGGACTGGCTCGGTCAAACCGCCCGCATTAGCCGATAGACAACACGAACGGGCCGCTCATGTTTCGCGCATGAGCATGTCCTACCGTCCACTGGGTAAGTCCGGCCTCCAAGTCAGCGCGCTCTCGTTCGGCGCCTGGGTCACGTTCGGCAAACAGATCGGAGACCCCGTCGCGAAAGACCTTCTCCATACGGCCTACGACGCCGGCATCAATTTCTTCGACAACGCCGAGGCCTACGCCGACGGCCAGGCGGAGATCGTGATGGGCGCGATCCTCAAAAAATCCGGTTGGCGCCGCAGCAGCTTTCTCGTCTCTAGCAAAGTTTTCTTCGGCTGCGAGGACGACAAACCCAACCAATCCGGCCTCTCCCGCAAACACGTCGTCGAAGCCTGCCACGCCGCGCTCGCCCGCTTGCAGGTTGACTACCTCGATCTCTACTACTGCCACCGACCGGACCCCACCGTGCCGGTGCTCGAAACCGCCCGCGCGATGCACGACCTCATCGTGCAGGGCAAAGTGCTTTACTGGGGCACAAGTGAGTGGAGCGCCGCGCAGATCGCCGAGGCCCATCAGGTCTGCGCGCTTCTCAATCTCCACGCCCCGATCGTCGAGCAGCCGCAATACAATCTATTCCACCGTTCGCGGGTCGAAAAAGAATACGCGCCGCTCTACAAATCCGACACCGGTCTCGGCACCACCATCTGGTCGCCTCTCGCGTCAGGCCTCCTCACGGGAAAATACAACGCTGGCGTCCCGACCGGCTCGCGCCTCGCCGCCTCCAACATGGAATGGTTGCGCGACATGATTCTCAAGCAACCGGGCATCGAGAAAAAACTCGCTGCTGTCCCCCAGTTTGCCGCGATTGCCGACGAACTCGGCACCTCGCTCCCGCGCCTCGCCCTCGCGTGGTGCCTGAAGAATCCGCAGGTCAGCACCGTGATCCTCGGTGCTTCGCGCGTCGAACAGCTCAAGGAAAACCTCGGCGCCCTCGCGGTGGTCGACCAACTCACGCTCGCCGTGATGAAACGCCTGGACGCGATCTCGAAGCCGGTGGCGGATTAGATTGAATTCCTCCCGATTCCACGGTGAAGGATTGATCGTGCGTCTGGCCGACGATCCCGGCTCGCGTTTTGGCGGGTCTTTTGACCGAAACGAAAAGCATCTCCAGGTTCAGGCTCCGGCGTTTGTCACTCTTCATTCCCGTGCCCCAACATCCCGTTCGCCTTCTTCACGCACGTGGCGAGCCGGTCTTTTTTGATCACGCGCTTCGGCAGGATGATCACCATCAAGTGCGGTTTGGCTGCGGAATCCTCGCGGTAAACGCGCAGGTAGCCGCGAATCGCGGGATTGCTGTCGCTGAGGACATCCGTGAGGTGGGCGACACCCTCGACGGGGCTAATAATTTCCCAGTAAGGCAGGTCGCCGTCTGGCGACACTTCGATAGGTCGGATCTGGGCCATGGCTGAAGAGGAATGAAGCGGGCGGCAAAGTGCGTGAACGGTCGTCGCCGGCGCTGCCCCTGAATCCGGCTGAAACCAAATTAGAACTGACTTGGCCGCGCGCTTTCGCAGCGTGCATGCCTCCTCTGTTCCGATTCCAAATTTCGATTTTTCAGCGACTAAGAAAATCGCCACTTTTTTGCCCGCGTGACGCCCTGACGCTCGTGTCACACCGTTGTCACGTGATTAATGGCAGAGGGTGGCAAACTTTGAGGCCCCGAACTCTCCATAAACCGGCCCTATGATCCTGCTGCGTCATCAAATTCAGGGTCGTCCCTCCGCCGATTCCTTATACTCGCACTCATGAAGCTCACCTATTTCGGCCACTCCTGCTTCCTCGTCGAGACTGGCCTGCCCGGCGACGTGTCCGCCACAGCTTCAGCGACTGCGAAAGCCTCGGCGAAGACCGGCGTCCGCCTCGTGCTCGATCCGTGGCTTGCCACCAATCCCCACGGCTCCGTTCCGCTCGCAAGCGTGCCGTGCGACTGGATTCTCTGCACCCACGCCCACGAGGATCACATCTGCGACGCGGTCGAGTTGGCGAAGCTCCACGGCGCCACCATTGTTGCCCCCTACGAGCTTGCCGAGCATCTGGCCTGGCGGGGCGCAAAGTGCCTCGATCTCATGCCGGGCGGCGGCATCAACCTTCCTTGGGGTCGCCTGCAAATGACGCCCGCCATCCACAGCTCCGCGCTTGAGCTGCCCAATGGTGAAAACCGCGCCATGGGCGTTCCCAGCGGCTATCTCATCCGTGCCAATAACCGCACGCTCTATCACGCGGGCGATACCGCCCTCTTCGGCGACATGCAGTTCATCGGCCGCGGCGGGCTCGACGTGGCGCTGCTGCCGATCGGCGACCGCTACACCATGGGCGTCATCGACGCCGTCGAGTCGCTCAATCTTCTCCGTCCGAAACTCGCCGTGCCGATGCACTACAACACGCACGACAAAATTCTCGCGAACCCGCACGACTTCGCCGCGCGAGCCGCCGCCGCC
>JADMIO011413747.1_pt1 | contig 13416 bp, 13 predicted proteins | sample 8958161 | NCBI WGS metagenome assembly JADMIO01 (sample SAMN16585339, study PRJNA669376) | soil metagenome | isolation source: Crop rotation soil | place: USA: Cullars Rotation, Alabama | collected 2011 | reverse complement strand
GAAGGACGTAGTCCTCGAGCGGGGGCGAATACGGAAGCGGAACGTCCGCCGCCGTCACGCGAAGCACCGGGGCATCGAGCCACTCGAACGCCATTTCGTTTATGCGGGCTGTTATCTCACCCGCAATGCCGCCGGTACGCGTGTCCTCGTGAACGATCAGAACCCGATTCGTTTTCTTTACCGTTGCGATGATCGCATCGGTATCCATCGGAGCAATTGTGCGCAAGTCGATTACTTCTACCGATAAACCGTCTTCCTTCTCGAGCTGCTCTGCTGCTTCGAGAGATTTCCAGACGGTCGCTGCGTACGTTATGATCGATACGTCTTTTCCTTCGCGCGCAGTTCTCGCCTTTCCAATCGGCGTGATGTGATCACCTGAGGGCATCTCTTCCTTGATTCTTCGATAGAGATACTTGTGCTCGAAGTACAAAACGCAGTCTTCGTCGCGAATTGCTGACTTGATCAGTCCTTTGGCGTCGCTTGCGGTTGCCGGATATACGATCTTCAAACCGGGGGTGTGCAGGAACGCAGCTTCCGGATTCTGCGAATGAAACGGCCCGCCGCGCACATACCCGCCGCTGGGCCCGCGAACAACCATCGGGCACGGCAGCATTGCGCGATATCTCGCGGTTGCCACGTAATTCGTGAGCATGTCGTATCCGCAGGAGATGAAATCGATGAACTGCATCTCACAAACGGGCCTCATACCCATGTGCGCAGCGCCCGCGGCAGCACCGATTATCGCAGCTTCGGAGATCGGCGTGTCGATCACCCGCTTCTCCCCGAACTTGTCCATCAATCCTTCCGTAACCTTGAACGCGCCACCGTAAGCGCCGATGTCTTCGCCGAGGCAGAAGACGTTTTCGTCGCGCTCCATCTCCTCGGTGAGACCTTCGCGAATCGCCTCGAGATAGGTGATCTCAGACATCGTGCGTACCCCAGCTCGAAGGACGCTCATTCACTTCCACTGCGGCGCGCACCCCTTCGCGGAACCACAGCGGCTGCTCTTGAGGCGGATCTGCGTAGATGCCGACGAGCGCATCGGTGGGCTCGGGCATCGGCGATTTTTCCGCTTCATCGGTCGCAGCATCGACTTCGGCTTGCACGCGCTCGTCAATTGACGCGAGCTCGGTTTTTGTTGCGTCGAAGTTTTCCGTCAGAACCTTGATGTAGCGATCGACCGGATCATTCGTCGCTGCCCATTTGTCGATCTCACCCTCGGGCACGTACGACTGATTGTCATGCTCGGCATGCCCCTTTCGGCGATACGTCATCAGCTCGATCAGTGTGACTCCTTCACCGGCGCGCGCGCGATCTACAGCGCGCTTCGTCACCTCGTACGTTGCAACAGCATCATTTCCGTCGGCCTGGTCTCCGAAAACTCCGTATCCAATTGCCTTGTCCACGTACTGCTTCGCTGCTGTCTGCTTTCGCATCGGCGTCGAGTAGGCGTAGCCGTTGTTCTCGACGATCACAACGAGCGGACACTTCTGCACGGCTGCGAAATTGATTCCTTCGTGAAACGCGCCGGTTGATGTCGCGCCATCGCCGACGTACACCAGCCCGACTCTGTCCTCGCCGCGCATCTTGAATGAAAGCGTAACTCCCGCCATCACCGGCACCATGTCACCGAGGTGGGAGATCTGCCCGACAAAGCCGCGAATCAGATCGCCATAGTGAATGTTCAGCTCACGCCCGCGCGTCGGTGAATCGCCCTTCGCCATATACTGCCTGATTATCTCCAGCGGCTGCGCGCCCTGAACGAGCATCGATCCGAGATTCCGAATCAGCGGCGAGAGAATGTCACCCTTGGAGCGGTCCAATGCGTACGCGCTTCCAACAGCGTCAGCCTCCTGACCGAGAGACCTGAACAGTCCTCCCACAACTTTTGTCTGGCGATACAGATTGACCAGCCGCTCCTCGAGCGTGCGGGTCAACCTCATATAGTAGTAGAGCTCGAGCAGCTGCTCGCGCGAAAGGTTCGTCCCTGTGGACTCCTTCGCGTTCGATTTAGCCGGCTTCGGTTTGGTTGCAGTTTTCGTCATGCGGTTGCTGCGATGTTGTTGATGAATTGAAGATGGGCATCTGCTACGGACGACCAGCTGAATCTCGCTGCAGATTCGCGCGCCGTTCTCGACAGCGACAGGCGCAGCGCATCGTCACCCAGCAATTTATCCGCAGCCTGAGCCAATGCCTGCGCATCGCCCGGCGGAACGAGGATGCCGCCGCGAGGTGCATCGACGACCTCAGGGAGAGATCCGGCCGACGATGCGACTAAAGGAACCCCGGCCGCCATCGCTTCTGCAGCGGCGAGGCCGAAACCCTCGAAGCGCGACGGCATGAGCTGAAGCTGCGCACCCTGAAGAAGATGATTGCGCTCCTCGTCGCTGACTGCTCCGAGCAATCGAATGTTGCCCATGATTCCGAGCTTATGCGCCATGTCCGCGACACGCTCTGCATCCTTTCCCCTGCCCGCAATGCGCAGCTCGAGCGAAGGCCTTTTTTTCAGCAGAATCGCGAACGCGTCAAGCAAGGTGTCGAGTCCTTTGTGAAAAATGTCGAGGCGGCCGAAGTAGAGAATGAAATCTTCCGGTCTTCTCTCCAGGCCAAAGAGCTCATCGGGAACTCCAGCACTCACCATATCGATCGGCATTCCCGGAGCAACCGATTCGATCGTCTCCTTCGAGGAAAGTGAGGTTGCACTCGCACGCTTTGCCCTGCGCATCATCGAGCGCTCGACAATTCCAAGCCCCTTCGAGAGAACGCTTCCCCATCTGTGCCTGGCGGTCGGCTCGCTTGTGTGATGAACCGTCACGCCGGTTGGCTTGTTCGCCGGAAGAAAAACCGGAGTGTAGCCTGAGAAATCGAAGATTGCAGCGTCGTACTTCATTTTGCGGAGCAGCCGGTTCACTTCGCGACCGTATGTGAGCCGGCTCCATGCGTACGGTTTTTCCGCACCAAGACGCTTATACGGGATCCCATACAATGTTTCATTCTTTGCGCCGGGAAAATTTCCGGTGGCGACGGTGACATTCACGCGGCCGACGAGCCGGCTGTAGATCTCGCGCACCCGCACCGCTCCTCCGCCTCCTACCCACGGATTTGCCGGATCATCATATATCACATGAAGCACCGTCGGGATCACGGAGCCTTGGCAATGATGAAGTTCGATCCGACGGCAATATCCCAGAACCAGCGCATTGCCGGATTGGAGAATGGCCACGATTTCGTGGCTATGTATTGCGAGAGCTTCCGCTTTATTCCCGGCCTCACTTCATCGGGGCGGGATACGCGATCTCGCAGGTAGTTGATCCACAGCTCACGCGGTGACACGGTGATCCTGAATCCTGCGTCGTTCAAAAGACCGCGAATTGCACGACGCGTTGGAATCACCCCTACATCGTAGGTTCCCTTCCCTCCGCCACGGACCTGCTCGAAATACCAGATCTGCATTTTCCTTGGCATGAGCACGAGGCCGGCGAGATCGTAGTGCGGATCGTTCCACAAGCTGTAGATGGAAAACGGTTTGGGCGTCACCATGTAGAGAAGGCCACCGGGTTTTAGAACACGGCGCACTTCGCGAAGAGTTTTCGGCCGATCGGTGACGTGCTCGAGAACGTTGTCGAGCATCACGAGATCGAACGTGGAATCAGCAAATGGAATTTCTTCCGCGACCGCTTTTTTCAGCTCGAGTTTGACATTGTGATCTTCTGCACGAAGTCGCCCCCGCTGAAGGCTCAGGTCAGACAGCTCGATTCCCGCGGCGCTGGCACCTTCTTCTGCGAATGCGATGATTGCACCAGCATCACCGCAGCCAACGTCGAGCACGCGTGATCCGCGAACCTTGAAGTCGGGAGCGTACTTGCGAAGAGTCTCGATGATCAGGAAGCCGCGCGGATACTCGCTCTGGTAGAGACGCTTCCACGTATCGAAGTTGCCGGAGCTCCACCATGTCTCGCGCGCACTCTCCAGCCGCGCGAGATAGTGTTCTTCCGCGCTCTGCTGAAGCACCACGGCTTAGTACGCCGCTTCGAGCTTGTGCGACGGATCCGAAGTGCGATGCAGCTCCACAAAGAAGCGCTTCGCATTCCGGTCGAGACGGCTCTCACCCATCTGGTCGGTGTGAACTTCTACGAAGGTGTAGTGTCCACCTTCTTTCTTTGCCGTCAGCTGAAGCGTACCGAGCAAACCGGAGAAAGTGCGGGAGCGCGCGGTGTGGGCGCTTCGCTCGAGCGGCAGAGTGGGAAAGAAAGCGTCGGCGATCTTCAAGACCTCCGACGGCGTAAGCTGTGTTCGGAAGAAATGCTTCATTGCTCGGTTGCAGCGTTCACTGTTTGAACCCAGTCGACTCTCTCGAGCTTGTGAGTTGAATCGCGACGGAACTGAAGCGCGATTGCCCAGTCGCCCGAGCTGGGAAAGAAAAGCCGGCCGTAGTAGGTGCCAACTTCCTTGCCTTTTGCAAATCCATCGTCGGTGTTCGCGCCATCCTTGCTCGTGGCAAAAATCCTTCCCTCGCCAGTCTCGATGGGCTCCTGCGTGTTCTTGTCAACCACGACGACCTTGTACGTCACGTCCTCAACAGCGCGCGGAGGCGACGGATCGGACGTGATACGGAATGCGTAACTGTCCGACCACTGACGGTTATCGAGCGCGCGCGGATTAGGACTGCACGCAGCCAGCGCGGCGCACGCGACAATCACGAAAGCGCCGCGCATGTGCATTACGCGTAGTACTCCATGCCGAGGTGCGTGATCTGCTCTTCGCCCATGAGGTAACGAAGCGTGTTCTTGAGCTTGGTCTGCTGAATGAACAGGTCGTGCTCGGGCTGTAGTCCCGGCGCTGCCATCGGGCTCTTGTAATAGAACGAAAGCCATTCCTGGATTCCCTTCATTCCTGCACGCTGCGCAAAGTCCGAGAACAACGCGAGATCGAGAACAATCGGAGCGGCAAGAATCGAGTCGCGGCAGAGGAAGTTGATCTTGATCTGCATCGGGTAGTTCATCCAGCCCACGATGTCGATGTTGTCCCAGCCTTCCTTGTTGTCGCCGCGCGGCGGGTAGTAATTGATGCGAACGACGTGCGAGAAATTCTCGTACAGGTCCGGATACTTTTCCGGCTGAAGAATCGTATGAAGCACCGACAGCTTCGACTCTTCCTTTGTCTTGAACGACGCAGGATCATCGAGCACTTCGCCGTCGCGGTTGCCGAGGATGTTCGTCGAGTACCAGCCCTCGAGACCGAGCATGCGTGCTTTCAGTCCCGGGGCGATCACGGTCTTCATCCACGTCTGGCCGGTCTTGAAATCCTTGCCGGAGATCGGAACGCCCTTGTCGATCGAAAGCTGAATCAGCGCGGGAACGTCGGCCGAAAGATTCGGAGCGCCGTTGGCGAAAGGAACACCTTCGAGAATCGCAGCGTAGGCATAAAGCATCGACGGTGCGATTGTCTCATCATTTGCATCGATCGCTTTCTCGAATGCTTCGATGTTCGCGTGCGTCGGGCCGGGCTTGATGTAGATCTCAGTCGAAGCACACCAGACGATCACCACGCGATCGAGCCCGTTCTTCGACTTGAAATCGCGCATGTCCTGGCGAAGCATCTCGACCTGCTCGCGCTTCGATCCTTTCTTGACGTTGCTGCCGTTGATGCGCGTGACGTAGTGATTGTCGAAGACCGCAGGCATCGGCTTGATGCCCTTCATGAAATCAGCTACACGCTCGAGATCTTCGTTCGAGAGAACGCCGGCCTTTTTCGCTGCGGTGTATCCGTCGTCAGGAATCGGATCCCACGCGCCGAAAACGATGTCGTCGAGAGAAGCGAGAGGAACGAACTCCTTGATGAGAGGCGAGCGGTTATCAGTGCGCTTCCCGAGGCGGATTGTCGCCATTTGGGTAAGAGAGCCAATCGGCTTGGAATAACCGCGGCGGACACTTTCAACCCCAGCCATGAACGTCGTTGCAACTGCACCGAGTCCGGGGGTGAGAATGCCGAGCTTTCCCTTTGCGGGTTTAACCTGCGGGCGCGTGTCGTCGGATGACGGCAAGAATCAAATCTCCAGTTAGGATTGTGCGCGCCGCGGCGCGACGTTCGCAGCCTGCGGAGCGGTTTCGATCTGTGGGTGAAGTGGCGTTGCTGCTTCGACAAGTGCGACCTGTCGCACGTAAAGAATTCGCTGGACTGCCGTGATCCAGGCGGTGACGGAAAGAATTGTCACGACTCCAATGAAGACCCATCCGTTGAGCATCAGTCCGAAGAATGCCTGAGGGACAGAAAGAATCACGACCCGCTCGGCGCGCTGCATCACACCCACTTTGGCATTGATGCCGAGCGCTTCAGCGCGGGCACGGGTGTAGCTCGTGAGAAAAGTGCCGACGATTCCCAGGAGCGTGATTCCAAGAACCCATGAGCTCTTGTGCACCGGATCCGTTGCGAAGAACCATGCGATCCCGCCGAGCAGAGCTCCATCGGCCACACGGTCCAATGTGGAATCGTAGAAGGCACCGAAAACCGTAGCCTGATTTGTACGGCGGGCGACCATTCCGTCCAGAACATCGAAGATTGCCGTGAGTCCGATGATCCAGCCCGCCACCATGATGTGCCCGGTGGCGAAAGCCAGCCCGCCGGAGACGGTGCAAATGGTCCCAACGGTGGTGAGAATGTTGGGGTTTATGCGGCGCCGCACCATAAGCGAAGCCACCGGCTCGATGAGCCGGAGATACCCGTCCTGAATGGCTTTCCAGATGGTGTGCATGCCAGCGTAAACCTATCGGGATTAACCGTTTAGCGCCAGCAAACTGCCCTGTTTTCTACGGCACTCTCCACTCGTAATTCGCGGCCAGCATGACGTTGTCCCGGCTGTAGGTTCTGGTGCCGTCAACAGTGCGGGCCTTGAGACTCACCGTCTGCCCTGCGGTCAGTCCTCTGACAGGCACGACTTCGACTGAGCTCGCGGCCACCTGCTTCAGGAAAACATCGGTGCCGCCGGTAGTCACATACAGGTTGACGCCCTGCGTAAGGTTGTTCGTGAACCTGATAGAGATGTCCGGTGCGGGCTGCGCGCCGGTGGTTACCTCGACCTGCCTTGGGCCGCATGCGGTAGCCGATATCGTCAGTGCTGCGAACAGCAGGAAAGCTCTTTTCATTTGGTCGAGCCTCTTTGTTGTGGGAGACTGCATGTCGCTACAGAGCAAGGGGCATTCCGTTCTCCGTGAAGACGGAAACTTCGGTTGCGCTCGCGCGCCGGACGCGGATCAGACGGAGTAGACGGACCTGGACGGTAACGACGGAAAACCATCTGGTTAAAGGGAACGACGCAACCACGGGAAAAAATAGTTGCGTCGTTCAACCTTAATTGCATTTGCGCAGTTACCGTCCGAATCCGTCTACTCCGTCTGATCTGCGTCGGGCCGCGTGAGCGGAACTGTAGTTCCGCTTTTGGGAACCGGGACTCTATTGATACAGCAGATACCGTCGGGTTCTCTCCCGGAACTCAAACGCCGGCCGATACTCCCTGTCGATCACTGCATCAGGATCTTCCCCTCTCATCAGTGCTTCACGATCAGCCGGAGACCCGAACCGCAGGTCGAAAGTCCGATTGTTGATCTTGAGGTCATTCGGCGACGTCTTGTTTATCGCCCACAACAGTGCGGCACCGACCCGCGATGGCTGCATCGAATTGCGATTCGTAACCAGAATCCTGATCCCGGGAATTTTCTGACCGTTGTACTTGTTGTCGCCCGCATTCACCGGAGTGAAATCCTCGCGGATGAATCGCACCCCGTGCATCTCGCGATCCTTGAGCATCTTGATGACTTCATCAGCCTTGAGCCACGGCGCGCCAACAATCTGAAACGCATTGGGAGTTCCGCGACCAACCGAGAGATTGGATCCCTCGAACGCGACCAGACCAGGATAGAGCATCGCACTCTGGAGCGTCGGCATATTCGGAGAAGGCTTCACCCACGGTAGACCTGTGCGATCGAACCACAGCTCGCGCTTCCAGTTTCTCATCGCCACTACCTTGAGATTCGCCCTGATGCCGAGGACGTCGTTGAACATCAGCGCCATCTCGCCCATGGTCATTCCGTGACGAAGCGGAACCTGATAGAGCGCATACGCCTGCCCCGGTTTACCCGGCGCAGGATCGTTCGGATTGGCGAGCGTGCTGTCGAGGAGCGGGCCTTCGACGAAAAATCCTGAAAGCGGATTCGGCCGGTCGAGCACGATGATCATCTTGCCGGTGCGCTGCGCAGTGCGCATGGAGTAAAGCATTGCGCCTACGTACGTCCACGTGCGCGTGCCGATGTCCTGGAGATCGACGACGATCGCGTCGAGTCCGGCCATCGATGTATCGGGCACACCGCTTGTTCCCTGCGTGTAGAGGGAAATGATCGGCAGCCGCGTCTTCGCGTCGATTCCGCTCGCGATGCCTTCGCGATCTTCCGTTCCACGAATGCCGTGCTCGGGAGAAAAAAGCTTCGTCAGCGTCACGTTAGCCTTGCGGGCCCTGTCACCAGTGAGCACGTCGATATCCGACTCACCGTGCTCGTTCACTCCTGTCTGGTTGGTGAGCAGCCCGATTCTCTTCCCCCGAACGAGCTCCATGCTGTCGCCGAGGAGAATCGTGATTCCCGGTTTGACCCGCTCTTCAGCGAGCTCGCTCGTGGGATCGAGCTTTCCGCTCGTGACGACGCAGCCTGTCGAGAAGACTGTGGCGATCGCAATTAATGGAAGTATCTGTCGCGCCATTCGGTTCATTTCCGTAAGTTGACGAATCTTGCGAGAACAAGATAATGATACGATGGAACACGTCATCCTACTAAAACCCTAATGACACTGTCCGCGATTGACTGGGCGATCGTAGCCGCATACTTCCTCCTTTCGACGGTGATCGGCCTCCTGTTCACCAAGAGAGGCGGCGAGAGCATGGAAGAATACTTCCTCTCCGGCCGCCAGGTATCATGGTGGCTGGCGGGCGCATCGATGGTTGCAACCACATTCGCCGCCGATACGCCACTCGTCGTCACGGGTCTCGTCGCCGCACATGGTGTGGCTGGCAACTGGCTGTGGTGGAACATGGTGATGAGCGGAATGCTCACCGTGTTTTTCTTTGCGAGGCTGTGGCGAAGGGCAAAGGTGATGACGGACGTCGAGTTCGCCGAGATCAGGTACAGCGGCGCGCCGGCGCGATTCCTTCGTGGATTCCGCGCGCTTTATCTCGCAATCCCGATCAACCTCATCATCCTCGGCTGGGTGACACGGGCGATGATCAAGATTCTCACCATCTCGCTTGGAATTTCTCCCGTGCTCGCGGTGGGAATCTGCTTTGTCATCACCGTTATTTATTCAGTCGCGGCGGGATTGTGGGCGGTTCTCTGGACAGACCTCATTCAGTTCGTGATCAAGATGTCCGCGGTAATCATTCTTGCGGTTTACTCGGTGCGCGCGGTCGGTGGAATCAGCGTGATGAAAACAAAGCTCGCCGAGCATTTCGGTTCCGGCGATGCTGCGCTTTCTGTGCTGCCTGTCTCGGTGACAGAAACCGGATTCCACGCTTATGCATGGATGCCGCTTCTCGCACTGGCAGTGTTTCTCTCGGTGCAATGGTGGGCCGCGTGGTATCCGGGTGCAGAGCCCGGTGGTGGTGGATACGTAGCCCAGCGAATCTTCTCAGCGAAGACAGAGCGCGACGGTGTTCTCGCAACACTGTTCTTTCAGGTCGCACATTATGCACTTCGTCCATGGCCGTGGATCGTGACCGGACTCGCAACGGTGATTCTCTATCCGAATCTCGCCGACAAGGAATCGGGATACGTGAAAGCGTTCGTCGATTACCTGCCGACTCCGTGGAAGGGAGTCATGATGGCCGGCTTCGCGGCGGCATACATGTCGACGGTCGGAACGCACCTCAACTGGGGCGCATCGTATCTCGTGAACGATTTTTACAAGCGGTTCATGAAGCCGAACGAGAGTGATCGTCACTATGTCAAAGTCGGCCGGATTGCGACGGTGCTTCTCTTCATCGCATCGATTGGCGTGACATCGCAGCTCTCCTCCGTCGAGCAGGCGTGGAAGTTCCTTCTCGCGCTTGGCGCGGGCACCGGGCTCGTTCTCATTCTTCGATGGTACTGGTCGCGCATCAATGCGTGGTCCGAGATCAGTGCGATGATCGCATCGTTCTTTGTCTCGTCGATCTGCTTCAAGGTTGTTCCGTCGCACTTCGCCGCCGGCGATCCGAATTCTGACGCGACGATAATGCTGATCACCGTTGGAGTCAGCACCATCATCTGGCTCAGCGTGACGTTCATGACATCGCCCGAGCCGGATTCAACTCTCGACTCTTTTTACCGTCGCGTGCGACCTGGTGGGCCGGGCTGGCGGCGGGTTGCAGAGCGAAACGGATTTGGTGCCGAAGGGGTTGAGGGCGGGATCCTGCCGTGGACGAACTGGATCGCGGGAATTGTTGCGGTGTACTGCTCACTATTCGGAATCGGCAAGATCATCTTTGGTCAGACGATGATGGGAGTTGTCCTCATTATCGTCGCACTGCTTGCTCTCTTCTGGATTTCGCGGTCGTTCAGGGAAGGTTCAGAGTCGCGATCAGAGGAGATGGCTAAGGCGGCTTGAACCTGGGCTATCAGCCATGAAGTTCTCTTCAAAAACTGCACTACTTGTTGTAACTTGAATGTTCAGGGAGGACAAAAAAACTATGTCGACTTCAGTAACTCAGGATCTCGAGCTGACAGTAACAGATAACGCAGCGTCTGAGGTCAGAAAATTCATGGAAGCAGAGGGCGTCACCGGCGAGCTCGGCGGACTTCGCGTGAGCGTTCAGCCCGGCGGCTGCAGCGGCTTCAAGTACTCGCTCGTCATCGAAGACAAGAGCGCTGATGATGATTTCGTGCTCGAGAACGACGGCTTCAAGGTGTTTGTCGATCCCTTCTCTGCCCAGTACATCTCGGGTGTGACGATCGATTATGTGTCGTCGATGCAGGGCTCGGGCTTCACGTTCAAGAATCCAAACGCAACAGGCGGCTGCGGCTGCGGTAGTTCCTTCACGGCTTAATTTTGCTGCCGACTAGCTCCTCATTATCGAGGGTGGTGACATGAGACATTTCACCGCCCTCGATTTTTTTGTGCTCATCATTTACCTGACGGGCACAACAGCCCTTGGCCTGTGGATCGGCCGCAGGCAGAAAAGCGCGAACGACTACTTCATAGCAGAGCGAACAATTCCCTGGTGGGCGGTGATGTTTTCCGTCGTCGCAGCGGAAACGAGCGCGCTGACGTTCATCAGCATTCCGGGCCTGGCTTATGGCGGCAATCTTGGATTTCTCCAGGTCGTCGCAGGTTATATCCTCGGGCGAATCGTCGTCGCGACAGTTCTTCTTCCCCGCTATTACAAAGGTGAGCTCGTAACGGCGTACGCCCTTCTCGAAAAACGCTTCGGGCTCGCAACGAGGCGCTTCACTTCCATCGTATTCATGGCGACGCGCGCTGTTGCGGACTCAGTGCGCGTGTTCGCCACCGCAATTCCAATTGCGCTGATTCTCGAGGGAACAGTTCCATCGGCGTACGTGCGACCGCTGGCAATTCTGGTTCTCGGACTGCTGACGATCATTTACACGTACAAGGGTGGAATGAAGGCCGTGGTCTGGACGGAGCTTCTCCAGGCGAGTGTCTACATCCTTGGCGGAATCGCCGCCGTCGTGCTGCTCGGCAAGCTCGCAGGGGGATGGGGACACATTGTCGACGTGGCTTCAGCGTCCGGAAAGCTCAAGCTTCTCGACACTGACCTCACGCTGAGCAAACCGCACACGATCTGGGCAGGACTGATTGGCGGCGCATTCCTGGCGATGGCATCGCACGGCGCCGATCAGCTCATAGTGCAGCGACTCCTTACCGCGCGGAGCCTGAAGGATTCACAGCGCGCGATCATCGGAAGCGGTTTTGCGGTGTTCGCGCAGTTCACGCTGTTCCTGTTCGTCGGCATTGGATTGTTCGTGTTGTATCAGGGCAAGGCGTTCTCCGCGCCGGACGCAATTTTCCCGACGTTCATTCTCGAGCACATGCCTTCGGGGCTTGTCGGATTGATTCTCGCAGCGATTGTCGCCGCCACCATGAGCACCCACTCGGGCGCTATCAACTCACTCGCCGCCGCGACGACGCACGACATTTATTTGCCGCTCACTGGTCGCAGTGCAAATGATGACGCGACGCTCCGATTCGGAAAGCTGAGTGCGCTGGTGTGGGGCGTCGTCCTCACCGGCGGCGCGTTGTTGTACCGCGAGCAGGGTACGCCAGTCGTAGTCGTCGCGCTGTCGATCGCGTCATTCACCTACGGCGGATTGCTCGGAGGCTTTTTCCTGGGAATCCTGTGGCGACGGGCAATCCAGAGAGATGCCATTCTTGGCATGTCGGTCGCGATCGCTGTGATGGCGGTCATCGTATTTGCCAAACAGCTCCTGCCGGTGTTTCCATCCATGACTGGTCCGCTTACATCGCTCAGCCATATTGCGTGGCCGTGGTACGTCCTGATTGGAACGACCATCACGATGTTAGTCGGAATTCTTTCTTCGCTGACGCACGGCGAGCGCGCATACAATCCCGATGACTGAGTTCGTAGCTGGCGTCGATGGCGGTGGCACAAAGACACGCGTCATTCTCTCTGATCTCGACGGAAACGAGATTGCGGATGTAACGGGACCCGGATCAGCGATGGCGCCGGGACGCGGAGATCATTCTGCGCAGGTAATCGGTGACTTGATTCGCCAGGCGATGTCGCAGGGCGGGATAGAAGAGGGCAAGCCGCGCACTATCGTCGCGGGTGTTGCCGGCGTCGGGCGGATTGCGGAGAATCGTGCGCTCACCGTTGCACTCGAAGATCTCGAGATTGCTGACGAAGTCATCGTTCAGGGCGATGGCGAGATTGCACTCACTGACGCGTTCGGCGCAGGCGCGGGAATAATTCTCATCTCGGGCACGGGCTCGATTGCTTATGGCCGCAGCCCGTCGCGTGTGAACGCAAGATGCGGCGGATGGGGCCCTGCTTTCGGCGATGAAGGAAGCGGCGCATGGATAGGTCGCAAGGCACTCGGCATTGTTGCATCTGCGGCTGACGGGCGCTAGCCGCAAACTGCCTTGACTGGGGCGGTTCTCACTGCGGCTCAGGTGAATGAACCAGCGGAGCTGATTCCCTGGGGAATTGCGGCGACACCGCGTGAGCTTGCTCAGCTCGCTCCAGTCGTATTCAATGCTGCATCAGCAGGTGATGTACGCGCGAACTCTCTCGTTGGACTCGCAGTGGAAGAGCTCGTGCTTCACGTGCGCGCGCTCGCCGTGAAATTATTTCTCGATGATCGCGCGTCGGTACCGCTCGCGTTCTCGGGCGGTTTGCTTCACAAGGGATCGTTTCTG
>JADMIO011609111.1_pt1 | contig 13417 bp, 14 predicted proteins | sample 8958161 | NCBI WGS metagenome assembly JADMIO01 (sample SAMN16585339, study PRJNA669376) | soil metagenome | isolation source: Crop rotation soil | place: USA: Cullars Rotation, Alabama | collected 2011 | reverse complement strand
CCGCCGAAATCGCGATCGCTGGGGCCAAACCATGGGCGACGCGCAATACCAATGGCTCCGCCGCACCCTCGAGCAGAGCACCGCCCGCTACAAGTTCCTCTTCATGCACCACGTCCTCGGCACGGGCCGCGGCGCCGTTGAGTTAACCGATCAGTACGAGTGGGGTGGAAAGAATCGCAATGGCGAATGGGAGTTCGATAAAAAGCGCCCCGAATGGCCGCTCCCGGTGCACCGATTGATGGTCAAGCACGGCGTGACCATTCTCTTCCAGGGCCACGACCACCTTTTCGCGCGCCAGCAGCGCGACGGAATCGTCTATCAGGAAACTCCCAACCCGGCCGATTCCACCTACACCGCCTTCTTCCGCGAAGCTTACCTGTCGGGCGACATCCTGCCCAATTCCGGCTATCTGCGCGTGACGGTCTCGCCGGCGAACGCCAAAGTGGATTACGTGCGCTCCTATCTGCCTAAAGACGAGACGCCGGAGCACAAGAACGGAGAGGTAGCCTTCTCCTACACCGTCAGTCCAAAAAAGTATTGACCACCTGTTTTTACGAAATTTTTACAATTTGTTAACGACTCGCAGAGAGCCGGCCTTTAGCATCGAAGTATGCAGAGCACAGTATCTGAAATGGGAGTCAGCATGGGTTCCCCCCAAAACACTAGTTCACGTCCGGAGCGGTATCAGGATCCGCACCTGGAAGTTGATTTCACGCGCGCCTCCGCTTCGCTCGATACGCGTCGCATGGTTCTGACCCGGAAGGAGTACGAACTTCTTTCGCTGCTAGTGCAGAATGCAGGTGAGATTATTCCCCGCGAAGCCCTTCTGTGGCGAGTCTGGGGCTACAGCGCCCAAATTCGCACGCGCACTCTTGACGTGCATATTCGAAGGCTGCGCAAAAAGCTGGGCGGGTATAGCGAGCAGTACATCGAGACCATTTTCGGGATCGGGTATCGCTTTCAACCGTTCCGTCCACAACGTGTGCTGCACGACTTTCACGCGGTAGCATAAGCCGGGGCCGGACTCAGATACCGAGGATCCGGCGACGCAGAAGGTCCATTGCCATTTGAGTTGTGAACTGGCGTATGCGGTCGCGATCGCCCAGAAACTGCCGGTGGGCGACCCTCGTTCCCGCAGCGTCAGCCAGAGCCGTGTAAACCGTGCCCACTGGGACGGTTTCACCACCTTGCCCTGGCCCGGCGACTCCGGTAACCGCAAGCGCGTAAGTCGATCCGGTCTGACGGCGAGCGCCGGTTGCCATGGCTGCGGCGGTTTCCTTGCTTACCGCTCCGAAAGTAGCCAGGATCGTCTCACTCACGCCGAGAACCGACGTCTTCAGCCGCTTCGAATAGGTGACGAATCCACCTTCGAAATAATCGGAGCTGCCCGGGACCGACGTGATCCGCTCCGCCAGCAATCCGCCCGTCAGGCTCTCGGCGACCGATAATGTCGCCTTGTTGCTCCGGAGCAACTCGCCCACCACCGCTTCGAGAGGATCGCCGTTGCGCGAATAAATGCGGTCGCCAAGCAACTGCTCGATTGGTCCGCCGATCTCGGCCAGCAGCGACAGCGCTTCCGCCTCCGTCTCGCAGCGCGCGCGGAGGTGTACCTGAATGTCGCCTGCCGCGGCCAGGATGGTGGTCGCCGGATTCTCGTACTTCGTGTAGACCGGTGCGATGAGCTGATCGAGGTCGGACTCCGGCAGGCCGGCCACACGCATGACGAGGCTGCGGATGACAACCTTCGGTACCCGCCGTTCAAGCCGGGGCAGGCACTGCCGTGTAAACATCGCTCTCAATTCGTGGGGTGGACCGGGCAGCAGCAGGATCGACGCGCCGTCCTGGTCGATCCATTGCCCAGGCGCAGTGCCGCGATCGTTGGGTAGAATCTCTGCGCCCTCGAGGATGAAGGCCTGGCGTTTATTGACCTCCGCCATTTGGCGACCCATCTGCCGGAAGCGTTGCTCGAGCTGGTCGCTGATGTCGTCGTGAAAGCGCAGCTTACGCCCCAGCGCCAGCCCGACGGCGTCACGGGTCACGTCGTCTTCGGTCGGCCCGAGACCTCCGGTGATAATCACGATCTGCGAATGACAGACCGCGCGGCGAACGGCTTCGGCCAGTTGCTCTCGGTTGTCCCCGATGACGCACTTGGTGATAACCTCGACCCCCAGCCCGTTGAGCTGGCCGGTGAGGTAAAGGGAATTGGTATCCAGGCGTTGCGGCGTCAGCAACTCCGAGCCAACAGCAATGATCTCCGAAACCATTGCCTAAAAAAGAGGACGCCCTTTGATGCCTACATCGACGCGGTACACGGCATTCGTCGTGGAGATGGCCAGAGCGCGCGACGGAGTAAACGCCAGACCTACAATCCCCGGTCCCGAGAGGAACAGCTCCGCATTGCGATTCTGATCGATTCGTACCACGCCCCTGCGGCCTCCGAGAGAGGCGGCGATATAAAGCCGGTCCTCTACATCGAACGCCATGCCTTGCGGACGGCCCAATCCGCGATAGAAGACTTCCACCTCGCCCGTGTGGGAGATGCGGTAAACCGAATCGAAGCTGGACGTGGTCGGGCCACTGACGTATAGATACCGGTCCGGGCCAAATGCCAAATGATAGGCCGCAATCGACGGCTCAATCGTGGCGAAGACAAAAATCTGCCGCTCGGGGCTGATCTTGAAAATCGTTCCACTGCGGTCGCCCACGTACATGTTGCGCTCGTCGTCGAAAGCGAGGCCGGTGGCGACGCCCATCCCTTCCACGTACACCGAGATGTTGCCGTTGGGTGTAGCCTGGTAAACCACGCCGTCGAACCGGCTGGTGATGTAGAGCATGCCGTCCCAGTCGAAACCCATTCCACTGGGGTTCATCATGTCATTGATGAACGGCTTCACGTTGTAATTGAGATCGATCTTGTAAACCGCCACGGGAACTTTCTGCCCCCGCGATCCGCTGAACGTGGAGTAGATATTGCCGATCGAATCCACCGCTGGATTGGCGACCGGATGCAAACTATCCGCGATAGGAATCCCGATGTCGCAAGCCCACGTCTGGCTGGCGCGGTCGCCGCTGGTGATGATCAACTCGCCGCTGGCCGCGCCTTCAGGTACTTTGGCGATCACAAGTGAATCGGACCCGATTGTGAGCGGCGCCGCGACGTCGCCGATTGTCACTCGGGGCCAACTGGGCTTGGTGAATCCTTTACCGCGAATTTGAAATTCGCCCCCGGCGATCGCGGCGACCGGCGAGACCTGGGCGATTTCCGGTCGTCCGTTACTATCCTTCCGCAGTCCCATATTCAATAAAGATTGAAACATCCCGCTAGGAATAAGACAAGTGCCCCATAAACTCCCGCCATCACATCATCCGCCACAATGCCCACTCCGGAGGGCAGGGCTTCCAGCCTCCGCACCGGTGGCGGTTTCCAGATATCGAACAGGCGGAACAGAAAGAACCCCGCTACCCAGCTCTTCCAATTTAGCGAGGTCGCGCCCGCCAGCGTGATCCATTGTCCCAGAACTTCGTCCACCACGACGATCCCCGGATCTTTCTTCTCGATCTGTCGCGCCGTAGAACTCGCCGCCCAGATTCCAGCTGGTAGCAGAAGGAGCGCCAGAAACAGGAAGTGCAGCGGACGCCAGTGCGCGCCTTCCACAAGGGCGTAGGCGATACCGACTGCTGCCAGTGAGCCCGCGGTGCCGGGTCCTACGGGAACATAGCCGCATCCGAACCACGTGGCGATCACTCGGGCTAACATCCGGGTTTACTGCCCTGGTTCGAGACGTAGGCCCACCCCATGACAGGTAAACTAATTTTTCCTACGAATCCGCGCGAGGTAGGACAGGCGGTTCCGCCTGTCAGCGCATGGCTGGAATTTCGCATCTCGGGTATCGCAGGTGTCCGAGGCCGGTGAGGCTGAGCGGCTTCGCCGCGTTGACAGGCGGAACCGCCTGTCCTACCTGGAGGTCGCCCCACATTATTCATCGTCATCCTTGCCTGGTTCTTTCTCCAGCGAAACCGGCGCCCCGGGGATCACGTACTTTCCCGACGCCCAGTTACCCAGATCAATAAGCCGGCAGCGTTCGCTGCAGAATGGCATCTCGGGAGAACCTAGAGTCACTTCCTTTTTGCAAATCGGGCATTTCATACAACAGCGGAAATATTGATCAGGCTTGTGGCGCGCTTCTCCGTGGACGCGAGCAGCGTGCCCACCACGTCATAGTCGTGCGCTTCGGTGATGCGCAACCGGCGGATCTCTCCGGGATTCGGGGCTGCGCCTTCGTAATCGTTGATCAAAGTGACGCCGTCGATCTCCGGCGCCTGGGTCGGCATCCGGCCTTCCCATAGCAAATCGGTTTCTTTGGATATTCCTTCCACCAGCACCGTGACTTCCTCTCCAACCAGCCGGCGATTGCGCTCTTTGGAAATCTTGCGCTGGATCGCCAACAGTTGTCGCTTTCGATTGTGGATGGTGCGGCCATCGACCTTCCCATCCAGATGGAAGCTGCGGCTCGAGTCTTCGTCCGAATAGGTGAACACGCCCAGCCGGTCGAGCTGCGCGGCTTCCACGAACTGGCACAGAGTCTCAAAGTCGGCGGCGGTCTCGCCCGGAAAGCCGACGATCATACTGGTCCGTATGGCGACTCCGGGAATCGTGCGACGGATGCGTTCCAGCAGCTTCAGGAACAGGTCGCCGGACGAGCCGCGCTTCATGCGCTTGAGCACATTGGCGCTGGCATGCTGCAGCGGCATATCGATGTACTTCACAAGTGCGGAATGCCCGGCGATGGTGTCGAGCAGCTTCTGCGTCACTTTGTTCGGGTAGGCGTAGAGAAAGCGGATCCACTTCTCCTGAGGTGTTTCGATCTGCGCCAGGCGGCCGAGCAGCAGCGCCAAACCGTCCTTGAGTCCCAAATCTTCACCGAAACATGTGGTGTCCTGGCCGATGAGGTTGATTTCGCGTACGCCCTGCGAAAACAGGCGTGTCGCCTCGGCAATGACGGACTCGAAACGGCGGCTGCGGAATGCCCCGCGATACTGCGGGATCACGCAGAACGTACATGGATGGTCGCAACCCTCGGCGATTTTGATATAGGCGAAATGCTTGGGCGTCGCCAGGACCCGTGGCGTCAGGTCGTGATAGAGGTACGGTTCGAGCGGGTTCGACCGCGCCGGCACACCTTCGCAGATGGAAACGATTTGGCCGATCTCGTTGGTGCCGATCACCGCGTCCACTTCGGGCATGTTCTTCTGGATATCGTCGCGGTATCGTTCGACGAGGCAGCCGGCAACCACAAGCCGCTGGGCGCGGCCGATCTTTTTGTACTCGGCCATCTCCAGAATCGTGTCGATGGACTCCTTCTTGGCTGGATCGATGAAGCTGCAGGTGTTGACGACAAGCACGTCAGCCTGGTCCGGATGGTGAGTCAGCTCATGCCCGTGCGCCACAAGCTCACCCATCATGACTTCGCTGTCCACCAGGTTTTTGGGGCAGCCTAAACTGACAAATCCGACTTTCAAGGTAGTTGTTTTCCGGTGAGGTTCTCTAGGCTATAGAATAGCAGTTTCATGCTCCGCCGCGCCTTTCTTCAGACCCTTCCGGCGTTTGCGCAACGCCCCAAGGCCACCGCTCCGCCTAACATTCTGTTCCTGATGCCGGACCAGTGGCGCGGGATGGATCTGGGGTCGGCCGGGAACAAACAAGTGAAGACGCCGAACCTCGATCGGCTGGCGCGGGAAGGAATGATCTTTCGCGGCGCGGTTGCGAACACCCCGGTCTGTACACCGGCCAGAGGAACGCTGCTGACCGGCAAATATCCACACTCCTGCGGCGTAGCCGTCAATGACGTTCCGCTGCCGGCTGAGGAGAATACCATCGCGAAGATACTGGCTGCGCGCGGCTACTTCACCGGGTTCATCGGCAAATGGCATCTGGAGGGAGGCAAGCGCGAACCCGGCTTCGTGCCGCCCGGTCCGCGGCGCATGGGCTTCGAATATTGGGCCGCGAACATCTGCAGCCACGATTATTTTCACCAGCACTACTTTCGCGACGACCCGGCGCCCATTCCGATTCAGGGCTATGACGCCATCGCCTGGACGGACCTGGGCATCGAGTTTCTGGAAAAGGCGCGGCAGCAGGCGAAGCCTTTCTGTCTTTACTGGCAGCCGCCGACGCCTCACGATCCATATATTCCGCCGCCCGGGTTCGAAACGATGTACGATCCGCAAAAAATCGAGATGCGCAAGAACTGGCGGGCGGGATCCAAGCGGTCCGGCACGCCCAAGGACCTGGCGGGCTACTACGCGGCCATCGCCTGTCTGGATGAGCAGATCGGCAGGCTGCTCAAGAAACTGGACGAGATCGGACAGCGCGAGAATACCATTGTCCTGGTGTCATCCGACCACGGCGATATGCATGGCTCGCACGGCACGTTCCTGAAGCGCAAGCCATGGGAGGAGTCGGTGCGTGTGCCAGGCATCGTTCGCTGGCCCGCGCGGATCCCGGCCGGCGGACGGTCCGAAGCGCCTTTCTCGCATGTCGACGTGGTTCCGACGCTGCTGGAGTTAGCGGGCAGCCGTCGCGCACCGGGAATGCAGGGATTCAGCTACGCCGATTACCTTCTGGGCCGGTCGAAAAAGACTCCAGAGTTCGCGCATCTGATGATTTACACCAAGACCGAGCTGAACGAGTTCGAGCCCTGGCGCGGTGTGCGGAGCGTGAAATACAAATACGCCCGATTCCGGGACAAGCCGTGGTTACTGCACGATCTGGAGAAGGATCCGTACGAGATGGAGAATCTCGCCGTCCTTCCGGAAAGCGCCAAGCTGATGGCGCGCCTGGATGCCGAGATCGAGCGCCGGATGCGCAGGACAGGTGACAAGTGGGATGAGCTGCACGACCAGCCGTACCGTTGATCCAGCGTTTATTTCAGACCCTCAAGGGCTTTGCCGATAGCCTGGACAAGTTGCGCCCCGAAAGCCAGGCGGTCGGGAATTCCGGGCAGATGGCCGAGTTTGGGATTGAAGGAAATGCGCTGTTCCATCAGGAACGCCGGAATCTTGAACTCGTGATAGAGCCCCTGTACGACCGTCATTCGGCCCACCACGCCGGGTGTGGTGGTGGAGCCCGCAAAACGGAGCGGACCCGTCGGAGCGAAGCTGGTCTCCTCGGATAGCGTACGGAATAACCGCTCAGCCAGAGGCCGGAACTTGCCATGTCCACCGTCGTCAGGCGGTCCTTCGAGATACTCACCGGTTTCGGTGTTGTGTAGGGAGAAAAACAAGTCCACGGAGTGACCTGCTCGCAGCCACTGCTTCACCGCTTCCCGCTGGGCAGCGATCTCAGGCATACTTTCCGGGTCGCGGGCGTCCCAGTTCCGGTTCAGATCGTACCCCTTCGCATTGAAGCGCACGCCGCCGCGCGCTACGCCGTCCGGGTCGCAAAGCGGGTAGATCTTCCAGATGGCGCTCTGGCGGAGACGGCGTCCTTCGGGGTCGTCCCGTAGTAAGACCCGCACGGCGCCTTCGCCGGCCCAGGAGCTTCCTGTCTCCCAACTGTGCTGTCGGAACATAAGCCAGACGGTTCTCTTGGGCGCGGCTTGACTTCCCCCGGTGAGGGTCCATAGAACCAGTTCCCGGCCGCCGAGGGTCTTGCCGATAACCTGCTCGCCGAAGTCGGGATGCCGCGCAGCCTCGGCGCGCAGTCGGGCCAGATTCGCAGCGGTGTACGGCGGGACGTGAGCGATCCAGAATCGCGGCGCAGCGGGCGTGATGCGCAGGCGCAGCTTCGGCTCACCGGGATCGTATTCGAAAGTCTCGACGTGTTTCCACGTACGTTGATCGTAGCTGATAACCGGTGGGGTGTCCTTGGTGATGGCGCCGCGGTTCGGCCGGTAGTTGTACTCTCCCGGCAGATCGACAATGTCGAGCAGAACCGGTTTTTGCGGCGCTCCGTCCACTCGGAAGAAATACCAATTAGCCTGCCGGTTGCGGCCGTCCTGATCCTTTTCACCCTTCGCGCCGAGACGGAAGTGAGTCGCTGAGACCTTCTCGATCCGGCCCAGTGAGCCTCCTTCGAAATCGGTGTGGATAGAAATCGCTGCCGGCAGCGGCGCGGCGAAAAGGATGAGTAGCAATTCGATGAAAAGGATTGGCTTCACACTGTTGCTGAGATTGTAACGTACCGCGCCCGGAATTAGCCCGTCGGGAGTACCAATAGATTTATCTTGCACAGACGCCGTTGTAGGAGTTATACTCTACACTTAATGTCTTTCGCCTACGTCAGTTCGTATCCCTTTCGATTTTGGGGCTTTACCCAAAGTCGTTAGAGTGGCGTTAGGCTATTAATTTCAGCAGTTTAGAAAGGCCAACCCACTCGGAAGAGTGGGTTTTTCTATTTGGGTTCTTAAGAAAAGGAATATTGACATGATCATCTCAATGCGCCCCCATGCGACCAAAGCGGAAATCGATTACGTTTGCGAACGGATCCGCGATTTTGGCTACAAAGTCCACTCTATCGAAGGGGAAGAGCGCGTCGTGATCGGCGTCGTCGGCGTGGGAGACGTCACTGCCTGTCTCGAATCGCTCGAAGCCACGCCCGGGGTGGAGGGCGCGGTCCGCATCTCGGCGCCGTACAAGTTCGTCAGCAAGGAATTCAAGAAGGAGCACACCCAGATGCGGATCAATGGCCTGGAAATCGGCGGTGACGAGTTCATTGTAATGGCCGGTCCGTGCTCTGTCGAATCCGAGAAGCAGATCATGGAGACGGCCGAAGCGGTAGCGGCCGCGGGGGCCAAAATTCTGCGCGGCGGGGCCTACAAGCCGCGCACTTCACCCTACGATTTCCAGGGCATGGAACTCGACGGCCTGAAACTGCTGCAGAAGGCCAAGAACGCTACCGGGCTGCTGATCATTACCGAAGTCATGAGCGACCGCGATGTGGACATGGTGGCCGACTACGCAGATATCATGCAGATCGGCGCGCGCAACATGCAGAATTTCGCGCTGCTGAAATCGCTAGGCCGCTGCGGCCGTCCAGTGCTGCTCAAGCGCGGATTGAGCGCCACAATCAAAGAGTTGCTCATGTCAGCCGAATACCTGGTCGCGCACGGCAATTCGAACGTGCTGCTCTGCGAGCGCGGCATCCGCACTTTCGAGACCGCGACCCGCAACACCTGCGACATCTCCGCAGTTCCTGTTCTGAACGAGCTAAGCCATTTGCCGGTGATTCTCGATCCCAGCCACGCGGTCGGCAAGCGCAGCCTGGTCCCGGCAATCTCCCGCGCGGCGGTTGCTGTCGGGGCGGACGGACTGATTGTTGAAGTTCATCCTTGCCCCGAAAAGGCTGTCAGCGACGGCGCCCAGTCCTTGACTGTTCCGCAGTTCCGGGCCATGATGCTGGAGCTCAAGCCTTACATCAATTTGTGGAAGGAATCACGGCACAAGGAAGTCGCCGCGGCTGTCTAGGCCACCGGAAACGGGGCCGGAATGAAACGCCGCCTGATTCTCGGGTCGGTTCTCGCGCTAATCGTTGCGGGCGGCGTAGCCGTGTATTTCAGAACGCGGGACATGGGACCCGAAGCTCTGCTTTCGCGCCTGCCGTCGGAGAATGCGCCCGTGCTCTCCATCGATTTCGCCACGCTCCGCCGGGGCGGCATTTTCGACATGCTGACCGGGCCGGTGATTGAGGAGGAACCGGAGTACAAGACCTTCGTCGAGAAGACCGCTTTCGATTACCGTCGCGACTTGGATCACGCCTTCATCGCGTTTCATTCAAGTGGCGTGTACTTCCTGGTCCGCGGCCGGTTCGACTGGAAGCGGCTAGAAACCTACGCCCGTGAGCAGGGCGGTGGATGCGTCAACAGCCTCTGCCGCATGCCGGGTAGCTTGCCGGAGCGCAAGATTTCCTTCTTTCCGCTGCAGTCGAACCTGCTGGCGATGGCCGTCAGTCCGAACGAATCGGCGGCATCCCGCCTGAACGAGCCGGCCCGGGATATGGGACGGGTCGCCATGCTTCCGCAGCCGGTGTGGCTGTCGCTACCGGCGGCGACACTTCAGAAATCCGCCAACTTTCCCGTCGGCACGCAACTGTTTGCCAAAGCAATCGAAGGGGCCGAAGGCGCCACCATCTCGCTTGCGCCGCTAGGCAAGGCGATCGAGGCGAAGCTCGAAGTGGCGTGCAGCAGCCCGAAGGAAGCGGCCATTATCGCCGAGCAGTTCCAAAAGGTGACCGCGCTGCTACGGAAGCTCATCGAGAAGGAAAAGCAGAAGCCGAATCCGGGGGACCTGAGCGGTGTGCTGACGGCGGGCGTGTTCCATCAGGAAAATACGCATGTCATCGGACGCTGGCCCATCGAACGCGTGTTTCTGGAGAATCTGGCGAAGTAAAGCTTTCAGCCTTTCATCTTGAACAGCCGCGCCGAATTCCCATACAGAATCTTCCGCGCAGCCGCCGCATCCGGCGCCAGACGCCGTATCGCCGCGATCTGCTGTGACCCGGAGCACTTGTCGCCCTGCCCGTCCGGATCGCTGCAATCGCTCCCGTACAGCAGCTTGTTCTGATGCCGCTTCAGAAACCCTCGAGCGTGTTCCTCATCCCGCATCAAGGCGTTTAAACCGGACCCCGCGCTCATGTCGCCGTACATGTTCGGGTAGTCGGAAAGCAGCCGGTCGGAGATACCGCCCGGGGCAACCGGCGTCTTCGGATACAGCACCCTCGGATCCAGCTTTTTATCGATGTTGCCCCACCAGGTCTGCGCGTGGCCAATGAAGTTCACTTGCGGGAAGCGCGCCAACACTTTGTTGAATCGCTCAAAACCCAGATTGTAGGTACCGTACTCGAAATGCAGCAGCACCGGCACATCGTAATAGTGGGCGATTTCCGCGACTAAATCGATGTGCCGGGAATCGCCCTCCACGGGAAACTTCTGCTCGCCGATTCCAATCGCGCCCATGCGCAGGTATTTCTCCAGCACCGCCCGCGTCTGAGGAATGTCCGGCAGTTCATTGGCGAAGAAAACATACTCCTGCGGATACTGCTTTGCCAACTCCACCACCGTATCGTTCCCGCCGGCGCTGGCGGCAAGCCCGTATTTCGAACCGGCCGGGAGCAGCACCGTCTTGGTGATCCCCATCTTGCGCTGATGGGCGACAAGGTCGGCATTGCTCCGGCCGGAGTAGTTCGTGTGCTGGTGTATATCGATGATCGGCTCGGCGCCCTGCATGCTCACCCGTCGGCTTTTTTTGCTCTCAGATTTTTATCGAACCACGCAATCGTTTTGGACCACGCATCGCATGCCGCGGCGGGGTTGTAGGCGCCGCCTGTGTCGTTGTGGAAACCGTGGTTCGCTCCTTCGTAGATATGAAGCCCGAACGACTTTCCCCTGTTCAGCAATCCCGTGATAATGCCGGGCACCTGCCCCGTTAGCGCCCGGTCGAGTTGCGCGTAAATACCAAGCAGCGGCCCTTTGAGATTGTCGAAAAGCTCCTGCGGCGGCGGCGCTCCGTAAAACACCACCGCGGCCGCCACATCCGGGCTGTTCACGGCGAGGTCGAAAGTGTTACCTCCACCCGCGCAGAACCCGAATACTCCCAAACGATCACCCTGCACATTCGGCAGCGTCTTCATGTACGCAAGCGTGGAGATCAGGTCGGCGCGCCGCCCTTCAACGGTAGTGCGGCCATACGCCTGGGTCTGCTGCTGCGCCTCGGGGAATTGAGCGACGCCGCCCTGCCGCGAAAGAAGGTCGACGCTCACCGCCACGTAACCCGCCCGGGCAGCTCTCCGCGTGACGTCCCGGATGTGCTCCACCAGCCCGCGGTTCTCATGAATCACAAGCAGGCCCGGCAGTTGAGTGGGTTCGTCCGTCTTTTGATAAGCCACGTAGCCGTTCAATGCGCCCGCCTCACCAGGAAACTGGACATCTTGCATGACCAGATCGGGCGCGTCATCGGGGACCTTAATGCCGTCGGGACAAGCCGGAGGTTGCGCATCCAGCACACCCATACTGGCGATAACGGCCGATGCCACGGCTACACTCCCGGTGTGGCCTGCTACCCGGCGAATCAACTCACGACGATTCAAAGCGCCATCGAAATACAAATGGACCAGACTATTTATGGGACTGTCATCTTCGTACATGGACTTTACCTCCCCGGTAAATATGTCCATTTTAGCCCATTGCCGGGCTGCGGCCTGTTAATTCTCAGCGGCGATGGCAATGGCCTCCACCTCGAGGAGGAGGCCCGCTCCCAGTCCGGACTGAACGAGCGTGGCCGCCGGCGGGGAATCCATATTCAGATATCCCGCGCGGATCCGGCGCAACTCCGATGTGTTAGCCATATCGGTAACGAAGTAGTTGATCTTCACCACGTCCTTGTAGCTGGCGCCCGACTGCTTGAGCATCCGGCCGATGTTCTCGAACGTGTTCTTCGCTTGCGAAGCGAAGTCGGCCGGCATCTTGCCGTCGGGTCCGGTTCCGCCGGTTCCCGAAATGAAAATCGTTCTGCCCGCCGGGACGCTGACCGCGCGCGAATACCCGGGCGGCTTGGGTTCACCGGGATAATTTAGAAATTGACGCGCCGGGCGGCGTGACGCGCCAAGCAGATACATGCAGGCTCCGAAAACAACGAATGCGATTCCGCGTTTCATAAAGTGGCCGGTTTGTCTCTCGGTGAAATGCCGTCCGGATCGTTGGCCGTGGCTCCTTTCGGGGCTTTGATTGGCCCGTCCAGAATCGGATCTTTGGTAGCCCGCATCCAGCGTTCGAGCCGCTTTCGCATGTCATCCAGCGCGGGCCGCTGCGACGGATCGCCGGCCATGTTGCGAGTCTCGTTGGGATCGAACATCAGATCGAAGAGCTGCTCTTTGTCCACCGTCCGGTCGCGCCAGCCGTGCGCGAGCCAGAGCGACTTGCTGGGGCTGTCGTCACAATTCGGCAGATTCGGTTTGGTGCGCGCGTCGAAATGCCGTATGTACTTCCAGCGTTTCGTGCGCACCGCTCGCTTCGGCTCGTATGCCGCGTGATAGTTCACCTCCCCGAAGATCTCTTCGTTGATCTCCGCGGCCGCGCCCGTCATCAGCGGCAGCATCGACTTCCCTTGCAGCCACGCCGGCTTGGCGATTTGCAATAGGTCGCAGATGGTGGGGAACAGATCGATGTGGGACACCATGGCGTCGGAGACTTTGCCGCCGGTAAATCCTCCCGGCCCGCGCATAATCAGCGAGACGCCCATCCCATGATCGGTCAGATTGCATTTCATGGCGGGAAACGCGATGCCGTGATCGGTGGTGGAGATGACCAGCGTGTTGGCCGCCAGTCCCGCGCTTTCGAGCGCTTTTAGGATCAGCCCTATGCCATCGTCCATCACACGAGCAGTCGCTTTGAATGCGGCGATGTCCTCGCGAGTTTGCGGCGTG
>JADMIO011529899.1_pt1 | contig 13417 bp, 6 predicted proteins | sample 8958161 | NCBI WGS metagenome assembly JADMIO01 (sample SAMN16585339, study PRJNA669376) | soil metagenome | isolation source: Crop rotation soil | place: USA: Cullars Rotation, Alabama | collected 2011 | reverse complement strand
TCATCCCGTTAGACCATGGCCCCGGATGAGTTGGCGGCATTTTATGCGAAATAGAGGGGGCGTCAACCTCGGCGGCGGGGGGGATTCTCGCGCTTGAGGGCGGCAAGCAATCGCGGCGATGCGAAGAGATTCCCCCTGCGCCGGGCGGCCCGTGCTGCATATCCAGTAACGAAAGTTCACTTAGCACAATGATCCGTTCAGTTGACCCGTTCAGCGGTTCAACTCGTGAGTTCATGAGATGGGGTGACAAGGTCGCGAAGTGAATTGGCAATCTCGGTGGTTGAACTGACAACGGGGCGCGTTCAGTTGGCAAAATGGAATGCTCATTTGTCCACCGCCCCTGCTGCGCAAACAACCGGAACCGTTTTCGAATGGTCGGGGAACGATGCCGAACAGTCGGCAACGGTCGCCGACTGTTCGGCAGAAGGTGGCGAACGTTCGGGAACGACTCCAGATTGTTCGGCAGCACCTGCCGAATGTTCGGGAAGCGTTGCCGAATACTCGGGAGGAGTTGCCGAATGGTCGGGGACGGTTACCGAACGTTCGGGATCGGGTGATTTGGCCAAATCACACGATTTTCTGGCAAATCCAGAAAAAGAGCTAGCACATTTGGTAAATGTTAGGTACAATGCGGATAAGGGGAAGGCTTGGTTTGCAGGGGTACGGGTCAATTCACCTCGGACTTTGGAAAGGACAAGGGGGCGTTCGTCCAACGGGAACAATCAACGGATCAGAGTGGGCGGGTGAAATTACAAAAGCGTTGTTGGATTATTTTTCAGGTGGGCAAATCCGACATGCAAGGCGTGTACGGCGAGCAGGACGTATTCGCGGCGAGTGATGCCGAAATTCTGCAGCGCAGCGCGACACTCCGTGAGCACGCACCAGGCCTCGGCGGTAAAGGATTCGGGATGCACTGAATCGAGGATCTGCAGCAGTAGCGTCGTTCCCCCGGCCAGATCGTCGGCGGCGAAGGCGTAGGCGCTGCGTTCCACTTGTTTGCGAAGCTCGATCGGGTCGTTTTTGGCCGCATGGGACGCCGTGAGACGCGAGCGGAGCGCGAGCATCGTTCCGCCGAGCGTGTCGCCAGGGTAGTCGTGCATTCTTCGCCAGAGTCGCAGCGCCTGGTCGTCGCGGCCGAGGAGCGTGGCGATGGCGAGGGACACTTCGCGACGACGGGTGTCCGCGGGAATGTCATCGGCCGAGGTGTCGGCGCCGAGATCGCGTAAGAGTTCGAGCAGGCCCGGGGCAGTGTCGAGCCGGCCGAGCGAAGCCAGCGCCGATCCGATCGCGACGCGCACCGCCTGGTCTTTCTCACTGCGGAACATCGACATCAAACGGTCGGCCGATTCGACATCATTGAGCATGCCGAGCGCGCGGGCGACCTGTGCGCGGAGCGTGCGATAGGGCGAATCGAGCAACGTTCGAAGGGTCGGCAGGGCCCTGTCATCGTCGATACGCCCCAGCGCCCAGACCGCCGCCATTTGCAGCCCCGGATCGGCCGCGCGAACGACCTTAATCAATGCATCGGTCAGTCGCGGATCGCGAAGCGTGCGAGTCACGGACACGATCGCCTCGTATCGAACGCCGAAGCTCGGATCGTCCAATGCCTCGATCAATTCTTCCACGCTCCAAGGGCTTCGGCTGGTTCCGAGCTTGCTGACGATGTTGATGCGCTTTTCTTCGAGCCCCGCCAGCCGGAATGCGACCAACCCCGGGACGGTCGCCAGCAGGTTCCCCTGCAGGATCATCGAGGCAAACTGCCGCGTGGCCATTGCCCCGCGCGCAGGCACTCCGCCCATGAGCCAGGTGGCAATAAGCACGCAGCCGATCAGCCCTACGAAGAACGGCGTGTGCGGTGTGATCGTAATCGGGCCGATCGTTCCGCCCAGGTTCGACAACCTCTCCAGCACCCAGCCCGCCCAGAGCGGTCCGCTGCCCACCATCAGTCCACCCATTGCCGTGTTCAGCGCGATGTAAGCCGTGCGATGGGGGCCGTTGGGAACAAGATTGATGAAGAAATAGCGGTAGAAGCCGATGACCCAGCCGATGCCGATGAATCCGTGGAAGAAAATGAGTGCCATCGCGCACAGGTGGCTCCATTCACTGTGCTGCGGCATGAATAACATGCCCAGCGGATAGACGACGTGCAGCGAGAGCAGCGAGACCATGACCGGTTTCCCGCCATACCGATCAGCGGCCCAGCCCCAGAGGAAGCTGGAGCAGAGTGAGCCGATCATGCCGATCGCATCGAGGGTCACGATCTGGTCGGGCTTGAGCCCGACAAAGTGCTTCATATACAACGGCACAAACGGCACGGTCGCGAACCAGCCGAAATTGACCATCATGTGGCCGAAGAGATGACGACGATATGTCTTGTCTCGCAACGGCTGCAGGATCCCGCTCAGCGAGATCTTCGTGCTTGGCTGTGCCTCTCCACCGGGCACCTTGGAATACATCAGTACCGGCAGGAAGCCAAAGAGTATGGCAACGGTAAAGAACCATTGGAAACGCTGCAAAGGCGCTGTGTCACCCAGCAGCCAGCCGACTGCGAAGATCGACGTGGCGCCGCAGGTCATCGTCAGGATCAGTTGAATAGCGGTGTACTTCCCGCGGATGATGGGTGGGACGTAGTCCATGGACCACGGCCCGCCCTGACTGTCGGCTGTGGATCGGCACAGGCTAAATGCAACGAGGACGGCTGCGACGTACGCGAACGCCGCCATCGGCCCCTTGGTCTGCGCAATATGCGGTGAAAAGATGAGCCCCGCGAGCAGGAAAACGCGGAGCGTCGCGAAGATCAGCCAGATGCGCTTGAAGCCAAGCCGCGCGCCGATTTGCGATGCAATCGGCGCGATCATCGGCCCGAAGCCCAGGGCCGCCAGCAGCACGCCCATCTGGGCCTTGTGCAGCCCGATTCTCTCCATGAACAGCAGCAGGACCGAGCCGGCCGTCGCCAGGTTGAGGTAGATCGCGTTGCAGGCGTCGCCGGCGAGCGCGAACTTCAACCGTTGCGTCTTTTCAATGGTGGTCAGGACTTTGCGGGTGGATACCTGCGCGGGAGAACCAACGGACGGCTGCGGGGGGACGACAGCGGACCGATCGGCTGGGGCGGAAGACTGGACCGAGCGGTCGGTCACAGGCGTGACGCGGCCTCCCGCGGATGCGCTTCCAGTCTCATAGCCGATCGATTCATAGCGTTTCACCATAGCGTGACGGGTTGCCCGTCTCAACTTTCGGCAAGCGAAGGCGGGTTTGTTCAGTCCTTGGCGTCGAAGCTGCCATTATTGCAGTCGCCGCGGCTCAATTCTGTGCGTAAGTCTTTGTCATTCCTTGCTTGATCGCTGGCACGGTCCTTGCATTGAATTCCGCATTGGAGGTTTTATGGCTCGATTTGATCGTTTCACCGTGAAAGCTCAGGAAGCCGTTGCCGGGGCCCAGCAACTGGCCCAGGAAAAAGGACACGCGCAGATCCAACCGCTGCACCTTCTGGCAGCGCTAGTCAATGAAAACGAGGGGGTAGTTCGCCCGCTGCTGCAGAAGGTCGGCGCCAACGTGGTGCGCATTGAGCAGATCCTGCAATCGGAACTGGACCGTCTTCCGACCGCGACCGGCACGCAGATCGGTCTCAGCTCAGATCTGCAGGATGTATTCAACAAGGCCCAAAAGCAGGCGGATCAACTCAAGGATGAATACGTCTCGACGGAACATCTGCTTTTGGCGCTGAGCGACGTGAAGAGTGAGGCCAGGGAAATTTTGACGGTGAATGCCGTAACCCGCGATGCGATCCTGGCGGCGTTGAAAGACGTTCGCGGCGGGCAGCGGGTGACGGACCAGAATCCCGAAGACAAATACCAGGCGCTGCAGAAGTATGGCCGCGATCTCATCGAAATGGCGCGGCTGGGGAAGATCGATCCCGTCATCGGCCGCGACGAGGAAATTCGCCGCACGATGCAGGTGCTTGCGCGCCGTACGAAGAATAATCCTGTGCTGATCGGCGAACCGGGCGTCGGCAAGACGGCAATCGTCGAGGGGCTGGCGATCCGCGTGTTGAACGGTGACGTGCCGGCGGTGTTGCAGGGGAAGAAGATCATCGCGCTGGACATGGGTCTTCTGATCGCCGGCGCGAAGTATCGCGGCGAGTTTGAAGATCGGCTTAAAGCGGTCATCAAAGAAGTCACGCAGAGCGACGGGCAGATCATTCTCTTCATCGATGAACTGCACACCGTCGTCGGCGCCGGCAAAGCCGAAGGCTCGATGGACGCAGGCAACCTGCTGAAACCCGCGCTGGCCCGCGGCGAGTTGCGGACGATTGGCGCGACTACTCTCGACGAATATCGCAAGCACATCGAAAAGGACGCGGCGCTCGAACGGCGTTTCCAGCCGATTCTGGTCGAAGAGCCCAGCGTCGAAGACACGATCGCGATTCTCCGCGGGTTGAAGCAGCGGTATGAAACACACCACGGCGTGCGCATCACCGACTCGGCGATCGTCTCGGCGGCAGTTCTTAGCGATCGGTACATTCAGGACCGATTCCTGCCGGACAAGGCGATCGACCTGATCGACGAAGCGGCCTCGCGATTGCGGATCGAGAACGACTCGATGCCGGCGGAGCTGGACGAAATCCGACGGCGGATCATGCAGCTGCAGATCGAACTGGAGGCGCTGCGCAAGGAAAAAGACGCTGCGAGCAAGCAACAGATGCAGAAGGCCGAGAAGGAGTTGGCCGAGCTGCAGGAAAGAAATACGCAGCTAACCACGCGATGGGAGAATGAGAAGAATTCAATGCTCGCGATCAAGAAGATCCAGGAGCAGATCGATCACAAGCAGACGGAATTTGAGCAGGCCCAGCGTCAAGGCGGCCTGGAGGCGGCAGCGCGCATCCGATACGACGAGCTTCCCAAGCTGCAGGCGCAACTCGCGGCCGCCGAGAAAAGAGTGAAGGATCTACAGACAGGCGGCAAGGCGATGGTGAAGGACGAGATCACGCCAGACGCGATCGCGGAAGTCGTCAGCCGTTGGACCGGCGTGCCCATCACTCGGATGCTCGAAGGCGAGAAGGAAAAGCTGCTAAAGATGGAAGACCGCCTGGGCAAGCGCGTGATCGGTCAGGATGATGCAGTGCGTGCCGTGTCGGATGCCGTGCGCCGCAATCGCGCCGGCCTCGGCGATCCGAATCGGCCAATCGGGTCGTTCATGTTCCTCGGCCCGACGGGCGTCGGAAAAACCGAGCTATGCAAAGCCTTGGCCGAGTTTCTGTTTGACGATGAAAATGCGATGGTGCGCATCGACATGAGCGAGTTCATGGAGCAGCACTCCGTAGCCCGCCTGATCGGCGCTCCGCCGGGATATGTGGGTTACGAAGAAGGCGGACGCCTAACCGAGGCTGTTCGTCGACGACCCTACAGCGTGCTGCTCTTCGACGAAATCGAAAAGGCACATCGCGACGTGTTCAATGTGTTGCTGCAAGTGCTCGACGACGGCCGCCTGACCGACGGCCAGGGCCGCACCGTCGATTTCAAGAACACAGTCATCGTGATGACGAGCAACATCGGCTCGGATCGCATTCAGCAGCTGACCAAGGATAAGGCCGCAGAGTGGGAGATCGAGGCGGCGGTGAAGGACGTGCTCAAGCAGCAATTCCGCCCTGAGTTCCTCAACCGCGTGGATGAAATCATCGTGTTCCACCCATTGAGCAAGCAGCAGCTGACGAAGATCGTCGACGTGCAGCTGGCGCACCTGGACAAGCGCGTTGCGACACGTGGGCTGAAATTGTACGTGTCGGACGAGGCCAAGAAGCTGTTGGCGGATGAGGGGTACGACCCCGCATATGGTGCCCGACCGCTGAAGCGGGTGATCCAGCAACGAATCGAGAACCCGTTGGCGGGTCGGATCCTCGCAGGGGATTTTGCCGAGGGAGACACGATTCATGTGGACATGGATGAGTCGAAGCAAGATTTCAAATTTGAGAAGGGCGCCAAGGTGCTGGAAGGGGAGGTTGTCGAAGCCTAATCGCGCTGACTCGAAGCCTGATCGCGCTGACTCTCGGTAGGCGGAATCTGCATACATCTGATGCTTCAACGCCGGTATAACACTTGCCAGAGGAGCGCGATGCCGACGACAAGGCGAAGGTTCTTGGCGCAATCATTGGGTGCGGCCGCGGCGGTGGCACTGGCGCGGCCCCAGCGCGCGTTGGCAGTGGAGCAATCACGGATACTTGTTAACCACGTAGGGTTCACGCCCACCGGCTCCAAATTTTGCCTTGTGTCGCCGGCAGAGGCTGGGCCATTTTCCCTGGTGAACACGACCAGCGGAAAGACCGCTTTCAAAGGTGATGTGCAAATCCTCAAAGGGGATCACGGAACTTATGCCGTGGGTGATTTCAGCACAGAATGCCCCGCGGGCGTATTCAGGATTGTCGTGGGAGGCGCCGAGTCGGAGACTTTCACCCTTCACCCGCAGATCTACACGCCTGCAATTGGCAAGTGCATTGCTTATTTTGCTAAACAACGGTGCGGGAACAGCCAGACCGGACATCATGCTCCGTGTCATACCGACGACGGGCGCCGGCAGGACAATGGAAAGCAGCATGACGTCAGCGGCGGGTGGCACGACGCGTGCGACCTCCGGAAATGGGTGAACGCGACCGTCTACGGCGTCATCGGGCTCTCGCGGGCTCTGGATGCGCTGGGAAAAGATCATCCAGAGCGCGAGCGGGTCGTCGACGAGATGAAGTGGGGGAATCATTATTTCCGTAAGATGCAGGAGCCGGACGGATATGTGATGGACCATTGCGGTGGGGACCAGGGGAACAACTATACAGACAACGTAGCCGGTTCACGGGACGATCGGGTGATTCATGTTGAACCGGCGGAGCTACCAGCGCAATTTCATTTCATTGCCGCACAAGCAGCATTAGTCCGGTATACACGTGATAGCGATGCCGAATATGCCCGCGGATGTGAACAAGCCGCACGGCGATGCCTCGAATGGTGCACCAAGAAGCGTCAGCCGCGGGCGGCGACGTCACTGGCCGCAGGGATGATTGCCTGCGCGCAACTGCACCGCGCGACCGGCGACGCGACCCTGGCCGACCAGGCCGCGGAGTATGCGCGGCTACTCCTCTCGTTGCAGATTACTGACAAGGACGCCGATAACTCGCCCCGCGGATTCTTCCTGATTAATCCAGATAAGCCCGATCCTTCACGAGAGATCATGCATGGGAATCTGCCGCTGCTTGCGCTTTGCGAAGTCCTGGAGGAGTTTGCGGGTCATGCCGATGCTGAGACGTGGCGTCGCGCGCTCGAGGTTCATATTGAGTATCTACATATGATGTCGAGCCGTTCGGCTTTCGCGACGATTCCATTCGGTCTATACGTCGGCAAGGATCCCGGGGGGAATCGTCGGATCGGACGCTACTGGTATCGTTGGTTCATGCAGAATCATCATGAGCAGAATGCATCCGATTGGTGGGTGGGGATCAATGCACACTTGGCGTCGAATGGAGTCGGTCTGATCAAGGCGGGACGGCTGTTGCGCGATCAACGATTGGCTGTTCTAGCTCAGCGCCAACTGGATTGGGTGCTCGGCGTTAATCCATTCGACGCCAGCACGATAAGTGAAGTCGGTCGCAATCAGCCGCGACTGTATAAGACCGGGCAATTCAAACCGCCTACGCCGATGATTCCGGGTGGCGTGATGAATGGACTCGGAGGCACACCGCAAGATGAACCATGGCTCGGGGCGGGGAGCTGGAACACGTGTGAGTACTGGACTCCAATGGTCGCATACACGATGTGGCTGATGTCGGAACTGCAGAAGCCTTGAATGCATCCATCATTCTGACTGCGTAATTCATTCCTCCATCTCAACACAATGACGTAGCCGTTACAGATTGACTGTTTTCACGACCTATGTCGGTTTAGTGGATTTATTCCGTCTATTCCGCCGCTGACGCGCGTGAGCTTTGCGCACGGCCACGAATCGCGTCGCCTTTGGCCTTGACATGAAATTCTGATGATTTCTAAGATGCGCCCCAGCTACGAACGTCCGAAAAGTCGTTCACTTCGCGTCTCTCGGTAGCCAAACCGGCGTGATTTTCTGAGGTATGATACGAGGGTCTCGAAGAGGCAGTGATTCTGTTTTCAGTCGTGCTCTGTTCGTGAGAGGGATAGAGAGAAATTGCGCACGAGCGCATTTGACGTGACTCAATCGCCATTGAGCCACGCGTCAGCAGCATTCTTCGAGCTGCTGAAGGTTCTCCCTTTTCCATTTCATGTCTATGCACTGTTTGCGTCCATGGGAGCGCATTACTCATGCATCAGACCCTTCGTCCTGATTCGACGGAACTCGGCCATTCCACTGCCGGTGTGGATGGTGGAACCGCCGCGCCGCTCATCGACGTGCTCTGGCGTCGACGCTGGACCCTCGTCCTGACCGTTGCCACTGCGCTCTTCCTGGCCGCGATTTACCTGGCGATCGCCACGCCGGTTTATACGGCGACGGCGCGCGTTCAAATCCACGAAAACTCGCCGAAATTGCTGAACGAATCTCGTGAAACCGCAACACGTTCGGAGAATTATCTGCAGACGCAGGCGGATGTCTTCGAATCGACAACTGTGCTGTCCCGTGCTTTGGAAAAAGCGAAGTACACGGAACTGAAAATGTTTCAGGGCGTGAGCGGGGATCCCGTCGAATGGCTTCGTCGCAGCGGCGCCCTCACGATCGACGTTCCCCGCAAGACCGACACGGTCGCGGTGACCATGGAATCGGCCTATCCCGAAGAAGCGGCGGAAATTGCCAACAGCATCGTGAACGCGTTCATTGTTGAGCAGGCCCTGGAGCGTCGCTCCACAGGCAGCGAGATGGTCGCGGTTCTGCAGAAGGAACGCGACGAACTCCAGCTCAAGCGCGACGCGGCGCTGCAGCAAATGCTGAAGAACAAGCGTCGCAGCGGCGTCCTCTCGTTCAGCGCGGAGAAGGGCAACACGGTCCTCGACCGCATCACCACGCTCTCCAGCTCGCTGACCAGCGCGGAGATGGCCACGATCGAACTTAAGGCCGAGCGTGATTCGCTCCAGGCGGCGATGGCGACTGCGGCATCAATGACCGCCCTGGTTCAGGCGCAACAAGCCAAGGGGCAGGAGCATGCCGACCGTGAGTACGGTGAACTCCGCAGTCAGTTGCTGCAGCATTCGCTGGCGATGTCCACCTCGCTGGCCGTGCAGGGTCCAAATCACAGCCGAGTGCGTGCCCTGCAAAGCGTCATCGACACTCTGAAGAAGCAGATTACGGCCAAGGAACGTGAAATCGTTCAAAGCCAGCTTGCTGCCGCCAATTCCCAAGTCGCCGCGGCCGAAGCCAAGGAGCGTCAGCTCCGCGATACGCTCCGGACGCAGCAGGATCTGGCTTTGGACCAAAGTCCCGAAGCGGTCGAATATCGAAAACTGGAAATGGACGTCGAGCGCCTGCAGCGGCAGTGTGATTTACTCGACAGCCGCATGGCTGAGATCCGTCTGAACACGGTCGACGTCGGCCCGCTGAGCGTGTCGGTGCTCGAAGCGGCTCGCCCGGCCGAAAAAGCAATCAAGCCCAAGAAAAGCCTGACGCTGTTTGCCGCGCTCATGGCCGGTTGGGTCATCGGCATCGGCCTGTCAATGCTGCGTGAGTGGCAGGATGCTCGCCTGCGGACGCCGGAAGAAATCCGCGCCGTCCTCGGCACGCAGGTGATTGCGATGATCCCGCAAATCAACCCCCAGTATTCACCGGTGACTCGCGGGCAGCTGGTGCGCCTCGATGCGCGCTCGGCCGCTTCCGAAAGCTATCGCGGAATTCGAACACTGCTGCAACTCGGCAGCTCCAACGCCGCCAAGACGATTCTGATCGCCTCACCGGCCTCCGGCGACGGTAAGTCCACGACCGCGAGCAACCTCGGCATCGCATTTGCGCAGTCCGGCGACCGCACGCTGATCGTCGACTGCGATCTGCGTCACCCGGTGCAGCACCTGATCTTCGAAATGAATGGCCACATCGGAGTATCCGATGTACTGGCCGGAGAAAGCAAACTGCGTGACGCGATCCGCCACACGCACGTGCCGGGGCTTTACGTTCTGCCCTGCGGGCCCGTGCCCGACAGCCCGTCGGAGTTGCTGACGAGCAAGAAATTTGCCCGGCTGATGCAGGCGCTGGGGAAGACCTTCGACCGAATCATTATCGACTCACCGCCGCTGATGACAGTCACGGACGGTCGCATCCTGGCTGCATCGGCTGATGCGACGCTCCTTGTTGTCCGCATGAACCGTTCGATGCGTCGCCTGGGCGTGCAGGCCCTCGATGGCCTGGACAAGGTTGGCGCAAACGTGCTCGGCGCAATCGCCAATGACGTCGCCGGCACGGACCGAACAGTGAACACCTACGGTGAGATGGTGCAGTACGAAATGGATACACGTCGCATGCTGAACATCGCGCAGGACAGGCTTCCGAATGAGGGTTCGGATGCCTCAGCCCCGGTGCTGGCGATTGCCGAACCGGACTGGTCCAGCGAGAGAAAATGAATGGCGGAGGAAACGAGGCTGAGCGCGTCTCGAGGGTCGCGTTCTGCAGAATGGAAAAGTCTCGTTGTTTGGCCGGAATGAAGTTTTAGTTCGGGCCAAAGGGAAGGAATGCAATGACCACAGGATATGGAGCAGACACGGCGTTCGATCTTGAATTAGACGAACTGCCCGTTGAACAGGAGGTCCGTTCCACGGCCTCCGCCATTCGGCGTCAGCCGGTAAAGACAAACGATGCCCATGGTGTAGCGCTGCACGGCGAAGCATGGAGCAGCACGGACAACATCGCGCTGCAGACGATTCTCCGTCGAAACGTGCGAACGATCGGGCCCTTTGTCTGCGGCGACCTGTTGGCTCTGGCGATCAGCGGATTGCTGGCACACCTGGCGCTATCCTTGATCGCACCTGGCTCGGCGTCGGTGATGGGGCATGCAGCGCCCTTTGCGCTCTTCCCGTTGGTCTTTGCGTACTGGATGAGCGGGCTCTATTCGGAAATCTGGATCCATCCCGTCGTCGAACTCAAGCAGCTTACGCATGTCGGCACGATCGGTATGCTGACCGCCGCCGCGGTGGGCATGCTCCTCTGGCCGCTGCCATTGTGGTGCCTGGTGGCGTGGATGGGTGTGATGGTCTTCGTCCCATTGATGCGAGGGCTGATACGTCGAGTCTGCGGCCGCTGCGGCTGGTGGGGATTCCCCACGCTGGTTATTGCCACCGGAACAAATGTCGACCAGGTGACGGTTGCGTTGCTGAAAGCGAAATATTCGTCCCTCCGGCCGGTTCTGCTGACCGATCCGGAAGCCGAATGCCGCGCTTCGCTGATGCCCGTAGTGAATGATCCGGCGATACTCGAATCGCTTGTCCGGGCCAAGTGCATCAATCACGCGGTCGTTTCGCTGCCGGAGTTTTCCAATTCCGAGCTGAGCAAGATGCTCGATCAGTATTCGGGCCTGATCCCACACATCCTGGTCTGGTCGGACGCGGCCACGCTTCCTGCACTTTGGGGCGCCTCGCGCAGCTCGGGCCGGTTGAGCGGCCTGGAAATTCGCAACTCTCTCCTGCTGTCGACCCTGCAGAGTGGCAAGCGCGTGCTCGATCTGGCCATTGCGGGATTCACGCTGCTAATGGCCGCGCCGGTAATGCTGGTGATCTGCGCGTTGATCAAGAAAAACAACGACGGCCCGATCTTCTTTGGCCACACCCGCATCGGTCGGCACGGGAGGCTCTTCAAGGCATGGAAGTTCCGCACGATGCACACGAACGGCGACGCGATCCTTCGCGAACACTTTGAACGGTACCCCGAGGCTCGGGAAGAGTGGGATCGCGATCAGAAGCTTCGCAACGATCCGCGCGTGACCAAGCTCGGCGAGTTCCTGCGTAAGACAAGTCTCGATGAGCTTCCACAGGTGTGGAATGTGCTCACCGGCGAAATGAGCCTGGTCGGCCCGAGGCCGATCGTGAAGGCCGAAGTCTGCCGGTATGGCGACTTGTTCCGCCTCTACACGAACGTGAAGCCTGGAATCACCGGCTTGTGGCAGGCGTCGGGCCGCACCGGACTGGGGTATGAAGAGCGCGTCCAGCTCGACGAGTTTTATGTCCGTCACTGGTCGCCATGGCTCGACATCTACATTCTTGCCAAGACCGTCGTTGCGCTGATCAAGCGAGACGGGGCGTGCTAAGTCGTTTCAGGGAATGGGTAGGAAAGTAGATGCAACGCGAAGGAAAACATTTTCTGTCGCACGCGGGAATCTATTTGCTCGCGCGCGGCCTCCCGGGAATCGTCGCTTTTCTGGCGATCCCGATCTTCTCCCACCTGCTTGAGCCGGCGGACTATGGACACTACGCGCTCGTTGCCGCCACGGTCAGTGTGCTCAACGCGCTGCTCTTCCAATGGCTCCGGCTGTCGTTGATCCGGTATATGCCGGCATACAAGGGCGATCCGGCGACACTGAAGTCGACGCTCGCGACTGCCGCGCTGCTGCAGATCGGCGCACTCGGCATCCTGGCTCTGGTATTGAGCGCCCTTCCGATCAGTCATTCCATTCGTCCTTACATCATCCCGTGCTGGCTGCTGCTGGCTGTGCAGGCGCTGTTCGAAACGGCATGTGAATATTCGCGAGCGGTGATCAAACCGTGGCGCGTTATGGCATTTCAATTGTGGCGCTCGCTGGCGTTCATCGGCCTAGGCGCAACACTTGTCGCGACCGGGTGGAGCTGGTTTGGTCCGCTGGCCGGAATGAGCGTGGGGATGTTCGTGGCAATCCTCCTGGCGTGGCGCGAGGACTGGAAAGGGGTGAAACTCAAAATCCACCGGCCGACGCTGGCAAAGGTGACGCAATACGGCGTTCCCCTCTCGATGACCGTGGCGCTCACGATCGTCATCGCCAGTTCGGATCGATTCCTGATCGAACGATATCTTGGCCCCGCGGCCGCGGGGGTGTACTCGGCGGCGAGCGATTTCACCTCGCAGACGCTGACGCTCCTGATGATGGTGATCAATATGGCGATCTATCCCCTCGCCCTTCGTGCGTGGGAGAACGAGGGCAAGGAGGCGGCCCAGGAGCAGATGCGGTCCAACGCATCCCTGTTAATGGCGGTGGGCGTGCCGTGCGTCGTGGGCCTGGCCCTGCTCTCCCCGGGCATCGCCCAGTGCTTTTTTGGTAGAAGCTTCCGATCGGCCGCGGTCGATGTTATTCCTCTGGTCTCCGTCGGTGCGTTCGTTGCCGGTTTCAAGGCGTTTCATTTCGATGCCGCCTTTCAATTCGTTCATCGCACAATCTATCAAGTCTGGATCGTGCTATTCGTTGCGATCGTCAATATCGGTCTGAACGCCGTGGCGATTCCGTTATGGGGCATCAACGGCTCGGCGG
>JADMIO010972880.1_pt1 | contig 13418 bp, 15 predicted proteins | sample 8958161 | NCBI WGS metagenome assembly JADMIO01 (sample SAMN16585339, study PRJNA669376) | soil metagenome | isolation source: Crop rotation soil | place: USA: Cullars Rotation, Alabama | collected 2011 | reverse complement strand
GACGGCGCCGGGCGCCTGCCGCCCCCGCCGAAGACGCTGATCGTCACCGATGCCCATCCCGGCAATTTCCTGATCGCGGGCGAGCAGGCGGTGTTCCTCGATCTCGAGAAGGCGCAATACGGCTGCCCGGCAATGGACCTCGCGCATGCCAGCCTGCGGCCCTCGGCGCGGTGGGATCCGGACTGCGACCATGTGTGGACCGCGCACGAGACCGCCGGCTTCATCGCCGCCTGGCGCGCGGCGGCGGGCACCGGCCTCGCCGACGCGCTCGAGCCGTGGCTGATGCCCTATCGCCGGCTGGTATGGCTGCGCACGACCGCGATGTACTGGCGCCGCCTGTCGCGCGCGGAGATGCTGGCGCCGCTCGACCCGGCGGTGGCGCGCCACGCCGCCGCAGTGATGGCCGACGCGCTCGATCCGCGCACCATCGCCGCCGTGCGCGCGGAATGGCTCGCGAGCGCGGTTTGATCGGCGGCGTCCTTGGAGCGCGCGCGGGAGCGCGCGGGCGCGCAGGCTCAATCGCGCCGATAGGGGAAGCAGCGCGCGCGATCGAGCGTAAGGCCGTAATGCTCACCCAGGGCGCGGATCGCATCGCCGTGGTCCGGGTAGGGATCGGCGTTGGCCGGCCCGACGATGATGATGCGGAAGCCGGGAACGTTCTCGCCGCGCGGCGGCAGCATCGCGGTCGCGAGGCCCCGGCCCTCATGGTCGCGCAGGGTGAGGAACAGCGGCATGGTGCGCTGGACATGCGCGGTGCGGCCGATCTCCTGCTCGATATAGCGCGGCGAGGCCGGGACGAAGCTCCCGGCCGCCTTCTCCCATTCCTGGCGGAAATACTTCTCCACCGCGTGGTTCATCAGCTGCGACTCGGCCACAGCCTCGGCCTCGGTCTCGAGCGCGAACCAGGTGCGGTCGTTCGGGGCGTCGCAGACGTACTTCACGACTCCTCCATTGCCGACAGCAAGAAGCTGGCAGCGCGGCTTGCCGGAAGCAAGGGCGGGCGCGAATATTCCGCATCCCGGATCAAGCAAGGAGTCCCGATGTCCGACGTCGTCATCCGGCCTGTCGTCGCCGCCGACCGCGCCCAGTGGGAGACGCTATGGCGCGGCTACCTCGCCTTCTATGAAAAGACCGTGCCGGACGCGGTGACCGAGCGCACCTTCGCGCAGGTGATCGGCGGCGGGGAGGTCGGGGGCTTCATGGCGCTCGACGCGCGGGGCGCAACGCTCGGCCTGGTGCAGTTCATCTTCCACAAGTCGACCTGGAGCCTGGGCGGCAACTGCTATCTCGGGGATCTCTTCGTCTCCCCCGCGGCGCGCGGCAAGCGGATCGGCCGTCGCCTGATTGCCGCGGTGGAGGCGGCCGCCAGGGCGCGCGGGTGCGCCGTGCTCTACTGGCAGACCGAGGAGTTCAACGGCACCGCGCGCCGGCTCTACGAGCGGGTCGCCAAGCGCTCGCCCTTCATCCGCTACCAGATCGACCTGTAGCGCGGCGCGCCGGCGGTGCTGCCCGCCGCTTGCGTACGGCAGGAATGGCGCGGTCATGCCGCCTGGACGGCGATCTGCAGCGAAGGCCGGATCTCGCGCGGGAACAAGGGATGCGCCGTCATGCTGAGATGGGCCGTGGCCCCCTCCGCCTCGATGTAGGCCATGTTGATCGCGGCCATGGTCATGAGCGCGTGGGTCCGCGGCCCGAACCAGCCGCCCTTGACGAAGGGATCCACCCGGCCGTCGCGGTTGAGCTTGAACTTGGCGAATTGCTGCTGGAACAGGTCGATGTACTCGCGCGTCGTGTCGCCGCACTGGCCGTCGATCGCCAGCGCCTTCCTGCTGCGGGCCTGCCACCACGCATTGGTCTTCGGCCCGACCTTGTCGCTCACGACCTTGAGCATGAACTGGATCAGCAGGACGTCGGGCCGGCGGTTGGCGCCGGCCTTGCCGACCGAATCCTCGACGCTGACCACCAGCGGCCTGTCCTTCACGTCGCTCAGAAACAACCGTGCCATGTCCCCCTCGCTTTCCGCGGCGAAGTTGCCGCCCCCTTCTGATTGTCAGAGGTGCGGATGGCGCGGGCGTGAATTGCTTCACATTCGCCGATGTACCCGGACAATCCAGCGACAGCGTGGTCCCCGGCCTCTCGGTATGTTCACGTGCGCGAGACGCGAGGAGGAGCGATAAAATGGCCCCGATCCTGGAGGGCGGCTGCACCTGCGGCGCGGTGCGCTACCGCATGCACGCGCCGGCGATGTTCGTCCATTGCTGCCACTGCCGCGACTGCCAGCGCCAGACCGGCAGCGCCTTCGTGCTGAACGCGCTGATCGAGTCGGACCGCGTCGAGCTCGCCTCCGGCGCGCCAGAGCCCGTGACGGTGCCCGCCCCCAGCGGCCGGCCGCACGACATCTATCGCTGCCCTTCCTGCCAGACCGCGCCGTGGAGCGACTACGGTCGGCGCGGCGTCCTGCGCTTCGTGCGCGTCGGCACGCTCGACGATCCGGCGGCGCTGCCGCCCGACGTGCACATCTACACGCGATCCAAGCTGCCCTGGGTAGCGCTGCCGCCGGGCGTGCCCGCCTTCGCGGCCTACTACGAAAGCGCGAAGCTATGGCCGGAGGCGAGCCTCGCGCGGCGGCGCGCGATCCTGGGATGAGCGGCGCCATCGCGATCGCCCGGCGCCACCGGGTGCGGCGAGTGTTCTTGAAATGTTCGTCCGTGGCGCCTATCCTTGCTCCATGGTCGATACCCTCCCCTCCCAGCCGCGCAAGGGGCGCGGCGCGATCAGCAATCCGAAGAGCCGCTTCGACCGCGAGGAGCGCGTCGCGATCGACGACGGCTGGTCGCACGCGACGCCGCCGGCGCAAGCACCGGCCTCGAATGCCACTCCGCCGGACGTCTTCGAGTCCGATCCCGTCGCGCCCGAGGACGACGAGCTGCCGCCGCTGGTGACGCAGCTGCAGCGCGACCACAGCCGCTCGATCATCGCGCACAACCAGTCTCCCGATGTCTCGTTCGCGCAGTCGATCAACCCCTATCGCGGCTGCGAGCACGGCTGCGTCTATTGCTTCGCGCGGCCGACTCATGCCTATCTCGGCCTGTCGCCCGGGCTTGATTTCGAGACCAAGATCTTCGCCAAGCCCGAGGCCGCGCGGCTGCTCGCGGCCGAGCTGCGCGATCGCAAATATCGGGTCCAGGCGATCGCCATGGGCACCAACACCGATCCCTACCAGCCGATCGAGCGCACCGCGAAGATCACGCGCGCGATCCTCGAGGTGCTGCGCGACTTCGCGCATCCCTTCACCATCGTGACCAAGTCGGCGCTGGTGGTGCGCGACCTCGACATCATCGCGCCGATGGCGGCGCGGCGGCTGTGCAAGATCTTCCTCTCGGTCACCACGCTCGACCGCGACCTGGCGCGCGCCATGGAGCCGCGCGCCTCTACCCCGCGCAAGCGCCTCGCCGCGATCAAGGCGCTCGCCGATGCCGGCGTCACCACCGGCGTGATGGCGGCCCCGATGATTCCCGCGCTCACCGATTCGGAGATGGAAGCGATCCTCGAAGCGGCGCGCGAAGCGGGCGCCGTCAGCGCCGGGTACACCATGCTGCGGCTGCCCTACGAGATCAAAGATTTGTTCGCCGAGTGGCTCGAGGCGCACGCGCCGCTCAAGGCGAAGCACGTGCTGTCGCTGATCCGCGACGTGCGCGGGGGCAAGCTCTATTCCAGCGAATGGGGCGAGCGCATGCGCGGCACCGGGCCCTTCGCCGACCTTCTCGCCAAGCGCTTCCGCCTCGCCTGCGCCCGCCTCGGCCTCAACAAGCACGACTGGTCGGTCGACCTCACCCAGTTCAAGCCGCCGCCGCAGGCCGGGGATCAGCTGAGCCTGCTGTGAGCGTCCGCTCGGCGCACATGCTATCCTGACCGAGCCTGCTGCATCGGAGATCGCCACGATGTTCGATCTCGACCGCTTCATCGAGGACTGCCGCTCCGCGCGCGCGGCCGACGCCAGCCACAAAGCCGTGCGCGAGGTGGTGGCCCGCGCGGTCGCCGAGCCAAGCGCGGTGCTCGCGGGACTCGGCGAACCGTCCAAGGCGGGGATCGCGACGCTGCACCACGCGCCCGAGCTCACCATCCTCAACGTGGTGTGGGCGCCCTACATGACGGTGCCGCCGCACGACCACCTGATGTGGGCGGTGATCGGCGTCTATACCGGGCGCGAGGACAACATCTTCTGGCGCCGCTGCGATGATGGCGCGGCGCTCGAGGCGGCCGGCGCCAAGGCGCTCGGCGTGCGCGACGCCGCGCCCCTGGGCTCCGACATCGTGCATTCGGTCACCAACCCGATCCCCCGCCTCACCGGCGCGATCCACGTCTACGGCGGCGATTTTTTCCGCTCCGGCCGCAGCCAGTGGGATCCCGAGACGCTGCGCCCGCACGAATACGATGCGGCGTGGACGATGCGGCATTTCGCCGAGGCCAATACGCGCTGGGAAGCGGCGCGCTGAGTCGGTCGCCTGCGGCGGGCGCGACCGGGCGCGCGCGTCGGCGCCGCTGGCGTCATCGCCCGCTCCGGCCCCTGCCCGCTGGCGTCGACGCCGCACCGCAGATGGAGCCATCCGGCGGGGTCCGCCGCAGCCATGGCGATATCGCGCCCCCCCGGCACCGCCAGACTCCCGCCGACGACGACGGCGATGGAGCGGGCCGGCCCCCTTGATGGCGTCGCGCGATCCATGCGCTTTTCACGATACCGCGCGACGGTCGCGAACTCACGAAATTGGCGAAGCAGAGCGTTGCGGCGCAGGCGGCGCCGCGCGATCATTCGCGCGGATGAACCGAGTCGCATGCCCAGCCTGAGGCACGAGCTGCGCGCCGGCGGGATCGTCGCCGGCGTCGACGAGGCCGGCCGCGGGCCGCTCGCCGGCCCCGTGGTCGCGGCCGCCGTGGTGTTCGCGATCCCGCCGCCGCGACGGCTCGCGCGCCGCATCGACGATTCGAAGGCGCTTGCCGCCGAGGAACGCGCGGCGATCTACCGCAAGCTGCTCGCCCTCGCCGCATCGCGCGCGCTCGCCTTCGGGGTCGCGGCGGCGAGCGTCAGCGCGATCGACCGGGTCAACATCCTGCAGGCGACCTTCCTCGCAATGCGCCGCGCGGTTTCCCGGCTGCCGGTGGCGCCCAGCCTCGTGCTGGTCGACGGCCACATGACGCCCGATTTCGGCTGCGCGGCGCGCGCCATCATCGGCGGCGACGGCGAGAGCCTGTCGATCGCGGCGGCCTCGATCGTCGCCAAGGTGACGCGCGACCGGCTGATGGAACGGCTGGCGCTGCGCTATCCCGCGTTCTGCTGGCACACCAACAAGGGCTACGGCACGCCCGAGCATCTGCAAGCCCTAGAGGCTGCCGGTCCCACCCGCCACCACCGCTTGAGTTTTGCCTCGGTCGCGCAGCTCCGCCTAAGTCTTTGACTCCAAAAAGATATTGACGCCGACTCGCGGCCGACTCAACATGCGGGCCGATGAGCGACATCCTCGCGGGCGGGGAGGATGCCGAACCGGGGGGCCACATCCTGGTCGGCGACTGCGTCGAGCTTCTGGCCGGGCTTCCTCCGGCATCTGTCGACATGGTCTTTGCCGACCCGCCATACAATCTCCAGCTGCGCGGCGAGTTGTTGCGCCCCAACAACACGCGAGTCGACGGCGTCGACGACGCCTGGGACAAGGTCGGCGACCACGCCGACTACGACCGCTTCACCCGCGCCTGGCTCGCCGGCGCGCGTCGCGCGCTGAAGCCCGACGGCACCTTGTGGACCATCGGCACCTATCACAACATCTTCCGCATCGGCGCGGCGTTGCAGGACCTCGGGTTCTGGATGCTCAACGACGTGATCTGGCGCAAGACCAATCCGATGCCGAACTTCCGCGGCCGCCGCTTCACCAACGCGCACGAGACCCTGATCTGGGCAGCGCGCGGACCCGAGTCGCGCTACACCTTCAACTACACCTCGATGAAGGCGCTCAACGACGACCTGCAGATGCGCAGCGACTGGCTGATCCCGATCTGCGGCGGGCCGGAGCGCCTCAAGAGCGAAGGGCGCAAGGCGCATCCGACGCAGAAGCCCGAGGCGCTGCTCCATCGCGTCATCGTCGCCGCGACCCGGCCCGGCGAGGTGGTGCTCGACCCGTTCTTCGGCAGCGGCACGACCGGCGCCGTCGCCAAGCGGCTCGGCCGGCGCTATATCGGGCTCGAGCGCGATGCCGCCTACGCGCAGCTGGCGCGCAGGCGCATCGCCGACGTGCGCCAGGCGCCGGACGAGACCATTGCCGCCGTCTCGAAGCGCGAGGAGCCGCGCATCCCCTTCGGCTGGCTGGTCGAGCGCGGGCTGCTCTCCCCCGGAGAGGTCCTCACCGACCCGAGCGGCCGTTTCGCCGCGCGGGTGCGCGCCGACGGCACCCTGCTCGCGAGCAACGGACGCGGCGACCACCGCGGATCGATCCACCAGGTCGGCGCCGCGGTGCAGGGCGCGCCGGCCTGCAATGGCTGGACCTTCTGGTGCGTCACGCTCGAGGGACGGCGCGTGCCGATCGACGTGCTGCGCCAGAAGCTGCGCGCGGAGCTGACGTAGCGCGCAGCCCGTGCGCGACGACCTTGCGCATCAGGCTCGGCAGCGCCGCCTCTCCCAGCCGGTCGACCGGGCACCATTCTCCTTCGAGCTGGTCTCCTGCGAGCTGGTCGCCTTCGCGCCGGCTGCCGCGCGCCGCGAACACCTTGAGCTCGAGCGCAAAATGCGTGAAGCCGTGGCGCACCAGCCCCGGCAGCATCGTCAGGTCGAGGCCGGCCGGTGCCGCCTCGGGCCCGCGCGAATCGTCCCATCCCCCGTCGCGCCACGGCGCCGACGGCACCTCGAGCATGCCGCCGAGCAGCCCGCGCGGCGGCCGGCGGCGCAGCCAGATCGCGCCATCGGCACGCGTCACGAAGAAGGCCGCGGCGCTGCGCAGCGGCTTGGGCTTCTCCGCCGCCTTGGCGGGAAAGCGCTCGGGCTCGCGCCGGCCGGCGCAGTCGGCCCGCCACGGGCAGAGCATGCAGCGCGGCTGGCGCGGGGTGCACACGGTGGCGCCGAGATCCATCGCCGCCTGGGCATAGTCGCCCGCGCGCTCGCGCGGCGTCAGCGACGCGGCGAGCGCCTTGAGCGCCGGCTTCGCCCCCGGCAGCGGCGCCGCGACGGCGAACATGCGCGCGATCACGCGCTCGACATTGCCGTCCACCACCACGGCGCGGCGCCCGAAGGCGATCGCCGCGACGGCGGCAGCGGTATAGTCGCCGATCCCCGGCAGCGCGCGCAGCCCTTCCTCATGATCGGGGAAAACGCCGCCTTGCGCCGCGACCGTCTTGGCGCAGGCGTGCAGGTTACGCGCGCGCGCGTAGTAGCCGAGGCCCGCCCACGCCGCCATCACGTCCTCGACCGGGGCCGCCGCGAGCGCCGCCACCGTCGGCCAGCGCTTCAGGAAGTCGCGGTAGTACGGCTGCACCGCGACCACCGTTGTCTGCTGCAGCATCACCTCCGACAGCCAGACGCCGTAAGGGTCGGCGCGCTCGCCCGCTTGCGCGCGCCACGGCAGCACGCGGCGATGGCGGTCGTACCAGGCGAGCAGCGCGGCGGCGAGGCGCGCCGCTGCGCGCGGGGCCGGCCCGGGCGGGCCGTCGGAGTCGGGCGAATGCAGGACAGTGGGTTTCGGCATGGCCTGTCGAACGACGTACACGAATGTGTCAACCTGGCGCAATTGCGACCGCTTCCCTGCTGCAGCCTGCTTTCGGCTAGACTGGTTCCGGGGATGCAAGGGGCCAGGGATGATCCGCTACGGACGGTCGCGGGCTGTCGGGGCGCTGCTGCTCCTCGGCGGCTGCAGCTATCACAGCATGCCGCAGGCGCCGCCGCCGGCGAGCGCGCTGACGGCGCCGGCGCGTCGTGTTCCCGGCGCCTGGGTGGTCCAGCTCGAGACCGACCGGCTGACGCGCCAAGCCGGGCTCTCCGGGAGCCTGGGCTGCTCCGCCGCGACCTACTCGGTCGATGCGGGCGCCGCCTTCGGCGAGGCGGTCCGCACGGCGCTGGCGCTGGCCTTCGAGCGCACCGTGCCGAGCGGGGGAGGGTCAAGCGCGTCCGAGCTGCGGCGCGCGCGCGCGAGCGGCGTGATCATCGTCCAGGCGGCGCAGTTCGAGCCGCGCGCCGATATCGAGCGCCGCAGCTTCGGCGCGACGGTGCGCGCGACCACCGCACTCGCCGCCAACGTCGCGGTTGACCGCGCGTCCCGGCGCGCCTTCGAAGGCACGATCGAGGCCAGCGGCGACGCGGCCGTGCCGATCGGCATGATGTTCGATTGCGGCGCGGTGCGCGAGGCGCTGGGCGAGGCGACCGGCCGTGCCGTCCAGCAGCTCGCGGCGCGCATCTCCGAGCGGCTGGCTCAAACGCCGGGCATCCGGCCCGTCCCGGCCGCGCGCCGGCCGCCTCCGGCACAGCCCGGCCCGCCCCAGGGGCCGGCCCCTCCGGCCGCGCCGGCCGCTCCGACGTCACCGCCCGCGGCTGTACCGGTCAGCTGACGCCCCCGTCCCTGGCGCATGCCGTGGCGCCCATGGCGCCGGATCGGGCAGAATAGCGGCGTTCGTGACCAGGAGAGTTCATGCGCATCATGCCGTCCGCCGCCCCGGCCCTCGCCATCGCCATCGCGGCTGCGCTCGCCGGCTGCACCTATCCCTCGATCCCGACCACGGCACCTTCACCGGCCCCCGCCGCGCCGCAAGCGGGCACGCCGGCGCCGGGGGGACGCGCGCCGGGCACGTTCCAGCTCGACATCGGCCAGGCCAATCTGCGCCGCGAGATCGAGCTGCACGGCTTCGCCTGCCGGCTGTCGCATTTCCCGGTCGACGCGGCGAGCGCCTTCAACGACAGCGTCCGCGAAGCGGTCGCCCAGGTCGTCGAGCGCGTCGAGCTGGCCGCCGCTCCCGCCGGCGCCACCGCGCCGCGTGCCGCCGGCGGCGCGATCAGCGTGCTGCCCAGGAGTTTCCTGGTCGACGTCGGCAGCGACCAGGAACTGTTCGGCGTGACGTTCAGGGGGCGCGCCGCGTTTGCCGCCAACGTCACCGTCGACGGCCCCGGGGGCAACACGACGTTCACGGTCGAGGGCAACGGCACGGCCGACGGACGCAACGCGCTGATCGGCGATTGCGACACGATCGCCACAGTCGGCCGCCAGGCGGTGCAGGCAGCGCTCGCCGACCTCGCCGCGCGCCTGCGCGACCAGCTGGCGGGCACGCCGCAACTTCGGCCGGCGGCCGCGCCCGCGCGCGGCCCGCGGCGGTAGGGCGCGAGGGTCCCGCGCCAGCGCTGCGGTCCGCTGGCAAAGCGCGGGGCGGAACAAACGGCCGCGGCGGCAATTCTCCGATAAGACCAGCATCGGAGGAACATATGAACGACGGCGATGCGATCGATCGCGCGTGGACGCTGATGCGCAAGATCGGCTACTGCATGCTGTGCACCCACGACGGCGGCGAGATTCGCTCGCGCCCGATGGCGGCGCATGTCGACCGCAGCACGCATGCGATCTATTTCCTGACCGACGCGGCGAGCCACAAGGACGACGAGATCGCCGCCGACCCGCGGGTCTGCCTCGCTTTCGGCGACCCGCACGATCAGAAATACGTCTCGGTCAGCGGCCGCGCCGCGATCTCCAACGACCGCGCCAAGATCAAGGAGCTGTGGTCGACGCCGGCCAAGGCGTGGTGGCGCAGCGCCGACGAGCCCTCGATCCGCGTGCTCACGGTCACGCCCCAGGACGCCCAGTTCTGGGACAGCCCCGGCACGGTGATGACCTTCGTGAAGATGCTCGCCGCGGTCGTCGCCGACCGTCGACCCGACGTCGGCGAGCGCGCCAAGGTGAAGATGTAGCGCGCCGGAAGAAAAGCGTAGGGAGCGACCCCTTGCAACGCAGCCTGCTCGCCGCAGCGCTCGCCGCCGCCACGGTGGCGGTCGGCGGTTGCACGCTGCGCGCGACGCCCACCGCGCCCGCCACGCCGGCGATCGAGGCGGCATCGCTCGGCCCGGCGCCGGGTACGTTCCTCCTCGAGATCGAGACGGCGACGCTCACCCAGGAGGTGCGGCTCGTCGGCGGCCCGCGCCCGACCGGCGGCTGGGCGTGCCTTGCCAACCGCTACCCGATCGACGCGGCTCCGGCGTTCATCGTCGCCGTGCGCGATTCGCTCGGCCAGGCCGTCGAGCACGTCGAGCTCGGAACCGGCGACGGGCGGCCGGGTGTCGCGGGCGTCATCACCATCCGGCCGACGCGGTTCGATCCGAGCGCAAGCATCTTCCCCGGGCTGCGCGGACCTACGGCTCATGGTATCGCCACCATCGAAGTCGAGGTGACGGTCCGGGGGCCAGGCGGGCGCTTCGACACATCGATCGCCGGCTATGGCACCGGCGCCCAGGGGACTCACGGCCTCATCGGCTGCGCCATCCGCAGCGAGGCCGGCTCCCAGGCGAGCGAGCGCGCGATCGCCGACTTCGCGCAGCGCCTCGCCAACCGCCTCGCCGATGCACCCGAGCTGCGCGCCAAGGCAGGACTGCCGCCGGCCGCGCGACGCTGACCGCGCGTGAATGATCGAGAGGTCGACGTAGAAGCCGCCAGATGTGGCTTCGATCGATGGCCGATGGCGTTCGGGAGCGACTCGATGCGGGAGCTAGAGCAAGATCCAGTTACAGGAACCGCGCTGCGGCCATGTCCTTCGACTCGCGGGCCCAAGAGGGCCCGCGGCTTAGGACGAGGGGGTCTCAGTGAGCTTTGGTTGTGCCAATAAATCCTCATCCTGAGCCGCCATAAGGGGCGAGGCACCGTCCTCCCCGCGATTCCATCTGAACGAAACGCGCTCTAAGTGACCAAGGCTGATCGCGGCGCGCCTTTCACGCCTCGCTGCCGCGCGATAGCGGGGGAAGGCCTCCCACCCCGCTGCCTGCGCTGCCTGCGCTGCCTGCGGCGAGGCGTCCAAATACCCGGAGATCCCGCGCTGCGCTATTGGACGGGCCTGGGGTAGCTTCGGCGAGCCGTCCATTGGCCAATGCCACCACGCGCTTCGCGGCGCGAATCGTCTCGGGCCGGTGCGCGATCACGATCCGGGTGACGCGCAAGGCGGCCAGCGCATCGCTGACCGCCTTCTCGCGCCCGATATCGAGGTGACTGGTCGCTTCGTCCAGCAGCAGTATCGCCGGCCGTCGATAGAGCGCGCGGGCGAGCAGCACGCGTTGCTTCTGCCCGCCCGAGAGAATCGTACCCATGTCTCCGATGAGCGACGCATAGCCCATCGGCATCGCCACGATATCGTCGTGGATCGCTGCGAGCCGCGCGCAATCCGCGATACGTTCGCGATCGCTGCTCTCGGCGAAGAAACTGATGTTGTCCGCGATCGAGCCGGCGAAAAGCTGGTCGTCTTGCATGACGACGCCGAGCATCGAGCGATACGCGTGCAGTCCCACCCGCTGCAAGGGCTCGCCGTTGACCAGGATTTCGCCCTCGGTCGGGCGCAGGAGCCCCGCCAGGAGCTTGAGGATGGTGGACTTGCCGCAGCCCGAAGGGCCGACGATCACCAGCGACTCGCCGGCCTCGACCTGCAGATCGATGCCATTGAGTATCCAGGGCTCCTGCTCGCCGTAACGGAACTTGACGCCGCGCAGCTCGACCTTGGCAGGCGGCTGATCCCCCGCCAAGGGGAGCCAATGCATGTCGGGCGCTTCCGGCACGGTCAAGGCGATATCCGCCAGCCGTTCCGCGTGGAGGCGCAGTACGGCGAGATCCGCTGACTTATCGATCAGCTCGCTGACCCGGCGTACGAACTGATCCTTGTAGGAGAGAAACGCGAAGAGGAGGCCGACTGAAAGGCTTCCGTCGAGAATGCGATGGGCCCCCAGCCAAATCACGAAGATCGAGAGCAGGCCCAACACCAGCGCGTTGGCATTGCGGAACAGGAGCCTCAGCTTGTCGCCGGTGAGTTGTCGATTGACCGCCTCGACGAGCAGATTGAGCCACTGGACGCGACGTTGATCCTGCGCATTGAACAGCTTGACCGTACGGATGCCCCGCAGGGTTTCGAGGAAATGGCTGTCGCGCCGCGCGCTCCAGACGATGGCTTCCGCCGAGGCCGCGCGCAGTCGCCTATGGAAGACCGAGCGCAGCAATCCGTAAAGAACCGCTCCCCCCACCACCGCGAGGGCCATGCCGGGTGCGATCAGCAACATCAGCACCACGGTGAGAGTGGCGAGCAGACCGTCCAGGATTGCTTCGACCAGATCGCCGGTCAGCGCCTGCAGGATCGTGGATTGCGACGAGAACCGCGAAACCACATCCGCGAGATGGCGGGTCTCGAAGAAGGGCGCCGGCAGGTTGACGAGGTGCGCGAAAAGGTTCGCGGGCGCTTGCGCCTTGAGGGTCGCCTTCAGGCACATCAAGAACCACCCGCGCATCGCGGCGATGGCAGTCTGCATCACGAGCAGCAGCGAGAAGCCCAGCATGAGCGTCAGCAGGAGTGCGCGATCGCCACTGACGACGGCGTGATCGACCACCCAGCTCAGGAACAGGGGAGCGAGAATCGCAAATAGTTCGATTGCGAGCGCCAGCGCCAGCACCATGGCGAGGGAGCGCCTCACCCCCCGCATGCGTCCGAGCAACTGCTGCATCTGGACACGCGGAACCGCGGTCGCCGGCACAAAGCGCTCGGTCGGAGTGAGCTCGAGGGCCACGCCCGTGAAATGCCGCGACATCGCCTTGAGCGAGAGCCGCCGCGTCCCGAAGGCCGGATCGTGAATCGTCGCGCCTTGCTTGCCGACCGCCACGAGCACGACGAAATGGTTGAGATCCCAGTGCAGCACGCAAGGAACGCGCAGCGCGGAGAGTTCCTCCAACTCGAGCCGCAACGGCCGCGTGGCGAACCCGAGTTGGTCGGCGATGCGCATTATCTCGCGCAGCGAAGCGCCTTTCAGCGATAGGCCGTAGTGGCGCCGGAGGTCGGTGAGACTGGTCCGGTGGCCATGAAATTGCGCGACCATCGCCAGGCTGGCGAGCCCGCACTCCGAGGCTTCGGTCTGGAGCACGAGCGGCACCCGGCGGCGCCAGCCCAGATTGAGACCTGCAAGCATGAGAGATCCCGTCAGCGGCTCGTCAGCGTGAAAATCGGCTCGAGCACCCATTCGTACAGCTGGCGCCGCTCGATGAGCACATCGGCATCGAGGCGCATGCCCGGCTGCAACGGAATGTCCTCGCCGTAGGCGGTCGCCGATTGGCGGGCGAGTTCGACGGCGATGCGGTACACCGGCTCGGTTCCAGTGAACAGGGTGCTTAGCTTTCCAGCACAGTGGGATCCGAAGCTTGGAATTCACGTGACTTGAAGTCGCG
>JADMIO010789844.1_pt1 | contig 13418 bp, 10 predicted proteins | sample 8958161 | NCBI WGS metagenome assembly JADMIO01 (sample SAMN16585339, study PRJNA669376) | soil metagenome | isolation source: Crop rotation soil | place: USA: Cullars Rotation, Alabama | collected 2011 | reverse complement strand
CGCGACAACTTGTCCACGTGGAATTCTAAGCTTAGGATCCCAATGTGCTGGAAAGTCATCCGGATAAATACATTCTCTCTTCCCGCCATCGCCCGGACATAGAGTTGCAGCGCGCCGGTCACGCGGATCTGGTCGAAACACAGAACGGCGAGACATACATGGTCCATCTCTGCGGCCGCCCCCTGCGCAATCGCGGGCGCTGCACGCTGGGCCGCGAGACGGCCATCCAGCCGATGATCTGGTCGGCTGACGACTGGCTGCGGACCATTGACGGTCAGGGAGTCCCCTACACCGAAGTGAAAGCTCCGGCGCTAACGGTTCATGAGTTTCCATCTGAGCCAATCCGTGAGGACTTCGACGGCCCGCAGCTTCCAATCCCCTTCCAGTGGCTGCGCTCGCCGTGGCCGGACGAGCTTTTCAGCCTGACCGAACGCCCCGGCCATTTGCGTCTTTACGGGCGCGAATCAATCGGCAGTCTTTTCAAACAGTCTCTCGTCGCGCGGCGGCAGCAATCGCACTGCTACAGCGCCGGCACCGTAGTTGACTTCGAGCCGGAAAACTACCAGCAGGCGGCCGGGCTGGTCTGCTACTACAACAGCTCGAAGTTTCATTATCTCTACGTCTCGCACGACGAGACGGTGGGGAAACACCTGCGCGTCATGTCGGCCCTGCCCGATCAGGTCCAGACGGACGCTTTCACGGCGCCAATCGCCATTCCGAATAATGTGCCTATCGATTTGCGGGTCGAGGTGGACTACGAGCGCCTTTATTTCGCGTACAGGGTAGGAGAAGAGGGCTGGCGCCGGCTGCCGGAGCAATTCGACGCGAGTATCCTGTCGGATGAGGCGACCGCGCCGGGTGCGCCGAATTTTACGGGAGCATTCGTCGGAGTCTGTTGCCAGGATATGGCGGGAGCGCGCCGGGCGGCGGATTTCGACTACTTCGATTACAGGGAGCGAAGTTTTCGCCCCGATCCGTTCATTGATGGAGGGGTGCAGTTAAAAGTGTGACTTTGCTCCCACACTTGCGGCTTCAGCTGGTAACAGTCGCGTGTCCTGCCACCAAATCCATCTAACCATTTCAAGGGGCGCGTCCCGGTACTCCAAGCTCAGACCAGAGAAACCGTTAAAACGGTTAGAAAAAGCAAAACAGCGCAGCATCGACACCCGGTTGAAACCGGGTGTGAATGAGAGAGAAGTCTCACTGTTATAGCCAGTTGCGATTGGCTGTGACCTATCAAAGTTAGTGCTGGCGTGACGAGAAGTTTCACTCGAAAGGCGCAAAGGAGGGGGCGAAGGCGCAAAGAGGAGGTCGCACCCATTTGCAACCCGCTATAATTACACCATCAATGAAGCGCATTGATAATCGCGTCTACCTGCTTGGCTGTGACCAACTGCTGTAGTTGCTTCTCCTCAATTCCCGCGACCCGCCCCAGAATATATTTCCCCGCGTCGGCGTGGCCCGTCCGCCAGCGGGTGATCTCGACGAGCCGCGCCAGCACCTCGGGCCTGCGCAACTGCCGCAGGAGCGCGGGGCTCCGGCCCGCGGTTAAAAGGGACAGCAGCCCGCTGGCTTTGTTGACGTCCGTCCATATTCCCGACATTAACAATCCGATGAAGTTGTCTGCCGGAATCTGCCGTGCCAGTGACGGGCTGGAGGCGGCAAGGACGCTCAGGGCGCGGGTGACATTGTTACGCACCTCGTCGTTGCTATCACGGCTGGCTTCGGCCAGTGCTGTAAGCTGGGCGCGGGTCTGGCGCCCGTATCCGAGCAACTCGGCGGCCATCGCCCGCTGCTCGTCATCTGCGGCAGACGCCAGCACGGCGATCAGCAGGCGCCCATGTCGCACGGCGTAAGATCGCATCCTGAGCTGGATGGCGCGCAGCGGCGGGTAAGCGGAAGAGAGAGCGTAACCCTTGGACCAGTCTTCCGCGCTGGTCCCCTGCCGTATTCCTTCCTGTAAAGTCTGCCACCACAGGTCGGACAGGTGTTTGACGCTGGCGGGCAGCCGCACCTTCCCTTTCGGCCGCGGGCGATAGGGAAGGGGTTTGCCGGAAAGTCCGATATAGATGATCAGGTCGCGGTGGTCGTCGCAGCAGATCTGCGCGACATCTGTCGGCAAGTGGCCGGTCATTTGTTCGACGGCTCGCCGCGCCCGTTCAGTCTTTTGCGCTCCCGTCTCATGGGAGATCGTGTCGCCTTCGCGAAATGGGAGGGCGGCGCGGAGTTGTTCCAGGTTAACGCCGGCAGCGCCGTAGAATTCAATCTCGCCGATGCGAATCGAATCATTCTGCCCGCGGGCGCTCGAAGAGCACAGCATGAGGAGCATAAGGAGAAGTAGATAATACTGCCCCTTTTTTAAAGACGGCATGATGTGAGAAGACATAGTCATAACTTAAACATGAGTACTCAGTACTGAGTACTTTACAGCCCCGACCGGGCCTGGCTGATAATATAATCCATTTTCTCATCCATCGCGCTATCCACCTGCTTTCTTCGTTCGTCCGCCTCGAACCAATCGAGCGTGCGCCGGATGCCATCGCGGAAAGGAATAGTCGCGCGAAAGTCCGGGACGAACGTCCTGATCTTGCTGTTATCGAAGACAGCGCTCCACATCTTGTCGCCGAGGAGAGTTCCGGCCAGTTCAGGCGCGACGCGCGCGATAAAATCCGAAGGGAGATGCACGATGTTTGCCTCAAGCAAGAGCGCCCCGGCGATTGTCCGATAGATCTGCTCCCACGTCTGTACTTCATCCGACGTAATGTGGAAAGCCTGTCCCAACGCCCCCTCATTTCCGACCAGAGGCAGAAACCCGCGCGCGAAATCTTCGGCATGGGTAACGACCCACAGAGAGGTGCCGTCGCCGTGGACGATAATGGGCCGCCCCTTCTTCAGGCGCTCGGCCAGTGTGTAAGTAGTTCCGGCCCCGATGGCAATCGGGAGATTCGTCTCGTAGGTGTGCGAGGGACGTACAATCGTGGCGGGAAATCCTTCCTCACGATGGGCGCGCAGCAAGCGTTCTTCGCAGGCGATCTTGTTGCGCGCATAGTCCCAGTAAGGATTGACTAACGGCGTCGCTTCAGTAATGAGATAGTGGGCAGGCGGTTTTTGATAGACGGAGGCGGAGCTGATGAAGATATATTGCCTGACCCGGCCCCGGAAAAGCTCGAGGTCGCGCTCGATGTCGTCCGGCGTATAGGCGATCCAATCGACGACGACATCAAACTGCAAGCCCCGCAGGCTGGCGCGAACCTCTTCCTGCTTGCGGACATCGGCCGTCAGATAAGGCGCCCCTTGCAGCTCCAGATTGCGCAACCCGCGATTGAGCAAATAAAGCTCGACGCCTTCTGCGATTGCCCGTCTGCTGACCGCCGCGCTGATGACCCCTGTGCCGCCGATGAACAGTACTTTCATGGGTTTATTTTATTTAGAGTGTATTGACAATGATAAATAGTTATCAGTTTTAGTTTAATCGGCTCAGGCTTTCACAGTTGCCACTAGCACGAGCCTAGCGGTCCAGGTTTTAAACAACTACCCGGCTTTAGCCGAACCTTAAAGCAATTAGGCTAAAGCCACAAGGAAAAACATTTTCCTGAATTCGGCTAAAGCCCTCCTCTTTCATCTGATCTGGCCCACTAGCTGAAGCTAGTGGCAACTGAGAAGAGGCTAAAAGGTAATGGAGGTTGTAACTTATGAGATCAAATGTCGACAGAGCCTGAGAGCTGGAATTATCCGTACTGAATCCGATCCGGTCAGGATTCGGTGGATTTTAGCGGACATTTCGTAGAGAATACGCAGCCACTAAGCGCCGAATAAAAGCCTGACGCCCAATGACCGTCGTCGGATGTGACGTGACGGCCCTCACATAGTGGCCGTAAATTAGAAGTGAAGAGTGAAGAGTGAAAACCGCTGAAATTTAATAAAAGCGGCTTCCGCCTGACTTTTTCCTTTTTCCTTTTACCTTTTGCCTTCCTAAGGGGGTGGAAAATGAGTAGCGAGAGGGTCTTCGACTCGGGCGAGGAAAATGAGGATGTTTACCGCATCGTGACTGCCGCCCGTGGGCCGACGGGGCAACTGCCCGTGACGGCGGAAGATTTGCTGGAGCGCCCGAGCGGCGACCTCTTCGGCTGGACGCAGGATGTCGGGATGGGTTGGAATCCGGCGGAGCTGCGCCGCCCCGAAATCCTGATCCTCAGCACTCAGGGCGGCATCCGCCTGCCCGACGGCAGGCCGCTGGCGCTCGGCTATCACACCGGCCACTATGAGGTGGGACTGCTGATGCAGGCCGCCGCCGAAGAGCTGCGAAAGAGAAATTGCATCCCCTTCGCAGGCTATTGCACGGACCCCTGCGACGGACGAACGCAGGGCACAACAGGCATGCTCGATAGCCTGCCTTATCGCAACGACGCGGCGATTGTGCTCAGACGCCTGATCCGTTCTCTGCCCCGAAGGCAGGGCGTGATCGGCGTGGCCACCTGCGACAAGGGGCTGCCCGCCATGATGATGGCGGTCGCGGGCTCGCCCGATTGCGCGGGCGTGATTGTCCCGGGAGGCGTGACGCTGCCGGCCAGCGACGGCGAAGATGCCGGCAAGGCACAGACCATCGGGGCGCGCTTCGCCAACCGGCAGATCACACTCGAAGAGGCCGCGGAGATTGGCTGTCGCGCCTGCGCCTCGCCGGGTGGGGGTTGCCAGTTCCTGGGAACGGCGGCTACGTCTCAGGTCGTCGCCGAAGCTCTCGGCCTCGCGGTCCCGCACAGCGCGCTCGCGCCGTCGGGCCAGCCCGTCTGGCTCGACGCCGCCCGCAGGTCGGCGAGGGCTGTGCTGCGACAGAAAGAGCTTGGCCTAAGGTTGCGCGACCTCGTCACCAATGTCTCTGTCCGCAACGCGATGGCCGTTCACGCGGCCTTCGGCGGCTCGACGAATCTGTTGCTGCACCTGCCGGCGGTGGCGCACGCGGCGGGGCTGGAGCCACCGACAATCGAGGATTGGATAGGCATCAACCGGAGCGTGCCGCGGCTGGTGGACGCGCTGCCGAATGGGCCGCACCCGACCGTGCGAATCTTTCTGGCGGGCGGCGTTCCCGAAGTCATGCTGCACCTGCGCCGTCTTGGCCTGATAGAGGGAAGCGCGTTGACGGCTGCCGGCAACACGCTGGACGAGATCCTGGACGAATGGGAGACATCGGAGAGGCGAAAGAGGTTTCGCGCTCAGCTGGCAGAGTCGGATGGCGTGGACCCGGACGACTGCATCATGCCGCCTGAGCGAGCGCGCGAGCGCGGACTGACAAGCACCATCTCTTATATCAAAGGCAATCTGGCCCCACAGGGCGCGATTATCAAGAGCACGGCAATTGAACGCTCCATGACGGGGGCGGACGGAGTTTATCGCCTGACGGGTCCGGCGCGCGTCTTCACCACGGAGCGCGCAACCATCGCCGCCATCAAGAGTCGCGGGCCGGATCGCATCAATCCGGGAGAGGTCATCGTTCTTATCTGTCGCGGCCCAATGGGGGCCGGTATGGAAGAGGTCTACCAGATCACTTCCGCGCTCAAGTACCTGCCTTATGCGAACACCATCGCCCTTATCACGGACGCGCGGTTTTCCGGCGTCTCAAGCGGCCCCTGTATCGGGCATGTCGGCCCGGAGGCGCTCTCCGGCGGCCCAATCGGTAAAGTCGTGGACGGCGACCTGATTCGCGTCACCGTTGACACCGTCAAGCTGGAAGGCAGTATTGATCTGGTATGCGGGGGCGAGGCGGGCGACTACGTGCCGGCGGATGATGTGCTGATGGCGAGAGGGCCGCGGGCGGATTTACAAGCGGATGCGGCGCTGCCCGGGGACACGCGACTCTGGGCCGCGCTCCAGAATGCGAGCGGGGGCCCCTGGCGCGGAAGCGTCTATGACGTCGAGCGGATCGTCCGCGTGATAGAGGCGGGTTTGCGAGCGTTGGAGAGTTGAAGAAGGGGCGTTATGCTGCCCCGCCATTTTACGGGTCAGGCCATGATGTCCAAGAGAGACTTGGTCATCTCGTTTGCGGCCTTCAGGACTTTGGTGTTCATGGCGAAGCCGTTCTTCGCAGTCAGAAGATCTACGCTTTCCGTCACCAGATCGACGTCTGAAGCCGCGTCGGGGCCGCTATTCCCAGAGTTCTGATCGGGAGGCGCCGTTGTGGTCGAGAGAGTGATAGTATCGCCCGGCCCCTCGCTTTGAACCACGCGGCGGGCGTGAAAGCCAGGGGTATTCAAATTCGCGACGTTGTTGGCGGCGTTCCCGAGCCTGTAGCTTTCCACCCGAAGTCCGTTAAGTGCGCTGGAAGCAATGTTATTCATGTAATTCCGAAGAGTTCTCCCCTCATCAAGGCACTTATCGGCCAACCGGTCGAATAAGTTTAGCCGGGTACAATTAAAAATGTGACTTTGGCTCACACTTGTGGCTTCAGCCAGTGATGGGCGAGACTACAACCAACTTCAGCTAACCATTTCAACGGGCGCGCCCCGGTGTGCCGGTCCGAGACCAGAGAAACCGTTAAAACGGTTGGAAGAAGCAAAGCAGCCCTGTGTGACACCCGGTTGAAACCGGGTGTGAATGAGAGGGGCGTCGCACTTTTAATTGCACCCAGTTTAGCCCGGGCGGCGAGTATTTTATAGGGAACAGGGGTCGGTGGAATGCCCTTTTATTGTGAGGAGATCACAGTGAAACTTTACCGCGTCAAAGAGGGTGCCGTCATTCAGGAGAACGGCGGGGCGTATCTTTACGAGGCCGGCTGGGACGAACTGCTCAATCGTGAGGACCTTTTCCGGCACCTGCGCAATCTACTGGAGACTTCCAGTTTGCGCCCCATCGGAGGAGATTTTATCGGGGGAGTATTGGCCCCGATTGTCAGCCAGGAGGTCTGGGCGGCGGGCGTTACCTATTACCGCAGTCGCACGGCACGGATGGAGGAGGCACGCGCGGCGGGCGGCGATGACTTCTATGATCGCGTTTATACGGCCGAGCGCCCGGAACTTTTCTTCAAGGCGACGGCGCATCGTGTTGCCGGACCCGGCGCGGGCGTGCGTATCCGCCGCGACTCGCGCTGGAACGTGCCTGAGCCGGAACTTGCCCTAGTGGTTACCAGCGGCGGCAAGATCATCGGCTACACCATCGGCAATGACATGAGCTCGCGCGACATAGAGGGCGAGAATCCGCTCTATCTCCCGCAGGCCAAAGTTTATGACAGGAGTTGCGCGCTCGGCCCGTGCGTTCTGGTGGCGGAAGAAGCGCTGCCCGCTTCGACCGAGATCGGTCTGAAGATAGTGCGCAGTGGCGAGACGGCCTTCGCGGGGACGACGACGCTCGCGCAGCTCAAGCGAACGCCGGAGTCTTTAGTCGAGTTTCTTTATCGCGACAACTCTTTCCCGCGGGGCTGTTTTTTATTGACGGGGACCGGCATCGTGCCGCCGGATGATTTCACGCTGCGGTCAGGGGACGAGATACGCATCACCATTGAACCCATCGGGACGCTGGTTAACGCCGTAGAGTAGCCGGATGTGATGGGGATTTATGTTGAGGGAAAATGAATCAAGCCCGCGCAAGCGGGCGGCAGACGGTTAATAACAAGCATCTGTCGCCCGCTTGCGCGGGCTTGAGATTAATTTGGCTGTAACCCCACGTTCCGGCCTGCGGCCTGCACGTGGGGCTTTACTCTATCGCCCGCTTGCGCGGGCTAAGCAAACGCTGCACTTACGCGCCAAACTAAGCCGGAAGCGAGCCGTCTAGGTGGGCGCGCGGGCTAAGCGAATGTTTCACTTGCGCCGAGTTCAAATATTCCAATCACCAGAAGTGGAAAACACGCGCGTTATTCCTTACGCAAGGAGAAATCATCCAGCCATGCGCGCCCGAAGATGGGGCAGGAGGGAGCGGCCTGACAATTCTGGCGCCGGATGTTAATGAGCACGGCTTCGGTCGTCCCCGAAGTCGTAAAGACCACTTCATACTCCTGCCACTCCTTTGCATTTTGCGGGAACGTCTTCGACTGCGCGAGAGGGCGCGCCGCGTCGTCGCCCGCGTCTGTTACGCTCACCAGCGGAGGGCCGCCCGTCACCAACTCCTCCGTGCGCGCAAAGAAACTGAGGTGATAACGCGTGTTCGGCTCGACCGGAACGATTTGCGAGATGACCTGCGCTTCAGGGTTGGAGTCTCCGCTCCACTCGATCAGCAGGCAGCGCGAGCCTGACCGCGGCCCCTTCGTCTCCAGCGAGAGCCTGACTCCCTCCAGGCTTCGCTCCTGCCGCCAACCGTAGCCGACTTCCGAGAGGTTGATGTGGCCCTCGAAACCCGGATCGGTAATGGCGACAGGCGAGTCTGGATAGTGGCCGCCTTCGGCCGCGCGACCGGCGGCCCACACTTCATACCCCGCCTTGAATTGCTTGCTCTTCATTAACTCGGCGAGCAGCTTTTTCTGATCCTCTTTCGAAATTCCGCCCGTCGCGCGAAAGAGCGCGAGCGCCTCAGCGGTCTTCCCCTTTTTCGCGAAGAAGCGCGCGAGCGCGAATCGCAGGGCGTCCGTCTGGGCGCCCACGATCCTTTCGACCGCGCCAGCGTCTCCATTGTATGTGCCCCACGCGAGGTCCATGAGAACTGGAAAGAGCGCCGGGTTTGATTCGGCCGCCCGCCTCAACTCGCCGAAAGCTTCGTCGAAGCGACCCGCGCGATAGAGGACATTCCCGTACTGCCAGCGGGGCTCAGAGTAGAAGGGAGCAAGCCTGACGGCCTCTCGCATGGCGACGAGCGCGCCTTCGCGGTCGCCCGCCTCGTCGCGTCCGCGCCCGAGTTGAAGCCAGAGCAGGTAGTCGCGCGGGCACAACGCGACGGCGCGCTCCAACTCCCCGAGCGTGCTGCTGAGGTCGCCTGAGTTATAAAGCACAAGGGCGCGGGCCCGGTGCGTTTCCGGGTCGGCCGGGCTCGTCCCGACCGCTCTCTCGGCCTGCTCTTTGAGGAGCGTCCGGCCGGCATCATTCGCCAGCAGTCGCCCGACACCGGCACGCCATGCGCTTCTTATCGCCAGCAAACACGCGATGAGGAGCACGATTGCAGCCAGCGTCTGTAAAAGCCGGGAATTCATTTGGATTGCGGAATGCGGATTTCGGATTGCGGATTGATAGAACCGATTGTTTTATATAAGACCCGACGCGAGCGGCTTGTGATGGAGAGAATTGGGACAGCGAAAAAAGCCTGGAGGATACGCTCAAGCGTTCCTTCTCCAGGCTTTAAATCGCAGGCAGAGATTTCAGCTCAGCATTCTTACGGGGTGCTCGTGCTGGGATTGCTTCCGCCGGCCGCGAAAAGGACAGCGGCGAGTCCGCCGCCGCCGCCCAGCAGGAGGACGGCCAGGAGGGTTCTGTTGATGCCGCCGGGAGCCGCAGCGGCGCCGCCGCCGAGTCCGCCCGCGCCCGCATTAGCAGCCGCGCCCTGATTAACAATCGCGGCCGGAGCGCCCGGCTGCTGGCAGACGTCCAGAGCGCCGGCCGTCGCCGGTTTCGGGTCGCTGGCGGTTAGCTTGCCCTGAGCGTTGTCGATCTCGGCATAGACCCCACTCTTATAACGCAGGATCAGACATCCTTGTGTGAGATTGACCTTGATCTGGCCGTTGCTGAATTCCAGGACCACTTTCGTATTCGGGGCGAGGTCCACGCTCCCCAGGGAGCCGAGGTTGATGGTGGCGCCGACGCCCGCCGGAGTCTCTATGGTCGAGCCGGAGAGAATGGTTGTTCCGGGGGTGACGCTGTTGCCGTTGACGGTGATGGGCTGGGCGCCTGTGGTCCTCAGCGTGCCGCTCGCCTGCGGGCTCGTCGCTGCTCCCGGCGCAGTCAGCATCGAAGAATTGGTCGTCTCGGCGAACACATAAATCTGCATGACGCAGACGGCCGTGAGCAATGCGACCAGCTTTAGAATATTACGGGATTTTGAAATCATGGCTTGATAATCTCCTCCGTCCGGGCAATATCACCCCCTGGAAACTGAAGCCACAAATTGCGCGCGGCCGGGTGTTTAAACCCAGCCGCCAGTGTACTTCCCGCCTCCATAAAGGTCAACTTTTTCGGGGCGATTTGTTGATTTTTTTGCTTGTGGCAAGTTGGGATTTGCTGACAAAAATATAGCTCTCAGCTCTAGTTAGTAAGTACATTCCGCTCCTAAAGGAGCTGGTACATTTCCTCGCCTTCGTGACTATAAACATCTCGCTCCTCTGGAGCTTGCGGCTTCTTATATCCAGCTCACGTTAAATATCTTGAAATTAGGCTAAAGCCAAAAGGAAAGCTTTTTCTTAAATTCGGCTAAAGCCGGTCTCTTTTCCCTGCCTCTATCCACTAGCTGAAGCTAGTGGCAACTGAGAAGGCAGGGAGTTAGCGGCAACCGATGAGCCAATATCCCTAGAATTTAGCGAAAGACTACTTCACAAACATCGTAAACGCGCACCGATGCGACCTTAAACTTCAGGGTGTCTCCGCCCTGTTTGAAGGTCGCCGTTTGCGCCTCGCGCCCGTCCGTCGAATAAATTTTGACCTGCCGCACGGTCTTCCCCTTCGGCAGCTTCAACTGCACGTCGATGTCATTAACGGGCGTGACCTTGCCGCCGTTGGCCAGGCCGATGGGGACGTGGAAATTGAGCAGGTGCAAAACCATCCGCTGGTCATTAGCCCAGGCGCAGCCCTCGACCAAAGAGTCCTGTGGCAAGGTCAGAGCGCGCAGGGCAGCCGCCTTCTCGACCGCCATCCCGCTTAATTTAGTCTGCCTGAGCTGCGGGGCGTTACGGTCCTTTTGATAGCTCTTTTTTACGTCCCTGACCTCTTCCGGGCTGAGCGGGTCCGGGCTTTGCAGTAGCGGGAGCGCCTTCATCCACTGCGGCAGAGCGGGCCGACCGGGCACGACGACGAGGCCGTACCGGGAGAGTGTGGCGGGCGTCTGCTTGTCGCCGTCGAGCACGTCGACGAGCAGGCCGCTCCAGAGCAGGGCCTGGTGGACCTGCTGCGCTTCGACCAGGGCCGCCGCCTCCTGGTCCGGGAAAACGACTATCGCCACGTCGCCCGCCGGCAGCATTTGTTCGTACAGCTCGCGGTGCGCCCGCGCGAAGGTGAAGAACCGCTCGCGGCCCTTGAATGCGCCCACGTCGTTGTCGCTGTGAAACGGATACTGGCCTACCACCTGGACGGCGACGCCGCCGCCGAAGGTCGCGCCTTCGGCGAGGGCGACCGTGGCGGAGTCTTCATTGTGCGCGAACTCCGGCCCCTTGCCAGCCGCCGCGCCGGCCAGCAGGTGGACGCCCCTGTCGCCGCGCATCGCGTAGGCCAGCTGCGCGATCCACAGGTTATTGAAGGAGCGCGCTTCGCTGGTCCCTTCGGTCCGGTTGTTGAGAACCTTCTGATTCGGCAGCGCGGGGTAGTAGCCCGTCCAGACGCCCCCGGGCCAGAGGATGCGCGCCGCGCCGAGCCAGACCTGCTCGACCATGGAGAGGTCCAGCTTGTCCGTCACGGCGCGCTGGAAAGGCAGCTCGATGTAATTGCCGCCCAGAAAGAAATCTCCGTGCCGACGCGTGCCCCCGGCGTGCCGCAGGTCGTCGAAATAACGCAGGTAGCTTTCGAGCCAGACGCGGTCCGGCTCGCGCGAGAGGTCCGTGCCCATCTCTTTCGCCAGCGCCTGGCAATACTGGTCATAGCACCTGTGGACGAGCACGTTGTCCATCCACACCCCGTCGTAGCCAACGCGCGCAATCCAGTCTGCGACGATCATCTGCCAGCGCCGCCAGCCGGGGTTATTGACGCACATGCTGTAGCGCGTTAACCCGTGATCGTCCTCGCTCCCGCCGCCCATGCGAAAATATGTCTCGCCTTTCTTATCCCGCTGCGTCCAATCGAGCGGGTCGCCGGAGGGGCGCGCGCCCAGATCGAACGCTTGCGCGTACTTGTCCCAGGAGTCGAAGAACTGGAAAAATCCCTGGCGGCCGCTCTTGTTGCCGAGCATCGTCATCGGAGAGATGTACGGGATGACCGTTTTGACGCCGGCCGAGTGAACGTCCTGGACGAAACGCTCCGTGGCTTTGATCCGCAAACGCAACTCGTCGGGCGTAAGCTGTCGGCGCGCGTCTTCGCCCTTGCGATTGGCGACGGGCGGGAAAGTTCTGTTCTCGCCGCCGAAGGAGAGGATGGGGCCGAGGCTGTGCGTCAGCGGCGCTTCCTTACCGACGATGAGGATGTCCGGCGGCAACTGGCGCAGGCGTTCCAGGAACGTCTTGTAGCGCGCGTCCGCCGCATAGAGTGGGTCACCCGCGCCGTTCAGAAGATGCACACCGTTGTAGCTGTAGTCGCGAACGACGTCCGGCGCGAGGCGCGAGAGCGAGGGGCGACGCGCGGGCTGTCCCCCCGCCTGTGACTCCGCCAACTCTCCCTTCTCTTTTTTATCCGGGGCGGCAGAATTGTGGCCGCTCCCGAACCACCTCTGGCCGACTTTACTCTTAACGAGAACGACCCCTAAGACGCTCGCCAGCAGTAGCCCCCCGATGGCGGCAAACTTCAATAGATTTATTCTTGGTGCTTGTAAGATGACCATAAAAACAGGCGCGCGCGGGCGCTTTGCAGAACAGAAGAGCAGGCTGTCCGGACGTCATGACATTCGGACAACCTGCTCTTTTTTATCATTAGATAACGTGAGTTCAACGTCAGAGTTTGGACTGATTTGAGCCCCGGCAGGGGCTCAAGGCCCAGTCGTTCCTTTTGTCGAACTCACGTTAGATAAATGGTAGCGTGTGCTCGAATAGTTTTCGCGACCGCAGAAACTATTCGAGCACACGCGCGTCCTTCGACTACGGCGGGCAGGTGCCGCTGCCCTTGTTGATAGTCAGGCCGCGGCTGACGGTGCTCTGCCCGAGAGTCGCGTTGACGGTGCCGACCTGCTTGGCGGCGACCGGCGAGGTCGTCACGCTGAAGTTGGGGCTCACCGTCTGCCCTTCGGGGATGAAGACCGACGCCGGCACGGTCACGCCCGCGAGGCTGGTCGTCGAGAGCGAGACGGTGACCCCGCCAGGCCCGGCCGGCCCCGTCAGGTAGACGTTGCCGGTCGTGTTCTCGCACCCGCCAATCAACACCTGCTTGGCCAGCAACACCTTCTGCAAGGCGGCCGCTTTCACGGTCACTGACGCGCTGTCGCTGTTGCTCGCCGTATTGAAATCATTTTCACTGCTGGACGCGGTCGCCGTATTCGTCACCGCGCCCGCGGACGTCGACTTGACCGTGATGGTCACGGTCGCGGTTGCGTTCGGAGCAATCGTGCCGAGGTTGGCCGTCACCGTCCCGGTCGAGCCGACGGGCGGAGTGACCAGCGAGCCCTGCTTTCCAGCACAGTGGGATCCGAAGCTTGGAATTCACGTGACTTGAAGTCGCGGC
>JADMIO012753003.1_pt1 | contig 13419 bp, 7 predicted proteins | sample 8958161 | NCBI WGS metagenome assembly JADMIO01 (sample SAMN16585339, study PRJNA669376) | soil metagenome | isolation source: Crop rotation soil | place: USA: Cullars Rotation, Alabama | collected 2011 | reverse complement strand
CCTCACCCTCGCGCAGGAGGAGCGCGATCGCGGCGACGGCGGCGAGCGGAGCGACGAACAGCGTGAACTCGACGGACCGGCGCATGATTCCCTCTCCCTCGCCCGGCCGGTCCATTCCGGCCGGGCGCTCCCCGCTATCGCAACACCGAGGCCAAACTTTCGGTTCAGTGCTTCGGCTCCCGAGCCGCGAGGAGCTGCCGTCTCAATGGCCGAGGGCGCGCGAGACGGACCGGTGGAACCAGTGCGGGCCGGCCTCGGACTCGGGCGCGAAGCGCCCGCGCGGCGCGAAGCCCGACGCCGCTCCGCGACGAACTTCGCCGAGCGCCGCGACGTCCTCGCGATCGACCTTCGCGAGGAGCCAGCGCTTCTCGCGCTCGGCGTACTTCGCCTCGTCGAGCACGAGGTGATGCCAGACGAAGCGCGTGCGATCGGGAGCTCCCGCGATCGGCTCGTAGATGTTGAGGGAGAGTCCCCACGGATACAGATTCAGCGTCGCGTTCGGGAAGAGGAACCACCAGAGCGCGAAGACGCGCTTCTCCGGATCGCGAAAGCGCGGCGCGACGAGCTCCGGGTCGAAGCCGTTCGCCGGATCGCGCGCGTAGGCCCACTGGAGCGCGGCGCCTTCATGGAGCTCGGTGCGATAGCTCGCGAGCTCGATCGCGTCCGCGAGCCCGTCGGGCGCGTGGTGAATGTAGGGAATGTGGAACGTGTCCATGTAATTCCACGCGTGCAGCTTCCAGTTCCCCTGGACCTCGCGCACCTCCTCGCCGTGCGGCCGCGGGCGGAGCGCGTCGAGCGAGAGCGCGCCGAGCGAAGCGCGCACCGGAGCGAGCCACTCGTCGAGCGAGAGCCCGGGCTTCTCGAGCGCGACGAACGCGAGCGGTCCCCACGCGCCGAGCGAGAGCTCGCTCAGGTGATCGCACGCGCGCGGAAAGCCGGGGACCGTCGCGGGCGAGAAACCTCGCTGGGCGACGCACCGGCCCTCGGCGTCGAACGCGCGGCCGTGCTGCGGACACGCGAGCGTGCGCCCTCGCCCCGGCGCGAGCGCGAGCGTGTGCCACGCGTGCGTGCACACGTTCGGGAACGCGCGCGCGCGACCTCGCTCGTCGCGACGGAGGAGGAGCGGCCGGCCCGCGACGGACACCGGCGCGTAGCTCTCGGGCTCCGCCAGGAGCTCGACGATCGGACGCGACGATGCCTCCGCGACGGGCGGGACGACGAGCCAGCTCCTCGCGAAGACGGTCGCGAGCTCGCGCTCGAGGAACGCGGGGTCGGAGAACGCGCGCGCGGGGAGCGTCTCGGCGCGCGCGATCTCGGGGTCGACGAAGGTGTCGTCGTGGCTCATGGGGCGAGATCTTAGCTTGCGTTCCTTTCGCGGCCCTCGTCTCGCGACGCTTGCCGCGCGCGCGCTCGCAGGAGGCATGGGCGGATGCGAAGAGGTCCGGCGCGTGCACACGAGCTCTCTCGAGGAGAGAGAGACCGATGCACTCGACGAGGTTCGCGACGGCGGTCGCGTTTTCATTCCTGGCCCTGGCGGTCGCGCGCGCGAGCGACGCGACTCGGCTCACGGGAGTCGTGGACGCGAGCGGCGACAAGGTCGCGATCAAGACGGGAACGACGAGCCTCGCGCTCTCGGGAAGCAACGCCGACATCTTCGGCCGCTTCCCCGGTCGGTCGATCACGGTCGTGGGCGATCCCGCGACGAATCCGTTCGTGCTCGAGGGCGTCGTCGCCCTCACGAGCAGCGCCGTCTACTTCGATCCCGGCTACGCCGACGTGCCCTCGAAGATCGGGACGCTCGCCGCGGGCACGGCGATCACCCGGCTCGTCGACGCGATCCCCGTCCCCGCGGACGGTCCGCCCGAGATCGCCGGGAAGACGCTCCTCCGCGTCGGCATTCCATTCTCGGCCGTGGAGGACGTGACCGTCGGCGCCAGCGACTTCATGGCGTCGAACGCGAGCGCTTTCATCGACGCCGACGCCGTGTTCGGGCCGGCGCCCGTCACGCCCACGGGTCTCGTCCAGGCGAGCGACGACGGCGTGACGGTCCAGACGCCCACCGGTCCCGCGAAGCTCACGGGAAGCGTCGCGGACGTGCTGTCGAAGCTCGCGGGGAAGACGATCCAGCTCGCGGGCGACGGGAGCGCGTCGCCTTTCGCCGGCGTCGTCACGCAGAAGGACGTGGACGTGTACTTCGACCCCGGCTACGCCGACGCGCCCTCGAAGATCGGAACGCTTCCCAAGGGCACCGTCGTCCCGGTGCTCGTGGACGCGATCACGGCGCCGAGCGACGCGCCCGCGCCCTTCGGCGGGCGAACGCTCCTGCGCGTCGGGATCCCGTTCGACGCCGTGAAGGACGCGACGGTCGGCCGCTCCGACTTCATGGTCTCGAACGCGTCCGTCTTCATCGACGCCGACGCTCTCGTCGCCGCTCCGGCGAACGCTCCCGCGCAAGGCCCGCGCGTCGGCATGGACCGCGCGATCGATCCCGCCGGCAACTGAGAGCTGGTCCCGAGTCGAAGGGTCCGCACTCGAACGGGTACGGACCCTCGACTCGCGTCCCTCGGACGCTCGCTCAGGGCGACGGAAAGCAAGAAGCAGCGACGGCGAGCTAGCGCTTGCGCAGGCGGTTGCTCTCGGACGCGAGCGACTGCTCGTCGATGAGCTGGAAGCGGCGGTCGCTCTCGCGCCACTCGTAGACGTCGGCGCCCGCGATGTCGAACCACCACGCGTGGAGAGCGATCGCGCCCTCCTTCTCGGCGGCGGCGATGAACGGGTAGCTCCTCAGATGCTCGAGCTGGAGAAGCACGTTCAGCTGCGAGACCTCGTTGTGCGGCGCGAGCCCGCCGTTCGCCCGCACGCCCGAGCGGTAGCGCTCGAGCGCGGGCTGCGCGTGGTGGAGCCACGAGCTCATGTGGCTGAGGTCGAGCTTCTCGCGACCTTCCACGAGCGCGCGCATGGCGCCGCACTCGGAGTGGCCGCAGACGATCAGGTCGTTCACCTTGAGCGAGAGGACGGAGAACTCGAGCGCGGCGCCCTCGGACACGTCGCTCACCGAGGCGCCGCCCGGACCGCACGGCGAGACGATGTTGCCGACGTTGCGCACGACGAAGAGGTCGCCCGGCTCGCTCGACGCGAACAGGTTCGGGACGACGCGGCTGTCGGAGCACGCGACGAAGAGCGCGTCCGGCCGCTGCGCGAGCGCGAGGCGAGCGAACGTCTCGGCGTACTCGGGCCGGCGATTCTTCCTGAAGTCGACGATGCCGCGCAGGAGCTTTCTCATGTGCGCGCGATCTTAGGCCGCGCGGGCGAGCGCCACAAGCGCGGGCGCGCGAGAGTCCAGCTCGTCGCGAACGTCTCTCTGGCCCCTCTCAGGCGCCGTCCTCCAAATCGCCGGCTTCGTCCCGGTCGAGATCCTGCTCGTCCACGACCGTGACCTGCACCTCGCACGGGCCGCCGTTCTCGGCGCCGAGGAGCTTCGTCAGTCGCTTCTCCGTGTGCTCTTGATAGCCGCTCGCGCGCATCCGGACGGGGTTCGTCGAGTCGACCCTGAGCACGCCCGGTCCGACGGTCTGGACCTCCCAGGGGTCGTCTCCCGCCTCCTCGTACAGCCCTTCCTCTTCGATGAACTTCGCGAGAGCGCCGCGGACCTGCTCCGTCCGCGCCTCGCGGACGCCTCGCACGACATAGGTCAAGACGAACTCGTTCATCGAGCCTCCCTCGGCGAGCCGGCGAGGCGGATCAGACCGCCATCGTCTTCACGCCCTTGGGGTCGAGGATCAGCTTCGTTCCCGTCTTCTTCTGAACGTCCTCGACCGTCGTCCCCGGAGCGATCTCGCGGAGCACCGGTCCGTCGCTCGTGAAGTCGATCCACGCGAGGTCGGTGCACAGGTGATGCACGCACTTGATCCCCGTGAGCGGGAGCGTGCACTTCTCGATGAGCTTGGGTCTGCCGTCCTTCTCGTTGTGGGTCATGACGACGACGACGCGCTTGGACCCGCGACGAGGTCCATGGCCCTGCCCATGCCCTTGACCATTTCCCGGGGATCTTCCAGTTGGCGAGGATTGTCCCTACGCGCTCTCCTGCGTCCAGTAAGTATGCGAGTTCCAGGGCAGAGGAGACGAAGTTAGGGTTGGACGTAGAGCCCTAACCTCTTGGGCTTCTGCAAGGGCAGCGACCGACAAACCGGGCGCGATCTCCTTCAAGACGGGACCATCGCCGGTGAAGTCGATCCAGGCGATGTCGGTGCACAAATGGTGCACGCACTCCCGTCAAGGGAAGCGAGCACTTCTCCACGAGCTTGGGACCGCCGTCCTTCTCGTTGCTGTGGGTAATGCACGCTTGATCCCGGTCAAGGGCATCGAGCACTTGTCTCGATCATCTTGCCGGGGATCTCCCAGCTCGCAACGTTTCCGGCGCGCCCGTCCCTTCGACGGGTGGTCGAAGCCGTCTGCCCCGCTCGGGAAGTTACAACTCGTCCACCAACGAGCAATCCGCGACGACCCGCTGGCCCCCAGTCTCAGACCACTCTTCACACTCGTGGAGCGCGGCCTTGAAGGCCTCGCCTTGCTCGGAGGCCTTCGCCGGGCGCTTGATGAGGAAGTGGATCGAGCGGCCCGGCGCGAACTCGCCCGCCCGGATCTGCGCTACGGCTTGGCGGTAGCAACGCTTCATGATGGGCAACGACTGGGATGGACGCTCGTGCGTGAGGACGTAGAGGAGGCCGTCGAGCGGTGCCCCCGGGGGAATGCCCGGAAGCGATGAGGATGCGAATCCGAGGGCTCCGTGGACGGAGCTCAGCTCTCGCGAGAGCCGCAGGAAGTCGGTCTCGCTCGTCGCGTCGAGGCGAACGTCGCTCGCGATCCCGTCACGGAACAAGCGAATCACGGGCGTCGGCCGGAGACTCAGCGCGGCGGATCGAAGGAGCAGGACTCCGACGAGAGCACTACCTCCCCACCCCCAACGCGAACCCAGGAGCCATGCCCCCATCCCGATCAGGATGGCCAGGCCTGAGAGGATGATCGCGTTTGTCGTCCACGGCCAGGCATCGAGTATCGGTACGTCATGATCCTGGAGGTCGAACGACACAGCCTCCTGTCCCGGGCTGGGCAGGACGTGGACGAGTGATCCTTCCACCTTCACCTTGCCCATGTGATGCGTCGCGGTCGACGGGCTCACGCGGTCATTACCTTGACGCCCTTTGGGTCGAGGATGAGCTTGGTGCCCGTCTTCTTCATGACCTCCTCGACCGTCGTGCCCGGCGCGATCTCGCGGAGCACCGGTCCGTCGCTCGTGAAGTCGATCCACGCGAGGTCGGTGCACAGGTGATGCACGCACTTGATCCCTGTGAGCGGGAGCGTGCACTTCTCGATGAGCTTGGGTCCGCCGTCCTTCTCGTTGTTGTGGGTCATGACGACGACGACGCGCTTGGACCCCGCGACGAGGTCCATGGCCCCGCCCATGCCCTTGACCATCTTGCCGGGGATCTTCCAGTTGGCGAGGTTCCCCTCGCGATCGACCTCGAGAGCGCCGAGCACCGTGAGATCGACGTGCCCGCCGCGGATCATGCCGAACGAGTCCGCCGAGCTGAAGTAAGACGAACCCTTGAGCTCGGTGATCGTCTGCTTGCCGGCGTTTATGAGATCCGGGTCCTCGTCGCCCTCGAGCGGGAAGGGGCCGATCCCGAGGAGGCCGTTCTCCGACTGGAGGACGACCTCGATGCCGGGCGGGATGTAGTTCGCGACGAGCGTCGGGATCCCGATGCCGAGGTTCACGAAGTAGCCGTCGCGCAATTCGCGCGCGACGCGCTTCGCGATCCTCTCGCGGCTCTCGTCTATCGGCTTGACCGCCATGACTAGGCCCCCGCTCCCGCACGCTTCCGCGTCGTGCGTTGCTCGATGCGCTTCTCGTACTTCGCGCCCTGGACGATCCGGTCGACGAAGATCCCCGGCGTGTGCACCGAGTCGGCGTCGAGCTCGCCCAGCTCGACGACCTTCTCGACCTCGGCGATCGTCGTCCTCGCCGCGGTCGCCATCATGGGGTTGAAGTTGCGCGTCGTCTTCCGGTAGCAGAGGTTGCCCCAGCGATCGCCGCGCGACGCCTTCACGAGAGCGAAGTCGGCCTTGATCGCGCGCTCGAGGACGTAGGTGCGTCCGTCGAACTGGCGCGTCTCCTTGCCCTGGGCGATCTCGGTGCCGACGCCCGTCGGCGTGAAGAACGCGGGGATCCCGGCGCCGCCGGCGCGGATCCTCTCGGCGAGCGTGCCCTGCGGGCAGAGCTCGACCTCGAGCTCGCCCGAGAGGCACTGGCGCTCGAACTCTTTGTTCTCGCCGACGTAGCTCGAGATCATCTTCCTCACCTGCCGCGTCTTCAGGAGGAGGCCGAGCCCCCAATCGTCGACGCCGGCGTTGTTGGAGACGCAGGTGAGGTTCTTCACGCCCCGATCGCGCAGGGCGAGGATCAAGTTCTCGGGGATGCCGCAGAGACCGAAGCCCCCGAGAAGGATCGTCGCCCCGTCGGGGATGTCCTTCACGGCCTCGAGGGCCGACGCGACGCGCTTGTCCACGGTGCCGCCTCCTCGGGGCGTCTCCGTAACAAAAAACGGAAGCGCGAGGAAGCGGCGCCGACGCGTGACTACGGTCCTCGGAACATGAGGACCCGGTTGTTCTCGGTATCGGCGACGAACGTCTTCGACGAATCGTTCGGGTCGACGACGACGGCGGACGGCTCGTTCAGCGTCGTCGCGCTCGCGGGCAGACCGTTCGTGTTTCCCCAGATCCAGTTCTGGCCGATCACTTGCGAAGGCAGCTCGCCGTTCGTGAGCGTGTCGCAGGGGAAGTAGACGATCCGGGCGAACGTGCGGTCGGCGACCGCGAGACGGCGCTTCGCGGAGTCGTAGCAGAGGCCGCGGACGTCGCTCAGGTAACCCCAGCCGGTCGTCGTGAACGAGCTCGGGCCGAGCACGTAGGACGCCGCCATGCCATCGGTCAGGTGCGCCGTGTCGTACGCGACGATTCGATAGTCGAACGAGTCGGCGACGAAGAGGAGGTCGTCGTCGGGGTCGTAGGCGAGACCCAGGGGGTAATAGAGCGAGGTCGCGACCGGCGGGTAAGTGATGGTCTGCGAGCTCAGGTTCGGCTGACCGAGCACGTGCGTGCAGACCGCGCCGCCCGTCAGCACCGCGCTCACGTCGAACACGAGCACGCGCTGGTCACTGTCGTCCGTGAGGAAGAGGCGCTGGCGCGCGGTGTCGATCGCGAGCGCTCCATCCCAGAATTGGGGCCGGCCGTTCTGTCCAGCGGTGATCGTCGCGACCGGAGTCGCTCCCGTCGTGAGGTTCGTCCCGTCGTAGACGCAGATCACTCCGGGTTTCTCGACGTAGAGGCGGTTCGTCGTCGCGTCCCACGCGAGCCCGTAGATGTCTTGCGTGTAGTCGAGAGCCGTCACGAAGTCGGACGGGCCGAGGACCGCGACGGCATCGTGCCCGACACCCTGGAAGTCGTCGGTCGCCGAGAGCTGGAAGACGAGCAAGCGCCCGTTCGACGTGTCCCCGACGAAGAGGCGGTGCCCCGCCCCGTCCATGGCGATGGCCCACGGGAAGAACATCGACGACGCGCTCAGCGAGTCGTACGAGCCCATGCGGTCGAAGTTCATCGACCCGTCCGAGTTCAGGTGCCCGAGGCCGTCGCTCGCCGGCTCGTAGTTGGTGATCGTCGGGTCGGTCGGGAAGAGGAGCACGCGCGGAAGGTCGGCGACGAAGAGATTCCCCGACGCCGGATCGACGGCGAGTCCCTGCGGGTAAGTCGTCTGGCCGGCCGGGGGCGCCCCGTTTCCGCCGAGCCACGCGAGCCCGTCCTCTCCGTTCGCGAGCGCGGTCGTGTCGAACGCGATCACGCCGCGCATGTTGTTGTCGCTGGCGAAGAGCCGGCCGCGCGCGCCGTCGAACGCGAGCCCTTGCGGCCGGAGGTGCGTGTTCACCGACGGGTCCCAGATGCCCGACGAGTGGAAGTCGGCTTGCCCGAGGACGAAGCTCGCATTCATGCCGTTCGCGAGCAGCGTCGTGTCGAAGATCATGATCCGGTTGTTGCCGTCGTCGGCGACGTAGAGGCGACCCGTTGCCGCATCGAGCACGAGGCCGCAGTACTGGTCGGTCCAGAAGCCCGACTGGTCCGTGGTCGAGGAACCCGCGAACGTCGGCCCCGTCGTCGCGAAGTCGGGTTGGCCGATCACCCACGTCGCGTTCATGCCGTTCGCGAGCTGCGTCGTGTCGAAGACGAGCACGCGATCGTCGCCCGCGTCGAGGACGTAGAGACGCTGGGTCGTCGGGTCGAATGCGAGGCCGCTCGGGTTGTAGAACGAGCTCGCCGTCGTCGGCCAGCTCGACGAACTCGACGTGAAGTCCGTCTGGCCGAGAACGAACGACGCGGCCATTCCGTCCGCGAGCTGCGTCGTGTCGAATACGAGCACGCGGTTCGAGTAGACGTCGGACACGAACAGCCGGCCTCCGGCTTGATCGACCGCGAGCCCCCACGGCTGGAAGACCGTCGAGGCCGTCGTGGTCGACGGATAACGGGTGTTGCAGAAGCTCGGCTGCCCGATCACGAACGCGGCGGCGCGGCCGACGCCCGTGAAGTCGTTCGTCGCCGAGAGCTGGAAGACGAGGACGCGGTAGGAGCCCGCGTCCGCCACGTAGAGCCGGTGCGCGATCGGGTCGAGGGCGATCTCCGCGGCCCAGCCGAATGCGGTCGCGCTCGGCGAGTTGATGCCGTCGCCGATCATGTTCATGGCGCCGTTCTCGATCTGACCGGTCCCGTCGCTCGCGCTCCACGGGGCTATGTCGAACGTCGCGCTCGTCGCGCTCGTGAGGCCGGTGCCCGACGCGGTGAGCGTGAGGCCCGGGTCGAACGCGTTCAGACGGAGCTTGGAGAACGTCGCGATGCCGGCGACCGCGTTCACGGTCCCGCCGTCCATGACGCTACCGTAGCCGCTCGGCGAGTTCACCGAGAGCGTGACGGAATTCGTCGCCCACGTGACGACGTGCCCGCCCTGGTCGAGGATGCTCACCTGCACGGCCGGGTTGATCACGGTGCCGCCGGGACCGTTCGACGGCTGCACGACGAACGCGAGCGACACGGGCTGCCCCGCCGCGACCGTGAACGCCGCGCTCGTCGCGTTCGGGACTCCCGACGCGCTCGCAACGAGCGTGTACCCCGCGGCCGGGACGCTCAGCGTGAGATCGGAGAACGTCGCCGAGCCCCCTTGCGCGGCCACCGAGAGCGTCCCGAGGAGCGTATCGGCGCCCGGGTTCGCGCCGAGAGCGATCGTGATCGTGTCGTAGAAGGACGAGCACGGGTTGCCGTACGCGTCGCGCACCACCACCACGACGCCCGGATTGATCGCGCTCCCGGGGTTCTCGTTCGAGGGCTGCGTCGTGAAGACGAGCTGGCTCGCGGGACCAGCGATGATCGTGAACCCGAGGCACGTGGCGCTCGAGACGCCCGTCGCGCTCGCGCTGAGCGTGTAGCCGTAGCCGATCTTGTCGAGCCGGAGGTTCGAGAACGTCGCCACGCCGCCCGAGGCGGCGACCGACGTCGTGCCCGTGAGGGTCGAGCCCCCCGGGTTGTTCACGATCACCATGCTCACGTTCCCGGAGAAGCTCGTCGCGGTGTTGCCGAGCGAGTCCTGCGCGGTCACGACGACCGCCGGGGAGATCGCGGCCCCCGCCTGCGTCCACGTGTACGGCTGGACGGTGAAGACGAGCGCGCTCGCCGCGCCCGGGGCGATCGTGAAGCTCACGCTCGTCGCTCCCGTGAGGCCCGTGGCGCTCGCGGAGAGCGTGTAGCCGCTCGCGGCCTTGTCGAGGCTCAGGCCCGCAAACGTCGCGATGCCGCTCGACGCGGCGACGGTCGTCGTGCCGGAGAGCGTCGCGCTCCCTGGATTACTTGCGAGCGCAACCGTCACGTTCCCCGAGAAGCCGGTCACCGTGTTTCCGAGAGCGTCCTGCGCCGTCACGCCGACGGCCGGCGACAGGCCGACGCCCGCGGTCGCGTTCGAGGGCTGGGTCGAGAAGACGAGAGCGCTCGCCGCCGCCGGACTGATCGCGAATGCCGAGCTCGTCGCTCCCGCGAGGCCCGTGGCGTTCGCGGAGAGCGTGTAGCCCGTGCCGCTCTTGTTGAGCGAGAGGCTCGAGAAGCTCGCTGCGCCGCTCGACGCGGTGACGGTCGTCGTGCCGGAGAGCGTCGAGCTGCCCGGATTGGCTGCGAGCGCAAGCGTCACGTCTCCCGAGAAGCTCGGGACGGTGTTCCCGAACGCGTCCCGCGCCGCCACGACGACCGCGGGCGAGAGCGCGATGCCCGCCGTCGCGCCCGACGGCTGCGTCGTGAACGCGAGCGCGCTCGCGGCTGCCGGGCTGATCGCGAACGCCGAGCTCGTCGCTCCCGTGAGGCCCGTGGCGCTCGCCGAGAGCGTGTAGCCGGTCGCGGCCTTGTTGAGCGAGAGGTTCGCGAACGCCGCGACGCCGCTCGACGCGGCGACGGACGTCGTGCCCGAGAGCGTCGAGCTCCCCGGATTGGTCGCGAGCGCGACCGTCACGTTCCCGGAGAAGCTCGGGACGGCATTGCCGAACGCGTCCTGCGCCGTCACTCGGACGGCGGGCGAGAGGGCGACGCCCGCGGTCGAGCTCGAAGGCTGCGCCGTGAACGAGAGCACGCTCGCCGCGGCCGGGCTGATCGCGAACGCCGAGCTCGTCGCTTCCGTGACGCCCGTGGCGCTCGCGGAGAGCGTGTAGCCCGTGCCGACCTTGTCGAGCGAGAGGTTCGAGAAGCTCGCGACACCGCTCGAGGCGGCCACGGTCGTCGTGCCCGAGAGCGTCGAGCCTCCCGGATTGGTCGCGAGGGCAATCGTCACGGTCCCCGAGAAGCTCGTCGTCGTGTTCCCCAGTGAGTCCTGCGCGCTCACGAGCACCGCTTGCGAGATCGCGGCGCCCGCCGTCACGTTCGAGGGCTGCGTCGTGAAAGCGAGGACGCTCGGGGCGCCCGGGTTGATCGCGAAGCTCGCGCTCGTGGCGCTCGTGAAGCCCGTGGCGCTCGCAGACAGCGTGTAACCGCTCGACGCCTTGTTGAGACTGAGCGTCGAGAACGTCGCGACGCCGCTCGAAGCGGCGACGGTCGTCGTGCCCGAGAGCGTGGAGCTGCCCGGATTGCTTGCGATCGCAACCGTCACGTTCCCGGCGAAGGCCGTCGCCGTGTTGCCGAGCGAGTCCCGCACCGTGACGACGACCGCCGGAGCGATCGCGACGCCGGCCGTCGCGGCCGAGGGCTGCGTCGAGAAGACGAGGACGCTCGGCACCGCCGGAGTGATCGCGAAGCCGGCGCTCGTCGAGCCCCCGAGGCCCGTGGCGCTCGCCGCGAGCGCGTAGCCGCTCGCCGCTTTGTCGAGCGAGAGGTTCGAGAAGGTCGCGGCACCGCTCGACGCCGCGACGCTCGTCGTGCCCGAGAGCGTCGAGCTGCCCGGATTGGTTGCGAGCGCAACCGTCACGCTGCCGGAGAAGCCCGTCACCGTGTTCCCGAACGAGTCCTTCGCCGTCACGACGACCGCGGGCGAGATCGCCACCCCGGCCGCCGCGTCCGACGGCTGCGTCGAGAAGACGAGCGCGCTCGCGGCGCCCGGGTTGATCGTGAAGCTCGCGCTCGTCGCGCCGGTGAGCGCCGTCGCGCTCGCGGAGAGCGTGTAGCCGCTCGCGGCCTTGTCGAGCGAGAGGTTCGAGAACGTGGCGACGCCACTCGACGCGGCGACGGACGTCGTGCCCGAGAGCGTCGCGCTCCCTGGGTTACTTGCGAGCGCAACCGTCACCGTGCCGCCGAAGCTCGGCGTGGCGTTGCCGAACGCGTCCTGCGCGCTCACGACGACGGCCGGCGAGATCGCGGTGCCGGCGGTCGCTCTCGAGGGCTGAGTCGAGAAGACGACCGAGCTCGCGGCCGCGGGGTTGATCGTGAAGCTTGCGCTCGTCGCCCCGCTCGGGCCCGCCGCGCTCGCGGAGAGTGTGTAGCCGCTCGCGGCCTTGTTGAGGGAGAGGCTCGAGAACGTCGCGACGCCGCTCGACGCGGCGACGGTCGTCGTACCCGAGAGCGTCGCGCTGCCCGGATTGCTTGCGAGCAAGACCGTCACGTTGCCGCCGAAGCCGGTGGCCGTGTTGCCGAACGCGTCGAGCGCCGTGACGCCGACGGACGGCGAGAGCGCGAGGCCGGCCGTCGCGTTCGAGGGCTGCGTCGAGAAGACGAGCGCGCTCGCCGCCGCGGGGCTGATCGCGAAGCCGGAGCTCGTCGTCCCCGTGGGGCCCGCGGCGCTTGCCGAGAGCGTGTAGCCGCTGCCGACCTTGTCGAGCGAGAGGTTCGCGAAGCTCGCGGCGCCGCTCGATGCGGCGACCGACGTGGTGCCCGAGAGCGTCGCGCCGCCCGGATTGGTTGCGAGCGCAACGATCACCGTGCCACCGAAACCGGTCGCCGTGTTTCCGAACGCGTCCTTCGCCGTCACGACGACCGCGGGCGAGATCGCCGCGCCGGCCGTCGCATTCGAGGGCTGCGTCGAGAAGACGAGGGCGCTCGCGGAGCCCGGGTTGACCGCGAAGCTCGCGCTCGTGGCGCCGGAGAGTGCCGTCGCGCTCGCCGAGAGCGTGTAGCCGCTCGCCGCCTTGTCGAGGGAGAGGTCCGCGAACGTCGCGACGCCGCTCGACGCCGTCGCCGTCTTCGTGCCCGAGAGCGTCGCGCTGCCGGGATTGGTCGCGAGCGCGATCGTCACGTCGCTCGCGAAGCTCGTCACCGTGTTCCCGAACGCGTCCTTCGCCGTCACCGCGACCGCGGGCGAGAGCGCCGCTCCGGCCGTCGCATTCGACGGCTGCGTCGAGAAGACGAGCAGGCTCGCCGCGCCGGGGAGGACCGCGAAGCTCACGCTCGTCGCGCTCGTGAGCCCGGTCGCGCTCGCCGAGAGCGTGTAGCCGCTCGCCGCCTTGTCGAGCGAGAGGTCCGAGAACGTCGCGACGCCACTCGACGTGGCGACCGTCTTCGTGCCCGAGAGCGTCGCTCCGCCCGGATTGGTTGCGATCGCAACCGTCACGTTCCCCGAGAAACCCGTCGCCGCGTTGCCCTGCGCGTCGAAGGCGCTCACCGCGACCGCCGGCCAGATCGCGCTCCCGGCGCCGGTCGTCGTCGGCTGCGTCGTGAAGGCGAGCGACGCGGCCGCGCCCGGGGCGATCGCGAATCCCGCGCTCGTCGCGCCCGAGACCCCGGTCGCGCTCGCCGCGAGCGTGTAGCCGCCCCCGACCTTGTTGAGGGAGACGTTCGAGAACGTCGCGACGCCGCTCGACGCGGCGACGCTCGTCGTGCCCGAGAGCGTCGCGCTCCCCGGATTGGTTGCGAGCGCAA
>JADMIO010828351.1_pt1 | contig 13420 bp, 10 predicted proteins | sample 8958161 | NCBI WGS metagenome assembly JADMIO01 (sample SAMN16585339, study PRJNA669376) | soil metagenome | isolation source: Crop rotation soil | place: USA: Cullars Rotation, Alabama | collected 2011 | reverse complement strand
CTTTCCCGGGCGAAGGCGTGGTCGATCAGCTTGCCGCCCACATCGCCCAAAAGCATCCCAGTCTGCGGGGATTTACGCGCCGCAACCTGTTTCGGATGCGGCAGTTCTACGAGATTTATCGAGGGGATGAAAAAGTGTCACCACTGGTGACACAATTGCCCTGGACCCATCATCTGCTCATTCTGAGCAAGTCGAAAAGGCCCAAGGAACGCGAGTTTTACCTCCGCATGGCGACTTCTGAAAAATGGTCGAAACGCGAACTAGAACGGCAGTTGAATAGTGCCCTTTTCGAGCGGGTAGTTCTGTCGCCGACAAAAGTCTCACCGCCGCTGAGACAATTACATCCCGACGCGGCCAGCGTCTTCAAAGACAGCTATGTCGTCGAGTTCCTCGACCTTCCGCCGGAGCATTCCGAAGCAGACCTGCATCGCGGTCTCGTCGAGCAGCTCAAAAACTTTCTCATCGAACTGGGCCGCGATTTTTGCTTCGTTGGCAGCTATTACCCCGTGCAAGTCGGCGGGCGTGACTTTGAACTCGATCTGCTTTTTTTCCATCGAGGACTCAATTGCCTGGTTCCGTTCGATTTGAAGATCGTCGAATTCGAGCCGGAGCACATGGGCAAGATGGAGTTCTACCTCGAAGCACTCGACCGCGACGTGAAGAAGCCGCATGAGCAGCCCTCGATCGGCGTGGTGCTATGCGCTACGAAGAATCGGGAGGTAGTCGAGTACTCTCTTAACCGCGCCATGTCGCCTGCCGTGGTGGCTGAGTACCAAACTCGTTTGCCGGACAAGCAACTGCTGCAAACCAAGCTGCATGAATTCTATGAACTGGCGAAAGCGCGGGCAGAAAGTGACCGCCTGGATGCGAGCGCGCCGCCGGCAACGGCACAATTAGCGGCAGCAATCAAGGGCAGCAAGCCGACCAAGAAGCCCACCGCAGTCGCCCACCGAAGTCAGAGACCCACCGAAGTCAGACGCCCCTAGAATCATCACCCGTCTAGATACGATTTGATGGATGTCTGACTTTGCCGTCGATCTCAGCAACAAAGGGCGGACGCGACTCAAATTAGAACGAGTCGCGGTAGCGCCCTCTTCGTCGTACCCCATGCGCTAACGCACGAATCAGCGGGAAACTCGCGACACGATTAGCAAAATGGTGACGATGGGTAGGACGCCGTATAGCAGGATTTGGATAAACCGATAGATCAAGTTGAAGTCTTCGCCGAGTTGTTGCTTTAGCCAAGCATCAAAGCGGGGCAAAGCGGTTGTGACCGCATTCTTCACTCGTTGGGCGCGTTGCTTTCTAATCGCCTTCTTCTGTATAGCCTCTTGCTGACGAATGTTTTGTTCTAGCAACTCATTTCGTTCTTGGCGATACTGCGCTCGTTTCGCTTGCTGCTCCCATTTTTGATATCGAACTAATAGCTCATTCGCACTTTGCGCGGTCAGAGGCATGCCATCAACCCAACTTAGCTCGGTGCGACAATGTTTGCAAAGTTGCGGAGCACCATCTAGGAGTCCGTTGCACACTGGACAATGGGAACCACCATTGGCTATTGTCGCTTTCACTTGATTAGTTGCCAGCACTCCGAAGCCGAATGATAGAACACCAGCAATAATGGCAACCGAGGAACCAATTAGGTAGTTACGGCGTTCATCCATCAGCCCAATATTGTGAACCGTCTTGCCTGGAATTAGTTGCCCACCGAGGTAAAGATCCTCCGATCTCACGGTGGTATTCATATTCCAGGCAGCCACCGCTCCGAAGGCTCCGGCCAGGATTAGCCCGATACCTACGAAAATCAAAAGAACCTGTATTGTAGGCGGAGCCACGTTTGGATTTGGTAACGGCGCAACCGATCGGGCTTCGAAGAGCCCTTCTAATGCGTCCGCACTGATCCACGCGCCCGATGTTCCACATCGTATACGTGTGGAGGGTGAGATGTTTCCAGTGCGCGCGTTCAAAGCCAGTCTTGAACTAGAGATTGGACCATAAGCGTCGCCGCCTATCTGATAGTACCATTCGGTCGCCATGTCCCGCGCTCCTTAATGGTGTCTGAGATTGTCACCGCCGGCGTCCATATCTGTGACTGATTAAAATCTCACGGCATGGTGCTGGGTTCGCGTTGCGGCTGTCGGGTTACCAGAGATACCGCACCAAACCAGCCTACCGGCGCCGCAGCCGATTTGCAAAGTGAGCGATGGCGGATGGCCTAGCGGGCTACTAAAGCCCGCTCCGCCACGAGAGGCCGAGCTCTTTGGTTGTTGTTTGAGGCTTAGTCAGTAACCCGATTCAAGAAGCCCAAAAAATTTGCCACCAGATGAGCGGGGCGACCTGTGGATGTTTGATTTTCATACTCTCCCCAGCCTAATCGCCTTGGCCGTCGGCATCGCCCTGTTGCTCATGTCGCGCCGGCGCAATGCTATTTGACCGCCAGTAGGAAAGACTGGGGATGCGGCTCGATTCCAATTCGAGTAGCGTCCGGTTTGCCTATCGCGGAACTGATCGCCTACTTTGCAACTGTCAATGAATTTAGGCGACGGAGTTCAACTGGTAATTGGACTCGAGGAGGAAGGATCAGACTGCAATTGACTGTTCGGCATTAGAACGCGTTAGATTCGATCAATCAGAATCGAGTCGTCGAAAAATGTCGTTCAGACATTCCTGCAGTTCGTTGGCGTCAACTTCGGTCGATGCACCTGTGCTACCCGTTGAGTAAATGCCTTCGACACTGATTCTTGCCGTGCCCGCACCGCGAATCGATATCTTAAAATCCTTACTCAGCTCGCTTTTACCAGAGTATTCTCTATTCTCCAGGCCGCGACGAAGCTGCTCCGGCGGAACAAAGATACAAAACTGTGAATGTGGCGACTTATCCTCTCGCTTGTCTTTAGGTTTGATCCAGAACTGGACGCACCATGATGCGGCCTGGTCCTTCCGATCGACCTTAGGTTTGTCGACGCCCATGCGAAGCACTTTTCCATTGCTGCCTTGGATGTCCACGCCGTAACTCTTGTCTTTGGCCATTCTACGCCCTCCCTCGTGATTGAGCTCGTCGGGCACGATTATATCACGTATATCACGATCGAGCGAAGGCTATAGTCAGCAAGTATGGCTACGGCCCTAGCAACCCAGGAAATTATCTTTATTGCGGACCGACAAGGCAAAGGCAGACCACTAAGGCAGACGCCGAGAATTGAAACCACCTGTGTGGGCTTAACAGGTGGCCGAAGATGGGGAGATGGCAGGGCACAGGCTTGGGACATCTGGCAATACTCGCACGGGTCACTGCTCGTTGGCGGACCTGATGGCGAAGGGCAGAGTCATGGTGGCCCCGGATGATTGCGGAGAGGGACGCAGAGAAAGGCGGGCCTGGGCCGGTTTTCCAAGTCGAGTCAGATTGAGCCTCGATTCGATGTGATTTACCAGATCACAGGAACGAGCCCAGAAGAAGTAATGTCGGGATCACATGTCAGGAGCGGTACACTCGACTTCGTAGCAAGATGCAATGCCGTCGCAGTGATCTGTCGGTCGTGCATTTCACGAATGGCAGGCAAAGCCAGCGAGCGATCGAGAATGGCACGATCCAAGGGAACCAAAACAATGCGCGGGTCGGCATCGACTTCCGCCAATAGGGCCGACACGGACGGAATGGCCGTCCTTCCCCGATCGACGACCCAACAGGCTTCCGCCAAGGCAATCACCGGCAGGTAAAGAATGTTGTTGGGTTCTTGCATCGCTGTGCGAGCGTTGATACCCAAACGCGGATTGCCTTCGACGAACCAGACGAGCGCACGCGCGTCGAGAACGTACTCATTGCCCACCTCGGTCCTCGGAATCCTTTTCGCCGTGCCACTGGGCGTCTTGGAAGTCTTCGAGAGTGGACATGGCGCCTGATTGATACTTCCCGTACGTCAGCGAGCGTGGGGGCTGCTTGGTCTGATCTCGGGGAATTACGATCAGCCGGACCGGCCCTTCGGGCAGCCCAACCGGCGTTTCGAGAAGCTCGATCTTCCCTTGGGAATAAAGCCCTTCAACGATGGATGCCATGGGCTGACCTTTCGTGTGCTAATGTCATGCTGTCGGCGACAGGTTTGCGTCCACACATGTCTGGCGCGTGCTTGTGGTGCAGTGATGGGCTGATTCGAAGTGGAAATGTCTGATTTGATAGCATGTCCCACTCACAGCATTTTCAGTCTCGATGTACGTAAAATCAAGGGCAGACAGGATGACCTGTCGGCCAAAAGCCTAACCTACGGTGACGGGCCTGGGCCGGCATGGGGTCGAGAACTGGCCGATGGGGAGATGTTTGGAAGATGTGCGTTCGTAGATGGTGCGAACGTGCCGGCGCTGTTCTGCTGACTTTCGCGTCCCCGTCCGAGCTTGCTTGTGGTGAGCCTGCCGAGCTTGCCTCGGCGGAACAGATGATTCTGCACTAGGAGAAAGATCCGCGCCATTTTTCTTCGGTCTTCGCTCCGGCGAGGACGGAGCAAAGCTGAAGAGACGTACCAAGCTCTCACGAGTTCGGCCATGCCCTCTGATGCAAGACACCAAACTCTCACGAGTTCGGCTACGTGGTCTGTCGCCAGGCCCAAACTCTCACGAGTTCGGCTACTTGCCTAGTCACTTGCGCCGGCGTAGCCGGGCAGATTGATGGTCGCGGCAGGCATTCTGGCAGAGGGGCGGATTCGATCTGCCGCGGCGGGCGAGGCCGAGGGCGCCTGCGGTCGCGCACCTTGCGAATGGGTGGGAGTGTCGGCCGCGGGATGGTTGGTGCTGGGATACGAAAATGGCATCGGACTGGAAACGCTCGGCTTCGACTCGGGCATGTCGGTGGCCATGGCAGGCTGAACCATGGGCGAATTGCCTGCGGCAGTGGGGGCCATGTCTCGGTATTCCACATATCGGATCGAGGAATTTTGCTCAGGCAATTCCCTGTTGCTCGGCAACGGCGCGTCGTTCGACGCGGTGGCTGGTTTCGTTGCACCTTCGTTGCGCTGGCTGTCAAACGGCTTGCGACCGGCCGGCTTTTTGGCGTTTGTCGGCTGAGCCGGTTGTTGCGTGTCGGTACGACTTGTCGGATCGAGTCGAGCCGGTGAGTTGGCGCCGGACATTCTCGAGGGAGAGTGCGATGAAGTCGTCTCGTCGGAAATCATGACGCCGTTGATTCTGTAAGTCTCGGCTGGTTTCGCGCTCATTTTGGCCGTTGGGCTATCCAAATTCAAAGCTGACGCTTGGGCTGAAAACGGCGTCGTTTCCGTTGGCCTGGCAGTCTTTTGCGATGGAGGGACCGGGGGCGCCGGCGGCGTCTGAGCCGCTCGTGACGCAGACGGCTGTCGGGCGACGACGATCTCCGTGGGTTTCGGCGGTGAGTTGTCCTTCGAGGTTGCCGAACTTGTCGTATTCGCGTCGGGGGTCTTTCTCGTGATCGATTGGACCACCGGCGTCGAAGGAGTTGTCGTCGAAGCCATGAGCGGCTGCGGGGCATTGTCCTGTTTGAGAGCCTTCGGCTGTGGCGGCTGAGGAGCTACGGATGTCGGCACCGATTGGACCTTGCCCTTTTCGGACAGCAAGGGTTTCTTCGGCGCGGCTACGGCCGTGGGTGCTTTTTCCTGGCTGGATTGAGCCGGCGCCTGAGCCTTGCCCTGAACCTTGGTCATGTCGATGACTTGAGGCTGCAGGCCTTGGGTCGTCGCTTGGAAAGCCCTGGCCGACGTCATTGGTCCGGCAGACGTCGCTTCTGGCGATGGTCGAGTGACTTTCGTTGTGATCGTCGCTTCAGGAATTGTTGTTTCGAGCGGGCGTTCGATCTTCTGGTCGGGCTGGCGAGTCGTCACTTGAATTGGCGGCAAAGTCGACGCCGATTTCGATGGGATTTCTTCTTTTGTCAGGTCCGAGACGGATTGTGTCGGGCGAGGTGCATGCACCGCTGACTTGCTGACAGCGGAAGAGGGCGCTGTTTGTGGCTCCGACGTTTGTCCCATCTGGGCTGGCTGTGGACGAGGGGCCACGGAGGGCGAGCCGGATTCGCTCGCGCCGGCCGGTGCTTTGTCGGTGGGCCTGGTGTCGATGGTTTTGGCAACCACCGGTGCGCCCCATTCGCTGGCCCGCGGCGAGCTCAAACCAGTTGGTCGAGGTGGTTCACCGGCCGAGTAACTGTCGGAATAATGTTGTGGAGCGGTGCCGGTCCTCCACTCATGTCCGCGTTCGGCAGCTTGTAAGCGCGGGACAAAGGAACGCGAGGCGGTTTCGCCGGCCGTGTCTTTGTCGGTCGACTTATGAACAGTGCTAGTGGAGCGAGGTTGTGCGTCGACTGGTTTTGCCGGCAATTCGGCCAAACCAGTTGGTCGAGGTGGTTCGCCGGCCGAGTAACTGTCGGAATAATGTTGTGGAGCGGTGCCGGTCCTCCACTCATGTCCCCGTTCGGCGGCTTGCAAGCGCGGGACAAAGGAACGCGAGGCCGTTTCGCTCGGCCCGGCTGCGGCGTTTTCGGTCGGCTTGTTGGCGCTGGTCGCGGGACGAACCTGTGTAGTGATGGGGCTTGGCGACAACTCGCTCAAACCCGCTTGTCGAGGCGGCTCTTTCTCGGAGCTGATGGCGCTGGGTTGCTGCGCAGTTGCGTTTCTGTCCTTGTCGACCGCGACTGTCGTGGCTGCGGTGCGAGGCTCAGCGGGCGGAGTAGTTGATCGCATCGGCAGTTCAGTCATCGGCTGCGAGCGGCGCGACTCGGCCAGATCGTCTTCCGCTGCCTTAGGCTGTCGCGCCAGAACCGGCTCGTTGGCCTTCGCCTGCTTCACGCCGGACTGGTCTTGCTGCCGTTTCTTGGCGTCGTTCAATTGGACCAGGGCCAACGCGGCGGAACGCATCTCCGGATTCGTGGACAAGGCGCGCGAGTAGAGCATTTCGGCCTGCTGGAAGTCGTTGCGCTGAGCATGGACATAGGCCAGGTTCGCATAAGCTTGGGCTTCGCCGACTGCGTCCTTGAAGGCCGCGAAGCTTTCGCCGAGCCGTTCTTGTTGTCCGAGTACGAGGCCCAGGTTCACCTTCGCTGCTTTGTATTGCGGATCGAGCGTCATGGCATCGCGCAATTCCTGCTCGGCCTCTGGCAATCGATCCTCGAGGTACAAGCAATAACCGTGGTCGCTCAGCAATTCAGCCGTCGGCGCACCGGCCGCCAGCGCCTTCTCGAAGTATTGGTTGGCTTCGTCAAACTTGCCTTGTCGAGCAGACATGACCGCCAAGCGATGCAGAGGAGTCTGCATGCGTGGGTCGGTTTTCAAGAGCGATTGATAAGTCTGACGGGCTTGCTCGGTCTGGCCATGCCGCTCGCAGAGCCGCGCAAACGCAACCTTGGCGGCAATCGGATCGCTGTCATTGCTTTTTTGCGACACCATGGGAATCTGCCGCAAATTGATGCCGGTGCAACCGGTGGAAGTCACGGTCGCGGCTCCCACCACAAGCGCCATGCCCAGAGAACGCCAGGTCATCGTTCGGTCCTCTCGCGAAAAGCTGTAAGTCACAGCACCCCCCTTGAATCGCAGATCACGCACAACGAGATTAGAAACCGCCGCCGATACCGCCTATTCCGCCACCAAAGCCGCCGAAACCGCCGCCAAACCCGCCGAAGCCTCCCATGCCGCCGCCCATGATACCGCGCATATAAGCCCGTTCGGCTTCGGGATCGGTGTATGGCGCTACATAGGCCGGCGCCACGCTCACGCGCTGATCGGCTTCAGGCACACCCATGGCCGTCAACGAACGGACGACGACTTCGCGGCGTTGCATGTCCAGCTCCGGATTCGGATGGACTGGATATTTGTACGTGGTGTTTTGCCGCGGCGAAGTGTTGCTCCGCTCAATCACGACGGGATAGTCGGTTCCTCGCTCGAGCTCGGCGGCGATACGTTTGACATGGTCCTCGCCGGCGGTGTTGAGACGAATGCCGTTGAGGGTGAACTCGTGCTGATAGACCACGAACTTCGAGGCTTCGGCGTTCACTTCCTGGATTTGAAAAATCTGGTCGTTGTATGCGCCCAGCGTTCGCGGAGGCGGCGGCGCCTGGTAGAACGCAGAGCGGCGACGGGGTGCACAACCACTGAGCGCCATGCCAAGACTCAGTATCAATAGGACGGCCAGACCGTGTCGGTTGTGAAAAAATCGCATGGGTCGTATTCCTTCTGCTCGCTCGATGAAGAGTCGCGATCGAGTGAGATTAAACGGTCATTCCGAAAAGCCGTGCGGCCCCGCTACGTAGTACTCTTCACATTTCTGATATCGCGACGACTGCCTGGACTGGCGCCTGGCCTCGGCCCAAGCTTTCCACATCTCTTTCTGTTGCTTGGGCCAAACCGTGCTGCGGTGATTGCAATTAGGGTCGCCTTCGATGCTCCCGATCAGATAGAAATTGGGATTCGTGGGATCGGTCACTTCCATACCCGGCAACATCAGCGGCACTTGCTCGCCTTCCATCGGATGCACCAGTTCCGGACCGACCAGAATGATCAACTCGGTTTCCTCGCGCTTGACGGTCCGATTGGCGAACAAGAGATTAAGCACGGGAACGTTTCCGATGAGCGGTATCCGAGCGCTGCTGCCGTTTTGAGCGTCCTGGATCAGGCCGGCGATCGCCAGCCATTGGCCCTCGCGGATTTCGACGGTGGTGTGGGTTGATCGAGTATTCAGTCCAGGGATGCCGTTGACGGAATTGCTCTGATTCAGACTGCTCACCGTCGGTGTCACCGAGAGGCGAATGCGGTCCTTGTCGATGACCGCCGGGGTGAAGATCAACTGCGTGCCGAAACCTTGAAAGAACGTTGTTGCTGCCTGGACTCCGCCGATGCCGACCGCCGTCGGTACAGCAAATTGGCCACCGGCAATGAACGACGCCGGCTGTCCGCTCAAAGTGGTCAAATTGGGCTCGGCGAGGATCTTTGAATAGGAGTTGCTGTTCAACGCGCTTAGGAACAGATCAATGTCGCCTTGATCGAAGACGCCGCTGACGTTGCCGGTAGCGCCCAGGATTGTTCCTAGTGAGAAGCTCGTCTTCTTGACGGAAAAATCGGCGGCCATCTGTCGCAACGCGGTGCGAGTGAGTTCCGCCACGCGCACCTTGAGCATGACTTGCTGCTCGCCGGGAACGTCCAGCAGGCTGATCAGAGCACTGCCAGGCAGCGGCGCAGTGCCTGGATGGACCGTCGCCGCTCCCCCTTGATTCAAGAGATTGCCGCCGCCCCATCCTCCAAAACCGGCGATCCCGCCGCTTCCTGCCTGACCACGCAACACGGACATGATCTGCGTTGCTTCCTGCGAGTCGCGGGCCTGGCCGCGAACAATCAGCTTATCCGCGATGGGAACCAGCTGAATGGCGCTGTTGGGAAACATCTCGTTGATCATGTTCTGCAACTCGGCATATTCGAGTTTGCGGCGGTCATCGACTCCTTGGTCGTAAGTCACCTTGACCAGGTACCTCAACACCTGGTTCTGGCCGAACCACAGCGACATCGTGGTTTCGCCTTCATCCTTGCCGATGAGCTCGAATTCGGTCGGCGAGAACTGCACGACGTCCAGCAGATTCGGCGTCGTAATCGAAACCCGCGTCACAGGCTGCTTCAGACGAATGAGCTTGGAACGATTAACACTCACCGACAGCGTGGCCTCTGGCTCAAGGATCTCGCCGATCAACGACGTCACCTTTTGTTGAGTCGCCGGCGTAGGATTATCCAAGTCGATCCCTGCTCCCGGCAACCCGGGCTGAACCTTCGCGAGACGGGCCGGCGGCGGTAGCAATTGCGGAGCACCGGCCGGACCGGGCCGAGCGGCGGTATCGCCTGCAGCGCCCGCCTGGGATTGTGGTACTTGAACAAGCCCTGCCTGCACCGTCTGGTTCGGGGCGCCCTGCATCATCTGAGGCGCCGCCGATGGAGTCTGAATCGGTGCAAACTGAATCGTACCGGCCGGAGTCGCCGTCGAAGTGCTCTGGCCGGCAGCGATCGGCATCCCTTGATTCGATCCTTGAAAGATCTGCACGGTCGAGTGTTGCGACGGCTGGATGGGCTGATTTCCGTTCGTAAGCTGCACCCCTTGGTTCGACGTGGGCATCGACCCTAGTGTCTGGAACTGGGGCGTGATAATAGGGGTCTGAGCGACTTGGATCTGTGGAACCACGTATTGCGGAAATTGTACTTGAGACGTCTGCCCCGTCAGGCTCTGGTTGCCGCCGGCTGGCTGGTTCATCTGCGTCTGAGGCATGCTTGCCGCGTTTTGTCCCGGCATGATGCCCATTTGAGCAGTCACAATCGCGGGTAGTGCCGCCATCGCGACCAGGGCGCAAATGCTGACCGAAAACCGGCGCCATGGCGGCCGGCTTCGTATCAATTGGAATTCAGATTCAATTGCCATAGGAGCTACCACTGATCCTGGTTGCCGCATTCAGAGATCAACAAGGAATTTGCCTGTTCGCATGGGGTGACTCATCAACACGCTAAACTCCAGAAACGCCCGAGCGTGCGAATGCTGGCAATGCTTCGCGCCTCGCCGATCTGGCCTTTCCTTCTTTTCGGCCGATGACGGTTGTAACGTACAGTCCGATTATGGTCTTTTTGCTGAATCGTTCCGATTTGACGGTTGTACCGCCTCGGAAAGCTATGTCGGTTCCAAGAAGAGTGGAAATTCATTCTTCCTTGGCAAAATTTGCCGATCACGGAAGGTTGAACGAGAATTCCGTATTTTATGAGGGCGGTGCGTGACCTTTTGCCGATATGCGAAGAAGCGGTCGTAAATCTGAATTTTTGACGTTGAACTCGACCGGCCTTGGGGGAACTAGAAATGATGACCTCGATTGCGCTTGCCTTAGGGCTGCTGGCAGTGACTGCGGATTATCCACCAGGCACCATCGGGTCCAGCAGCATGCAGCCCCGGCACGAGTTTATCCGGGCGCCGCTTCCAGGCAGCAGTACGACGACCACACCGTCCACCACCGGCCAATCAAACTACGGCGTCCCCGGCCAGTCGAGCGCCTCGGGCGGAGAGTGCAATCAATGCAACGACGGTTCCTGCGATGACTGCAAAGGACATCGTCGGCGGCAAGCCCGTTGCAACATGCTGCCGCATTACGCTTATATTTCTGACTGGGACTTTTACTACTACTTCCGACCGTACAATTACATTCACGTCCGACCCCAGCAGGAAATCGTCACTCGCTGGGGCGGCGACGTGCGCAATCCGTATGCCAACGAGATGTTCGAAAAGGTCTACGAGGGACTGGAAGATTCTTTTCGTGCGGGCGTCAAAAAGACTGAGCCCGTCATGCCCGTGCCTATCAGCGATCGACGCAAGCCGCAAGCCCGTATGCCCTTGGGCCCGGTCGGTGGCTTCAGTAAATAGGCGTCGGATTCTCGTATACCTACTCCAAACGTCTTGAACAAACACGAAGCCCGGGGATTGCAATCCCCGGATATTTCTTTGGGTCCTTTTTTCTTTTCTTGCACAATTTCCTGCTTGCAGTCCGCACGGGCGCAAGTCACAATGACTTTATGAATGCCAGTCACGCGACCTATTGGTTCTTTTATTGGTTTAGCCCGCTGGGTCGCGGGGCCGGAGAGGGTGTCTAACCTCATTCCATAAGCGACAGAATCCAAAGCCCCGAGACCCACCTCTGTGGACCTCGGGGTTTTTTTGTTTTTGTCGCAAGCGTTGTTTTGCGGCCAGATTAATATGAAATTTGTGGGCCCATTGGCCCGCCAAGACAGGAGAACTTAGCGGTGATTGTCGTCATGAAACGTGCAGCAAGCCAGGCGGAGGTTGATCACATGGTCCAACGTATCGAAGGCCTCGGGCTCAAAGCCCGCGTATTATGCGGAGTCGAACGGACGGTCATTGCCGCCATTGGCGACGATCGCCACACCCATAAGGAATCGCTCGAAATCGGTCCGGGAGTCGAGGAAGTCGTCCCCATCCTGGCCCCTTACAAAATGGCCAGCCGCGAAGCCAGGAAAGAGCCCACCATCATCAAGACCGGCAGCCTCGAGATTGGCGGCAACAAGCTGGCCGTCATCGCTGGGCCTTGCTCGGTTGAAAACCAGGAACAAATCCTCGCCAGTGCCATCGCCGTCAAGGCTGCCGGCGCCACCGCCTTGCGCGGCGGCGCATTCAAGCCTCGCACCAGTCCTTACAGCTTCCAAGGTTTGAAAGAAGAGGGACTCAAACTGCTGGCCATTGCCCGTGAAACTACCGGTCTCGCCATTGTTACTGAAGTGCTGGCCACCGAAGACGTTCCCCTCGTTGCGCGTTATGCCGACGTGCTGCAGATCGGCGCTCGCAACATGCAAAACTATCGCTTATTGGAATCAGCCGGAAAATCCGGGTTGCCCGTCCTCTTGAAACGCGGTCCTTGCGCCACAATGGAAGAGCTGCTCTTGGCGGCAGAATACATCCTAGACGCCGGCAATCCCAACGTCATGCTCTGTGAACGAGGCATACGCACCTTCGAAGCGCACACTCGTTTCACGCTGCCATTGGCGACCGTTCCCTATCTGCATGCCAAGACGCACTTGCCGGTCGTCGTCGATCCCAGTCACGGCACCGGTCATACCTACCTGGTGCCACAGATGGCTTGCGCCAGCGTTGCTGCCGGCGCGGATGGCTTGATTCTTGAAGTCCACCCCGACCCAGAATCTGCCATGAGCGATGGCTATCAATCGCTCAATGTCAAGCAGTTCGAAGACACCATGCGTCTTTGTCGCGCCGTCGCTCACGCCCTCGGCAAAGAAATCTAAATCGTCGGAACGATCGTTGATTTCCCCCGATTTATCGTTTCGCGAACTCAATGCCTTTGCTTGAAGATTTGCGCCGTCGCATCGATTAATATCCACCGCCCATACCACCGCCCCCAAAGCCTCCGCCCCCCTGCATCGCATTTTGACCCTTTTGTGCCATGGCATTTTGCAGGGCCGGAGACATGTTGTCGGCCTCCTTCTTCGGCAAGCTGCGCCCGCCGTATACCGCGTTGGCCCCGCTCACGCTGACTCCTGGCAAAGCAGGCTGAGTCGCAGCCGCCATTTGGACCGTCGGGTACGCGGGCGCTGCGGCTGGAGGATTGTAAGGCAGGACCGGGGGGGACTGTGCTGGCGCACCTGCATAGATGGGATTGGGCAAACTCGTCGGCGGTGGATCATACTTGATCGCTTGTGACTGTGCTGGCGCAGCATAATTCGCAGCTTGCACCGGCGCAGTCTTTTTCCCCAACCACCGCGCCATGCGACTCTTCGACGCTTCCTCTGCGGTGGCCGACGAGACTCCCACGGTCGGCCGATTGTAAGTTACCAATTGTCCATGACTCCGCACGTGCTGCATCAGCAGGTTCAACTCAGGCACCTGGTCCCACGCCTTATCCATCGACACCTTGTCGAGGTTGGGAAAG
>JADMIO011421328.1_pt1 | contig 13422 bp, 12 predicted proteins | sample 8958161 | NCBI WGS metagenome assembly JADMIO01 (sample SAMN16585339, study PRJNA669376) | soil metagenome | isolation source: Crop rotation soil | place: USA: Cullars Rotation, Alabama | collected 2011 | reverse complement strand
GCAATGGCGGGCAGGCAACAGCTTGCCCGCTTTTTTTTTTCGTCGCGCCCCTATGTACGCGACCGTACAGCCATCGCTCCCGATGCAGCGGAGCATCGATGGATCCCAGGAGCAGATAAGGACGTATATGAAAAGCTCACTGCATCTTTCCGCGATCGGCGCCCGCCTCGTTTCGGTTTTCGTTGTGGCCGCCGCGCTGTTGCTTCCGTCGCTGGCCTTCGCCGAGCCGCCTCTGCGCGCGGCGCGGCTGAGTTACATCAGCGGCACGGTAGTTTTCTCCCCGGCGGGCGAGTCCCAGTGGGTGCGGGCCATCGTGAACCGGCCCCTGACTTCGGGGGACCGGCTGTGGGTCGATGCCGGGTCGCGGGCGGAACTGCAACTCGGAGGCGCCGCGCTCCGCCTTGGCGCAGGGACGAGCGTCACCTTGTTGAATGTCGACGACCGCATGGCGCAGGTCGAGCTTACGGAGGGCACGATGAAAGCGCGCGTGCGCCGGATGCGCCCGGACGAGGGCATCGAGGTGGACACGCCCAATCTTGCCTTCAGCATCCGGCGTCCGGGCGAGTACCGCGTCAACGTCGATGCGAACGACGACGCAACCGAGGTGCTCGTGCAGAGCGGCGTTGGCGAAGCGTATGGGCAGCGTGCATCGTATGTGGTCAAGGCAGGGCAGGGTTATCGCTTCTACGGCGCCGACCTTTCCGACTACGACCGGCTTCGCACCGCGAATCTCGACGAATTCGACCGCTGGAGCCGCGAGCGCGACCGCCGCATCGAGGCATCGAGGTCCGCGCGGTACGTCTCTCCCGATGTGGTCGGCTACGAGGAACTCGACTCCTACGGAACGTGGCGCACCGACCCCAATTACGGCAACGTCTGGCAGCCGACCCGCGTACAGGCCGGATGGGCGCCTTATCGGGAGGGTCACTGGTCGTGGGTCGATCCGTGGGGCTGGACCTGGGTGGACGATGCGCCGTGGGGTTATGCGGTGTCGCATTACGGCAGATGGGCAAACGTGCGCGGTTCCTGGGTCTGGGTTCCCGGACCGGCGCATGAGCGGGCCGTGTATGCACCGGCGCAAGTCGCGTTTATAGGAGGCAACACGACGCGCAATGCCGCGGTTGCCGTGTTGGCAGGCGCCATCGCATGGTTTGCGCTCGCGCCGCGCGAAGTGTACCGGCCGTCCTACGCGACGAGCCGCGAGTACTTCGAGCGCGTCAACAGGAGCAACTCGGTGGTCGCGCCCACCGCTTTGGCGAGTGCCTACAAGGTTCAAGGCAATCCTTCGAACCGCGCGGCCGGCACGACCAACACGCCGTATGCGAACCAGGCCGTTCCCGGCGCGGTCGTCGCCGTGCCGACGCAGGCGTTCGTACGCTCGCAGCCGGTCGCGAAAGCCGCAATAACAGTGCCCAAGGAAGCCGTCGCGGCTGCGCCCGTCGTTGCTGCTGCTCCGGTTGCGCCTACCGGCCAAAGCTTGCAGGGTGCTGCCCCGGCGGCAACCGTCACGCCGCCGAGGCGCGAGCGGCGTGTCATCGCGCGCACGCCGCCTCCGCCGCCACCGGTCGCGTTCTCAGCGCAGCAATCGCAACTAGCGACCACGCCCGGCACCCCGATCGAGGACTCGCGTCGCAAGCAACTCGCGCCTGCAGCCGCGACTGCGCCGCAAGCTGCCGTGATGACAACGGCTCCTGCGCCTGCGCCAACTGCTGCACCGCCGGCAGCCCCGCCTGCGCCGCGCTCGCGCGAAGAACGCAGGGCAAGCCGCGGCGACGCGCCAAGAACTGACGCAGCAAAGGCCGATGCACCGAAGACGGACGCTGTCAAAACGGATGCAGCGAAGGCAGATGCGGCGAAAGCGGATGCGGCCAAAGCCAACGCGGCGAAGGCTGATGCAGCGAAGGCAGAAGCAGCCAAAGCAGAAGCAGCCAAAACTGAAGCCGCCAAAGCTGAAGCCGCCAAGGCAGAAGCGGCGAGAGCGGATGCGGCGAAAGCCGACGCTGCGAAAGGCCGATCGCGAGGCGAGGGAAGAGGCGAAGGCCGCGGCGAACGTAAAGACGATTCGATGAAGGCCGAGGCCGCTAAAGCAGAAGCGGCTAAAGCAGAAGCTGCGAAGGCCGATGCGGCGAAAGCGGCCGCCGCGCGAGCTGAAGCATCGCGTGCCGAAGCCGCGAAAGCAGATGCCGCCAAAGCCGCGGCCGCCAAGGCCGATGCAGCAAAAGCCGAGGCGGCGAAAGCCGAAGCGGCGAGGGCGACTGCGGCGAAAGACGAAGCGGCACGCGCAGAGAAAGCGAAAGCCGAAGCCGCGCGTGCTGAGGCGGCGAGGGCCGCAGCTGCAAAAGCGGAGGCCGCAAGGGTCGAAGGCGCCAGGGCTGAAGCGGCCAAGGCAGAGGCCGCCCGGGCAGAAGCAGCCAAGTCCGAAGCTGCGCGCGCAAACGCAGCGAAAGCAGAAGCAGCGAAAGCCGAAGCAGCACGAGCCGCAGCGATGCAAGCCGAAGCAGCAAAAGCCGAGGCGGCCAGGGCAGCCGCCGCAAAAGCGGAAGCCGCGCGAGCGGAGGCGGCGAAGGCAGAAGCCGCGCGCGCAGACGCGGCGAGAGCCGAAGCTGCGAAGGCCGCCGCAGCGAAAGCAGAATCCGCGCGCGCCGAAGCTGCGAAGGCAGAAGCTGCCCGCGCCGCATCGGCAAAAGCAGAATCCGCGAGGGCCGCCGCCGCAAAAGCGGATGCGGCGAAGGCTCAAGCGGCGAAAGCCGCTCCGCCAAAAGAAGAAGCAGAGGCATCGAAAGACGAAGGTGCAAAAGGGCGAAGAGGCCGACGCGAGTCAGCAAAAGCTGACGAGGAAAAAGGAAAGCCCTGAAATAAAAGCATAACCACGAGCGAGCTTTTCGCGTGTTCGTGCGTTGTCACTAAACGTGTGTAAGCCAGCGCACTTACGCGCGCGCTGCGGATGACCAGAGTTACCGCTTGGTCAATCCCTACGGAGGGCAACAACATGGCACAGGCAAAGCGCAAGACCGCGTCCAAAAAGGAATCAAAGGAAGACGCGATTTCGATCCTTACCGACGATCATGCCGAAGTGAAAAGGATGTTCAAGGAGTTCGAGAAGCTGAAGGAGGAAGATGCCGACGACGAGCAGAAGGGCCTCCTGGTCGCGCAGATCTGCGAGGCCCTCACGGTCCATTCGCAGATCGAGGAAGAGATCTTCTACCCGGCGGTGCGTGAGGCGATCGACGAGGACGAGATGGACGTCATGGACGAGGCCGACGTGGAGCACGCGGGCGCCAAGGACCTGATCGCGCAACTCGAGGAGTCGGAGCCGGGCGACGATCATTACGACGCCAGGGTCACGGTCCTCGGCGAGCAGATCAACCACCATGTCAAGGAAGAGGAAGGCAAGATGTTCCCCGCGGCCAAGAAAGCCAAGATGGACCTCGAGGGTCTGGGCATGCAGCTCATGCAGCGCAAGGAACAGCTGATGAGCCAGGGCCCGAGCGAGGCGGGGGAAGCGGAAGAAGGCGAGTCCGCAACGAAGTAAGCGCGAGCCAGCCGAAAAAAATGCCCCACGCGCGTGGGGCATTTTCTTTTGGGCGACTGGTTTCCTACGCTGCTTGGCGCTTCCTGCGCCGTGTCACCCAACCCATGAGGCCGAGTCCTGCCAGCATGAGCGCATAGCTCTGCGGTTCCGGGATCGCAGGCGGGATCGTCGGCGATACGAGGGGCAGGCTGATCGCCAGTGCCGCCGGCGCGCCACAGCATTCGCCATAGACGAGCTCGAAAGCGAAGTTTCCGGTTGGGCCGTTGTAAGTCACCGTGGTGTTCACGAATGCGGTCGGCTGCGGCACGTTGATCACCGTCAGGCCGCCGATCACGAGCGTCAGGCCGTCATCGTGGCCGACCGTAAAGGTCTGGCCGCTGGTCACCGACACCGTGCCCTTGAAATCGAACAACGTGTTTTGCAGCGTGTCGCCCGAATGGCTGGATCCCGTCAGGAAAGTCGCGCCGCCGGTGGAGAGAAAGCCGCCGATCGTGTAGGGCACTCCGGTGGAGGTAAAGCTCAGCGGAGTGGAGGGCGCCGTAAACGTGACGTCGGGAGTAGTGCCCGGTACGTTGGCAATTGTGGCGTTTGACGCCGCCGTCGCCTGGTTCTCCCAAATCGAACCGACGACTGTGTTGGCCGCATTGGCCGATGCCGCAAACAGCGCCATCACGGCGACTGCTGCCTTCAACGGTTTCAGGTACGACCTGATACCGGATCGATCATTCATTTGACACCTCCGCACAGGAAAATCTCATGTCCGGGACGGACATCGTCAGCGCGCGCCTCGCCGATATGCAGATCGGATTGCGCGGGCTGCGAAGATGGTGATCCGGTCCCGCGCGGGTCGAAAAGGGTCCGTTCGGACTAAGAATTTCCTTGCAATTCCTTGACAGCCACGGCGCGAGTGAGGCGCCGTAGAAGTGAAACGTCCAAAAAAAAAGGTGCTGCCAAAGGAGACAGGAATGGCGGCACCCGTGTCACATTTGGTTCATGCGACAAAGTTAAATGATTGCTGCTCCCGGCGATGTCATTGCCTGCCGCAGCCGTTGTCCGAGTTCATGAATTTCACGAACTCGGCGGGGCTGTCGATCTTTCGCGGCGCACCCGGCTTGTCATAGACGAAGACAAGCGGGTGCCGCTCTGCATTGGTACCGACGCCAGAAAAGTCTCCCTTGACGAAATTCAGCGCGATCCGGTCCGGGTTGGCGACTTTCTTGAGCGCATCCCTGAAAGCATCGGAGCGCAGCGATTGGTCAAGGATCAGATACGCCTTGTAGCCGGTTTGGGTGCCGCAATCGATGGTGCTGGGCTGGGCTATGGCGGAATTTGCAACAAAGCAGATCCCAACGAATACGGGGAGGAATCTCACGTCGTCGAAGCCTTCGGTTTGAACCGGGCCAACAGGAGTCGGCCCCGCCCTTTTGCGAGTCGAACAAGAACGCACAGTTCGATGAAGCGCAGGCTCAGGAAGCGCGCAAACGGCGTCTCGAGTTCCTTCCTGAGGCGTCGGTAACGCGGGGTAGACGGCGCTCGGCCATGTTTCCTGCGCTCCTGACCCGACGGTGCCTTTGGCGTCATCGTTCCATGCCCTCGATCGGCGCTAACGAATGCTGCGTGGTGGTGCGGAAAGCGAGAGGTTAGTGCCCTTTGCAGAAACCGTCGTGCAGCCGGCCCTGTCGACAACGGTGTTCGCGGGACGTCCCCTCAACACGCAAAGCATATGCTGTGCCACCTCCCGTCCGCCGTGCGCTGCGCGCTCGAACCAGTAAATCGCCTGGTCGCGATCCTGGGCAACTTCGGCACCGTAGAGTGCAGCGCCATGCAGGTACATGAAGCCGATGATTTCCTGGGCCGACGAGTCTCCCTGTGCAGCCGAGTGCTTGAATTTGGAAAGCGCCTGACCGTATCTGCCTTCCCGGTAGTCCTTGCGGGCTTGGTCCATCGGCGTTTCAGCCAGGCACAGTCTGAAAGCACTAGCCAAGAGGAACAGGGCCATGACGCGAGTTACGAATTGGATAGCGTGTGCGCCCCCGTGCATGCAATGCCCTCCCCCGGCTGAAAACTCCTTCGCACCTTAGGAAAAATGCCCTCTGGCTGGAATGATTCAAATGCACCATCCTCCTTTTATATGTGATACAGATTAGGTACTTCATCCGGAGATATGGACCCGATGAACACACTCAGCGAAATACTGCTAAGTCTCTACCGACTGGCCAGGGAGTGTCGGGCCGGGGAGTTCCAGGACGAGGCGCTCGCCCTTCTCAAGCGGGTGACGCCTTTCGATTCGGGTCGCTGGGGCACTGCAACCGCAACCCCTTCGGAGCTTTTCTTTCACCACACGCATCTCTATAACGAGCCGCCCACGATGATGGCGGCATACGAGGAGGTGAAGGACCAGGATCTGCCGGTCATCGACCTGTTCAGGGCCGGGTCCGGTGGAAACCTCGGGATACGCTGCCATTCGCCAACCCAATTCGGGGCGAAACGTCAAACCGGCATCCGCGACTACCACCGGCGATTCGGTCACGAGAACATCATGGTCGTCGGCGACAAACGCGCGAGTGACGGGCATACGCATTACATGTCGTTGTATCGCGCAAAAGAAGAGCACCAGTATCAACGTCGCGATATCGGGGTGTTGAGGACGCTGCTGCCGCATTTTCTCGAAGCGTTGACCATCAACCGGATCGCCACGCTGACTTCAGTCTTCCCTGGGGCCCAGAGCACGTCTTACAGCGTTTGCATTGCCGACGGCAGCAGGGCTGTCGTCCAGTGCGAGCCGGGGTTCGGCGCCCTGTTGCACGAAGAATGGGAGGGCTGCCCGACCGAACGAGTGCCGGAGCCGCTATGGAGCTGCGTCGTTCAGGGCTATTCCTTCCGGGGACACCGGATTTTCGCAACCGCCCGGCGCGTGCATGAATTGCTCTTCATCCGGGCGCGACCGCTGTGCGTTGCGGATTCCCTTTCGGGTCGTGAAAGGGAGGTCGCAATCCAAGTAGCCAAGGGCCAATCGCACAAGGCCATTGCGCGCGCGCTGAAAATTTCGCCGAGCACGGTACGCAATCATATTCAGCACATTCACGAAAAGCTGGGTTCGCACAACGCCGCCGCTCTGACGGTCGCCTTGGCGAAGGCTGAATAATCCGTCTTTGGTTCCGGCGGGGCCGGCCGTCAAGCGGGCTGGAGCTTGCCTCCGAGCACCGTGCCCCACACAGGGATGTCGCGCAGCCCCATCGAGTCCACCTCGAACGGGTCGTGCTCCAGCACCGCGAAGTCCGCAAACTTGCCGGGCTCCAAACTGCCGATCTGCCTCTCGAGACCCAGCACATACGCTGCGTCGATGGTGATTGCGCGCATCGCGCGCGCTACGCTGATCCGCTCGCCCGGCGCCATCACGGTTTTTCCGTCGAGCGCCACGCGGTTTACCGCGACCCACGCCGCCGTCAGGGGATGCAGCGGCACGACCACGAGTGAATAATCCGAATGCAGCGCGAAGACGACGCCTTCGCGCTCGAGCGAGCCGAGACGCGCGAGCGCCTCCGAGCGGTCCGGCCCGTAGCCGTGTTCGCTATGCAGGATGCTGCGGTAATGCACGAAATAGTTGTTGACGCTGGCCAGGCCGCCGAGCGCCTTCAGCCTGCGCGCCTGTTCCGGCGTGCTGATGCAGTAGTGCTCGATCGTGAAGCGATGGTCGAAGCGCGGATGCCATGCTTGCAGCTGGGCGAGTGCATTCAAAGATGCATCGATCGCCTCGTCGCCATTCGCGTGGCAGTGGATCTGCACGCCGGCCTCCCAGAACTGGCGCATGCGCGAGGCGAGTTCGTCCCATGGGATGTCGTTGCGAAGGCCGTTGCCGCCTTCGAGGTAGCCCGGGAAGTTGAGCCGCAGCGACATGGCGGGGAACGACCCATCGGACAGGAACTTGACCCCGTGCAGCATCAGCTTGTCGTTGTTGCGGGCCTTGGCCGTCTCGAGGTGAAAGGCGGCCGCCTTGTCGCCGTGCTTTCGAAACAGCGCGCCTTCGAGCGGCACGACCGCGAAACGCATTGGAAAGGCAGCAGCGTTCACCGCCTCCGCATGCAGCGCCCATTCGAACTCGAAGTCGTTCACGCCGAACACCATCTCGGCCGTCATCGTGATGCCGGCGCGTTTTGCGGTTTCGCCCATCATCTGGATGCCGGCCACGCCGCTGCCTTTCTGGATCACCGACCGCATGCCGCCGAGCGCAAGGCGCGTCGCTTCCATCTCGACGAACACGCCTTTCAGCCGCCCGTCGTCGTAGCGTTGCACGCCATGCACCGTCGTGTCCGGCTTGATCCCGATGAATTCGAGCGCCGCGCTGTTGAGGTAGACGAAATGCGGCGCGTAGGAAATCACCCACATGGGGCGCTGCCTGCTGATCGAATCCAGCTGGTCGCGGTCGAGGTGGCCGCCCTGGATCGCCGGATCGAGACCCCAGGCGAGCAGCGGCTTGTCCGGGTCTTTTTCCCCGGCATGCGCGGCGCGCAGCTTCGCCAATACGCCCTCGTGCGTGAGGATCGGCGGATTCATCCCATGCGGACCGGGGGACTCGATCGGCCCGATGTAGTGCAGCATCAGGTAGCCGGAGGACATCGTGAAGTGGGTATGCGGATCGATGAGGCCGGGCAGGAGGATCTTGCCGGCGAGCGTGTCGTCTATCGTGTGCTCGTGCCGCGACAGCCACGGTCGCATCGATTCGATGGTGCCGGTCGACACGACCTTGCCGTCCATGACCGCGACCGCCTCCGCGACCGGCCGGCCCGGATCCATCGTGTGGACTTTGCGGGCCTTGAACACCGTTATTTTTCCCATGCTTCGAATGTGGCACAGGTCGCGCCGCCTTGTCGACGCAGGTTCGCGTGCCAGTGCAAATTCGTAACTCAGCGCACAGAGTTTCCGCCTGCCCCGGCAGAGACTCATCCGACCATGGGAACCAAACCGGAAGGGCTTTCCTACTGGCTCGACACGGTCCGGATCGAAGATCGGCCTGCGCTCGATGAGGATCTCAATGTCGATGCGTGCGTGATAGGCGCAGGCATCGCGGGCATGACCACCGCGTACCTGCTGGCCAAGGAAGGCAGGCGCGTCGTGGTGCTCGAGGACGGATCCATCGCCGGCGGCATGACCGGCTTCACGACCGCGCACCTCACCTCGGCGCTGGATGACCGCTATTCGGAACTCAAGCGCTACCACGGCGAGAAGGGCATCCGCCTCGCGGCCGACAGCCACTCGAAGGCGATTGACCTCATCGAGCGCATCGCGATTGAAGAAAAGATCGATTGCGATTTCCTGCGCGTCGATGGCTACCTGTTCGCCCCGCCCGGCGACAACGGCAAGGAGCTCGAGGAAGAGTTCGCCGCCGCGCACGAAGCGGGCCTGTCCGGCGTGACGTGGGTCGGCAGCGCGCCGGTCGGCGGGTTCGATACCGGCGTCGCGCTGCGCTTTCCGCGGCAGGGCCAGTTCCATCCGCTCAAGTATCTCGACGGCCTGGCGCGCGCCATCGAGCGTCTCGGCGGCCGGATCTACTGCAACACCCATGCAACCGGCGTGGAAGGCGGCGTCGATGGCCGTGTCGAAACGCGCAACGGCCAGGTCGTGAAAACGGGTGCCATCGTGGTGGCGACCAACGTGCCGATCAACGACCGCCTGGTGATCCATACCAAGCAGGCCCCGTACACCACTTATGTCATCGGCCTCGATGTCCCAGCCGGCTTGGTGACGCCCGCGCTTTACTGGGACACGCGCCAGTCGGCCGACGACTCGCAAAGCGGCGACGCGCCCTATCACTATGTGCGCCTCGCCAGGGGAAAGCCCGGTGGCGGCGATGTGCTGATCGTCGGCGGCGAGGACCACAAGTCCGGCCAGGAGGAGGATTGGGACGCGCGCTTCGCGCGGCTTGAAGCTTGGACGCGCGAGCGCTGGCCGGGCGTGCGGGATGTCGTGTTCCGCTGGTCCGGACAGGTGATGGAACCCACCGATGGCCTCGCATTCATCGGACGCAACCCGCTCGACAAGCCAAACGTTTATGTCGCCACCGGCGACTCCGGCAACGGCATGACGCACGGGACGATTGCGGGCGTCGTGCTGGCCGACCTGATGGCGGGTCGCGAGAACGAGTGGGCGAGCCTCTACGACCCGGGACGCGTGTCGCTGCGCACCGCGCCCGATTTCCTCAAGGAGAACGCCAACGTCGCCGCGCAGTACGCCAAGGGGTACCTCGGGCGGGGCGATGCAGAAGGCATCGACGCCATCCCGAAAGGACAGGGCGCGGTGATCCGTCGCGGCATCCGGAAGATCGCCGTGTATCGGGACGAGACCGGCAGCGCGCACGAGTACTCGGCCGTGTGCCCGCACCTTGGCTGCGTGGTCGCCTGGAACGGCGTCGAGAAAACCTGGGATTGCCCCTGCCACGGCTCGCGGTTCGATGCGCTCGGCAAGGTCGTCAACGGCCCGGCGAACCGGGACCTGCAGCCGGCAAAGGAAACGGTGTCGGCCTAGCTACTGGATCTCGGCAAGGGTCCGGATCTGGAAGCGCCCGTCCTCGCGGAACAGGAAGGTTTCGAGGAAATTGGCGGAGCCGTCGCTTCGCCGCATGGAGCGCGGCGGCGCCGCAAACGGCCCGGCACGGCGCACGCTGTGCAGCGCCACCTTCTCCAGGGCCTTGTAGCCGTTCGAGCGGCGGATCGCGACGTCCTTCAGCTGCCCGTCGCGATCGACCGTGATGTCCACGACCACGATCGACTTGAGCATCTTGGGCAGCGTGTCGTGGAAGATTTCCGGGCTGGTCTGCGCAACTCGCTCGGCAAATTGCCTGCGATAGGCGTCCGATGTCACGGCGGGAGCGAAGAGGGGCGCGCGCGCAACCGGTTGGGCTGCTTCCGGCGCGGGGGCCGCGGCCGGCGGAATCTCCCGGATGGGCTCGGGCTGCGGCGCCGAACACGCGGCCAGCAGTGCGACGATGCAACTCAATGCGCGAAGGCGACGATCCATTCCTGTTTCCGCGTTTTTTTCGGAGATCCCATTGGACCGCGCAGGCGGCGCGCCATCAATCGATAAAGTGTAAAACTCCGCTTACATTTCAGCATCCCTATGTGCGCTCCCGTACAGTTGCGCAGTACCGCTCACCCCACTATCCGCCATGGCACCGACACTCATCCTCGCTTTGTTCCTTTCGCTTTTTGGCACCGGCGCCCTCGCGGCGAAGGACAAGCCGCCCAAGGCGTTTTTCGGCGAGAAGCACTGGACCGCGGTGCGCGACTTCTACAACGAGCAGATGCGCGCCGGCGTTTGCCCCATCGGCTTTGCCAAAAAAGACGATGGATGCCAGCCGCCGCAACACGCAAGGGCGTGGGAGAAGGGCAAGCCGCTGCCGGCCAACGCGATCCGCTTCTACCTGCCGCCCGCGCTGGTCGCGAAGCTCGGCAAGGCGCCTGCGGGGCATCGCTATGTGCGGGTCGTGGCCGACATCCTGCTCGTCTCGAACCGCACGAAGCTGGTCGTGGACGCGATCGAGGATCTCGGGCGGCGCTAGCTGCGCGAAATCACCAATTCACCGGAATGCATTTCGTAGATTGGCTGCCATGGCCGCTCCGCGGCCAGTTTTCGTACTGGCACCAGTACGTTTCTCCCGGTTCCGCGCCTTCAGTCCGCCCGGATATTCGCCTTTTTCGCGATCTCGCCCCACTTCACGATCTCGGCCTTGACGAACGTCGTGAATTCGGCCGGTCCGCGCGGATCGGCGATCGCGCCGCGTTCGATGATGCGTGCCTGCATCGCGGGGTCGAGAAGGATCCTGCGCACGTCGCCGCCGATTTTTTCGACGATGTCGCGCGGGGTCGCAATGGGGATCACGACGCCGCCCCAGCCCACGCCTTCGAATCCGGGGAAGCCGGACTCGGCGATCGTCGGCACGTCGGGAAGCTGAGGCACGCGCTCGGCGCTGCTCAGGCCGATCGCCTTGATCTTGCCCGACTTGATGTGCGGCAGCGCCGAGGCGAGGCTGTCCATCATCAGCATCACCTGACCGCCGAGCAGGTCGGTCATCGCCGGGCCGCTGCCCTTGTACGGAATGCCGACGAGGTCGATGCCGGCCCGGAACTTGAACAGTTCACCGGTCAGGTGCTGCGAGGTTCCGGTGCCCGGAAAAGCCCAGTTGAGCTTGCCCGGGTCTTTCTTTGCGGCGTCCACGAGTTCCTTGACGGTGCTCGGTGCAAAGCCGGGATGCGCAACCAGCAGGAGCGGCACGGTGAAAAGCCCACCGACCATGGCGAAGTCCTTCAGCGGATCGTAGGGCAGCCTGGCGTAGATGCCCGGGTTCACGCCGATCGTGCCGCTGGTGCCGAGCAGGATCGTGTATCCATCCGCCGGCGCATCGCGGCCTGCGATCGTGCCGGGCACCCCACCACCGCCGCCCCGATTGTCGACGATGACGGTCTGGCCCCAGGCCGCAGTGAGGCGCTCGGCGACGAGCCTGCCCACGATGTCGGTGGCTTGCCCGGGCGGGAAGGGAACGATCATGCGCACGGGCTTCGAGGGAAATCCCTGCGCCTGGGCGAGACAGGGCGCCAGCAACAGCGCGAGCAACCAAGTGCGCATTCGACTCATCGAACTCCTCCGGCCGGCGGTGAAGGGCCCGATGCTACACTCATCGCCACTCTTTTCACGGAGGGCACATGGCCTCGAACGCAGCGGTTTCGCTCACCCAATCCAGGGCGCATCCCGGCATGAGCGCCGAGGAATGGCAGCTGCGCGTGGACCTTGCCGCGGCCTATCGCCTCGCTGCGCTCTACGGGTGGACCGACCTCAACAACACGCACTTTTCGGCACGGGTGCCGGGTCCCGATCATCACTTCCTCCTGAACCCGTTCGGCATGCTGTTCGACGAGATCACGGCCTCCTCGCTCATCAAGGTCGATCAGCACGGCAACGTGCTCGGCGAATCGGATTACCGCACGAACCCCGCCGGATTCATCATCCACAGCGCGATCCACATGGCCGTCCCGCGCGCGCAGTGCATCGTGCACACGCACAGCCGCTTCGGCACGGCGGTGGCGATGCAGAAGCAGGGCCTGCTCCCCGCGAGCCAGAAAGCGCTCACGGTGATGGGCTGGCTCGGGTACCACGACTTCGAGGGACCGGCGCTGAATGCAGATGAACAGCCGCGGATCGTGGCGGACCTGGGCGAGCGCAGCATCCTGATACTGCGCAATCACGGCCTGCTCACCGTCGGCGAGTCGGTCGGCGAGGCGTTCGTCTGGATGTACCGCATCGAGACCGCGTGCCGCCAGCAGATCGACGCGCTGTCAGGCGGGGGCGAACTCTCGCCGCTGTCCGAGGCGACTCAGCGAAAGTCGATCGACATGGGCCTCAAGATGTATGGCAAGGGCGGCTTCATCGAAGTCGGCCGCGAGTGGCCGGCGCTCCTGCGCCAGCTCGAGCGCCACAGCGGCACGGGCTACCGGGAGTAGACCGAAGCCGGGTTTACCGAAGCTAGTATCCCGGCGGCCGCGGCGAAACCTGCTGCCATCCCACGGCGCATTCGCGCACATGCGGGTAGTACGCGTTCGAAGTGGGGCAATAGAACCAGTTGGACGCCGCCTGCTGCACCGGCGGCTCGGCCTGCAACGGCATGGGCTGTTGCGAATACACCGGCGGCGCAACGTAGGCAGGCGGTGCGTAGCCGTAATCGGGCGGGTAATACGGCGGATAGTAGTAGGGCGCGTAGTAGCGGGGTGCGTAGTACGTCGCTGCGAAGACCGGCAGGCCTATCGCGAGGCCCAGACCGATGCCGGACCTGAACCCACCCCCGCGATGATGGCCGCGTCCGCCGCGCGCCTCGGCCAGCATCGGCGCAAGCGCCGTAGCCA
>JADMIO010854517.1_pt1 | contig 13422 bp, 6 predicted proteins | sample 8958161 | NCBI WGS metagenome assembly JADMIO01 (sample SAMN16585339, study PRJNA669376) | soil metagenome | isolation source: Crop rotation soil | place: USA: Cullars Rotation, Alabama | collected 2011 | reverse complement strand
CCCGACGGCGCCCACGTTCGCCGGCTCGTGCGGCGCCGGGTCGTTCTCCGCGCCCGCGACGACGCCGATCTCGCCCGAGCCCGTGGGCCTCGCGAGCGGGGACTTCGACGGCGACGGCGACCTCGACGTCGCGGTCGCGAACCGGACGCCCGCCGGCGCCGTGACGGTCCTGCTCGGCGACGGCGCGGGCGGCCTCGCGCCCGGCCAGGTGCTCGCCGGCGACGAGATGGCGATTTCGGTCGCCGCGGCCGACATGAACCGGGACGGCCGGCTCGACCTCCTCGTCTCGCGGTACACGGTGCCGGGCGCGGTGGCCGTGCACCTCGGCAACGGCGACGGGACGTTCGGCCCGCCGATCGTCCAGGACGTCGTGGGATTCCCGGGCGGGCTCGCCGTGGCCGACCTGAACCGCGACGGGTGGCCCGACGTCGCGACGCCGATCCTCTACAACAACGTCCTCGTGATGCTCGGCGACGGGGCCGGCGGGTTCTCGTCGGTCTCGAGCGTCAAGATCCCGGGCGCCGACCCCTCGCACGCGGTCCCGGCGGACCTCGACGGCGACGGCCGACTCGACCTCGTGGTCGGCCTCGAGACCGTGGCGCGCATCGCGGTGCTCCGGGGGCACGGCGACGGGACGTTCGACGCGCCGGCGTTCTACGCGGCGGCGCCGAACCCGGGGCGGGTCGCCGTGGGCGACTTCGACCGCGACGGCGACCTCGACGTCGCGACCGCGAACGGCCTCTCCGGCGACAGCGTGTCGGTGCTGCTCGGCGACGGCGCGGGCCACCTCGGCCCCGCGACCACGATCCGCGCGGGGTACGACGTGGTCGACGTCGTGGCGGGGGATTTCGGCGGCGACGGCCGCCTCGACCTCGCGGCGAAGGACAACAACGGGACCCTGTTCCTCTTCAAGGGCGACGGCGCCGGCCGCTTCGCGGCGCCCGTGCGGATTCCGGCCGGGGGGAGAGACGGTGGGCTCCTCGCCCTCGACATCGACGCCGACGGGCGGCCCGACCTCGTCACGTCGAACTTCTACGAGGGCACGGTGTCGGTCCTGCTCAACGCGTGCCCCCGGTGCCCGTCGGAGTTCGCCCCGGCGAGGACGCTCTCGGGCGCCTCTCTGCCGTTCGTTCCGCTCGTCGCCGACTTCGACCGCGACGGGAGGCTCGACCTCCTCGTGTCGAACTCGGGGGCCGCGAGCCTCGGCCTCTACCGCGGCGACGGGGCGGGGAACTTCTCGGCGCCAGCGGTCGTGCCGGTGGGGCACGCGGGCCCGCTCGGGCTCGTCTCGGCGGACTTCGACCGGGACGGCGCCCCGGACCTCGCCGTCAGCTACGGCCTGGGCGGCTCGGGGATCACCGTGCTCCTCAACGACGGCGCCGGCGGGTTCGGGCCGCCGGCGGACTACGCGACGGGCGCCGCGGCGTACGGGATGGCGGCCGACGACTTCGACCGCGACGGCGACGTCGACCTCGCGGTGGCGAACAGGAACTCGAACACGATCACGGTCCTGTTCGGCGACGGGACGGGCGCGTTCGCCCCGGCGCAGACGCTCGCGACGAGGTTCGAGAACGGGGACCTCGAGGCGGCGGACTTCGACCGCGACGGCGACGTCGACCTCGCGGTCGCGAACGGGTTCCCGTCGAGCGTCTCGGTCTTCTACAACGACGGGGCCGGCGCCTTCGGCGGCCGGTCGGACGTCGACGTCGGCTCGAAGTTCATCGAGGGGTTCGGGGTCGGGGACTTCGACCGCGACGGCGACCTCGACCTCGTCGTCCCCGCGAACACCAGCGGCGGGTTCTTCCTCGCGAACGACGGGACGGGGCACTTCTCCTTTCAGAGCTTCTTCCCGTACGACCCGGGGAACGACGTCTTCGTGGCGGACGTGAACGCCGACGGCGCGCTCGACCTCGTCAACGGGTCGTTCTTCCTGCAGGGCGCCTCTGTCGCGTACGGGACCGGCACGGGCGCGTTCGGCCCGCAGGTCTTCCTGCCCACCGGCGGCTCCGCGTTCGCCGCGGTCGCGGCCGACCTCGACGGCAACGGTCTGCCCGACCTCGTCGCGCCGAACTTCGACGGCACGACCGTCGCGGTGTTCCTCCAGACGGCCCTCTGCGGGCCGAAGTTCGGCGCGTGCGTGGTCGGCGACGGGACGGGCGACGCGTTCCGGATCGTCACCGACCGCGCGAGCCCGGACTACGGCTCGTGGGAGTACCGGGTGGCGGCGACGGGCGAGGTCTTCGCCGGCGTGGCGAGCAGCCTCGCGTACATCCCCGGGCGCTCGCTCGTGGCGGCCGACGCGGACGACCCGCGCGTCGCGATGAGCGCGAACCTCAACTACGCCGCGAACACGGGGACCGTGACGGTCACGGACCGCGCGACGGGGCGGCGCTTCGTCCTGCGGGACCGCAGCCTCCGCGACGACCCGCCGTGCCCGTAGCGGCGGGCCGTATAATGGTAGAGTCATGGTGGCCGTAACGTTCGCGACGCTCCGGATGGACCTGCACGACCTCGACGAGTGCTGGGCGCTCGACCAGCGCTGCTTCGAGGACGGCGAGGCCTACGACCGCGAGACGTTCCGCGACCTGATGACGCACCGGAACTCGATCTGCCTGAAGGCGGTCGCCGGAGAGCGGATGGCGGGCTTCGTCATCGGCGTCGTCGAGCCGGACCGCACGGGCCACGTCGTCGTGCTCGGCGTCTCGCCCGAGTGGCGCCGCCGCGGCGTCGGCCGCGGCCTGATGCAGCAGCTCGAGGCTGTCTTCGCCGAGCGTGGCGTGCGGCTCGTCCACCTCGAGGTCCGTACGACGAACGAGGCCGCGCAGGCGCTCTACCACGGCCTCGGCTTCACGATCGCCGGCCGCCGCCTCGCGTACTACACGAACGGGGACGACGGGTTCCTGATGGTGAAGACGGTGAACCGTTGACCGTGAACCGTGAACCGTTTCGGAACTCTTCCTTCAACGGTTCACGGTTCACGGTCCGTGGACTACGGTCTCACAGCTCGGCTCGATGCTCGTCCCTCCCATGCTCGCTTCGATCGCCTCGTGGCGGCAGTGGAGGACGGCGGTGAGCTGGGCGCCGAAGAGCATGACGATGCTCGACATGAACGACCATGTGAGGAGCAGGAGCGCCAGCCACGCGCTGCCGTAGAGCAGCCGGTACTCTTCGAGGAAGCGCGGCAGCAGGAACGCGAAGCCGTCCTTGAGCACCTCCCACGCGACGCCCGTGATGACGGCGCCCGGGAGCACCTCCATCCACGTGACCTTCGCGTTCGGCATCATCTTGTAGATGACGGCGAACATCGCGGTCGTCACGGCGAAGCTCGTCGCGGCGAGGACGAGCTGCCAGGCAAGGTCGGTGAACGGGTCGAGGCTGCGCGGGAGCGCGCTCGGGATGTGCTCGGCCGCGGCCTGCAGGAGCGAGATCCCCGCGGCGATCACGGTCGAGCCGAGCAGCATGAGCCCGAGGATCCCGATCATCGCGAGCGACCGGACGCGGCCGTGGAGGAACCGGCGCGCGGGGGTCGACCAGATCTTGTTGATGGCCTTCTCGATGATCGTGAAGATCCACGAGAGCGCCCAGAAGATGAGCACCCAGCACGTGACGACGGCGCCGGTGGGGATGTCCTTGACCTGCTCGACGTTCTGGCGAACGAACTCGCGCATGCCGGGCAGGTAGGCGAGCGTGCGGTCGACGAGGAAGTGGCGGATCTCGCCCGCGCCCACGATCGACTCGCCGACGCTGAACATCACGATGAGCAGCGGGAACAGCATCAGCATCGCGTAGTAGGAGATCGCCGCCGCCGAGACCGTGAGGTCGTTCTCGAAGAACTCCTCGAGCGCGTCGCGCAGGACGCGCGCCTTCGGCATCCGGTTCTTGATGCGCAGAAGCTGTCTCGCTCGCATCGCCATTCCCTGCAACAGTATAGCACCAGAATAGGGGTCAGGGGTCAGGGGCCAGGGGCCAGGAAGAAGGAGAACGGTCGTACCCGGGGCATTCTTCCGATCCCTGACCCCTGGTCCCTGGCCCCTGGCCCCTGATCCGTATTACACTTCTGCGTTTATGCTCGCCGAGTCACTCGACGCCCTCGAATACGACGCGTTGCGAGACTACCTCGCGCGGCACGCGCAGTCGCCGCTCGGACGGGCGCGCGCCCTCGCGCTCGAGCCGTCGAGCGACCCGGTCGCGATCCGGCTCGAGCTCGGCCGCACGACCGAGGCGGTGCGGTACCTGAACGAGGTCGGCCGCTTCGGGCTCGGCGGCCTCGCCGACCCGGAGCCGCTCCTCGACCGGCTGCGGGTCGCCGGGATCGCGCTCGAGGCGACGGAGCTGCTCGACGTCGCCCGCTACATCCAGAGCGGGCTCGAGCTCCGCGGCGCATTCGCCGAGCTCCGCGACGAGTACCCGCTCCTCTCCGCGATCGCGACGGCGCTCCCGGACCTCGCGCGCGCGCTCGGCGAGATCCGCGCGAAGATCCTGCCCACGGGCGAGATCGACGAGTCGGCGAGCCCCGAGCTGCGCCGCATCCGCCGCGAGATCAATCGTCTTAGGGGCGAGGTCCAGCGCTCGCTCGAGCGCCTCATGCGCGACCGCGCGGCCGACGCGATCCAGGAGGAGCTCATCACGATCCGCAACGGCCGCTTCGTCGTGCCCGTGCGCTCCGACGCCCGCGGGCGCGTCAAGGGCGTGGTGCACGGCGCGTCGTCTACGGGGCAGACCGTCTACGTCGAGCCGCTCGACACGATCGACCAGAACAACGAGCTCGCCGCGCTCCGGGAGCGCGAGGAGGCCGAGATCCGCGCGATCCTCGCGGCGCTCACCGACCGCCTCAGGGCGGAGGGCGACGCGGTCGCGCGGCTCGTCGACGGGCTCGGCCGGCTCGACTTCGCGGCCGCGAAGGCGCACCTCTCGCGTGAGTTCGACTGCGTCGCGCCCGAGGTGGGCGAGGACGGCGCGCTCGCGCTCGACGCCGCGCGCCACCCGCTCCTCGAGGCGAACCTGCGGGGCGCGGGGCGCGCGGTCGTCCCCGCGTCGCTCGCGCTCGCGCCCGACAGCCGCACGCTCGTCATCTCGGGGCCGAACGCGGGCGGCAAGACCGTCGTGCTCAAGACCGCGGGCCTGCTCGCGCTCATGGCGCAGTCGGGCCTCCACGTCCCGGCGCGCGCGGCGCGGCTGCCCGTCTTCGACGGCGTGCTCGTCGACATCGGCGACCACCAGTCGCTCGCGGCGAACCTCTCGACCTTCTCGGCGCACGTCCGCAACATCGCGTCGATGATCGCGACGCTCCCGCCGCGCGCGCTCGTCCTGCTCGACGAGATCGGCACGGGCACGGACCCGGACGAGGGCGCCGCGATCGCGATCGCCGTGCTCGAGCGACTCCGCTCGGCCGGCGCCTACACGATCGCGACGACGCACTACAACCGGCTCAAGATGTACGCCTCGCGCACCGAGGGCGTCGGCAACGCGGCGGTCGAGTTCGACGAGGCGACGCTCCAGCCGACCTACCGCCTCCTCGTCGGGCTCGCCGGCTCGTCGAGCGGCGTCGAGATCGCGCGCCGGCTCGGCCTCCAGGACGAGGTCGTCGCGGCCGCGCGCGGCCTGATGAGCGCGACGGACCGCGAGGCGGCCGACTACCTCCGCCAGCTCAAGGCCGCGACCGACGAGGCCCAGGAGCTCCGCGCCGCGCTCGACGAGGAGCGCGCCGCGGTCGCGAAGCGCTACGCCGAGCTCGACCTCGAGTTCCAGCGCCGCGAGCGCGACCGCGCGGGCGAGTTCGCCCGCGCGCTCGAGCAGACCGTCAGGGACTTCGAGGCCGAGGCGAAGCGGCTCGTCGCGAACGCGCGCGACAAGACCGAGCAGGGGCGGCTGCGCAAGGCCGCCGAGGCGGGCGCCGCGCGCATGCGCGGCGAGGCCCGCGCCCGCGTCGCGCACCTCAGGCCGAGGGCGGGCGGCGCGTCGCCGGCGGCCGGGGAGACTCCCGAGGGGCGGCCCGCGGCCGCGCCCGGCCCCGTCGCGCCGGGCGTCGACGTCTACGTCCCGAGGATGAACCAGCGCGGCACGGTCGAGTCGGTTTCGGGCGACCGCGTCGAGGTCCGCATGGGGATGCTCAAGCTGCGCGTCGGGCTCGACGAGGTCGAGCGCGTCGCGCCGGGCGGGGAGGGCTCGTCGGCGACGCGCCTGCCCGAGGGCGTCCGGGTCGACCTCGCGAGCGACGAGATGGTCCCGAACGAGCTCAACCTCATCGGCCGGTACGCCGACGAGGCGCGGGACCTCCTCGACAAGTTCCTCGACGAGGCGTTCCTCGGGAGTCTCCCCGAGGTCCGCATCGTCCACGGCTTCGGGACCGGCGCACTCAAGCGCGCCGTCTCCGAGGTGCTCTCGCGCCACCCCCACGTGGCGTCCTTCGGCCCCGCCCCGTCCTCGCAGGGGGGCGGCGGGGCGACGGTCGTAGAACTTCGGAGGTAGGGGCCAGGGGCCAGGGGTCGGGAAGAGACCTTCCGACCCCTGTTCCCTGACCCCTGACCCCTATGCTTCCCAGAGAATTCCCAGACGAAGTCCGACAGCAGGCCGACATCGTGCGGATCGTGTCGGACTACGTCGCGCTGAAGAAGCGCGGCCAGAACTGGATCGCGTGCTGCCCGTTCCACTCCGAGAAGACGCCGTCGTTCAACGTCCACCCGGGCAAGGGGATCTACAAGTGCTTCGGGTGCTCGGCGGGCGGCAACGTCTTCGACTTCGTGATGCGCGTCGAGGGGCTCTCGTTCCCGGACGCCGTCCGGCTCGTGGCCGAGAAGAGCGGCATCCCGGTCCCGCGCGACGTCGCGCGCCAGCCCGCCGACGACCGCGCCGAGCGGCGGCGCAAGCGGCTCTTCGAGCTCAACGAGTGGGCGTGCGAGTTCTTCGAGCAGCAGTTCGGCGCGACGCCCGAGGGCCGGCGCGCGCTCGAGTACGTCGAGGGGCGCGGCGTGGCGTCCGCGACGAGGGAGCGCTTCCGGCTCGGCTACGCGCCGAACTCGTGGGACGCGCTCTCGGCGCACCTCGCCTCGCGCGGCGCCTCGCGCGAGGAGATCGCCGACAGCGGCCTCGTCACGGTCAAGGAGTCGGGCGGCGGCTACTACGACCGGTTTCGGGGGCGCGTCATGTTCCCGATCGTCGACGCCCAGGGGCGCCCCGTGGCCTTCGGCGGGCGGACGATGGGCGACGACGGGCCGAAGTACCTCAACTCGCCCGAGACGGCCGTCTACACGAAGGGCAACCACCTCTACGGGCTCTTCCAGGCGCGAGACGCGATCCGCAAGAGCGCGTTCGCGATCCTCGTCGAGGGCTACCTCGACGTGCTGATCCCCGCGCAGGAGGGCGTCGGCAACCTCGTCGCCTCGCTCGGCACCGCGCTCACCGAGGCGCAGGCGCGATTGCTGCGTCGCTACATGGCGCGGCCGCAGGTGATCGTCAACTACGACCCGGACACGGCGGGCCAGGCGGCGACGACCCGCAGCTTCGAGATCCTGCTCGCGCAGGGGTTCAAGATCAACGTCCTCCAGCTGCCGGGCGGGCTCGACCCGGACGAGTTCGTGCGCGAGCACGGCGCCGACGCCTACCGCGCGCTCCTGCGGACGACGACGCCCTACCTCGACTACGTCGTCGACCGGGCGGTGACCCGGCACGACCTCTCGCGCCCGTCGGGCAAGGCCGACGCGCTCAACGACGTGCTCCCGTTCATCGCGCAGATCGAGAACCAGCTCGAGCGCGTCGAGTACGGCCGCCGCGTCGCCGCGCGGATGCACGTCGACGAGGACATCCTGCGCAAGGAGCTGCGCCGGGCGGTCGAGCGCCGGGAGCCGAAGATCGACCGGGACCGCGTCGCGCCGCGCCCGGGGCTGACCGAGCTTGAACGCCGATTTCTGGTTGTGCTTTTCGGGGATTCACAGGTACGCTCTTCAGTACTGCCTGAAATTGATGATTCGGACATTGAAGGGTTAGCATCGGAACCGATCTTTCGAGCGCTGCTCGAAGCGCATCGCTCCGGGGAAGCCATTGGATACGCCGAACTCTCTGAAAAACTCTCGGACAACGCACGCCAGGACCTCGCATCGCTCGTAGCTGTGGAGCTGAGCGACGTCGCGGCCGCCTGGAAGGGGACGTTCGAAGAGAATCTCGCGAGTGAGGCGCGCAGTTGTCTTGCGCAGTTCAGAAAAGCTCGCTACCAACGAGAATACGAAGCCTTGCAGAAAGAGATACGACAAGCTGAGGCGGCCGGCGACGAAGAGCGCTACGCCGAACTCACCATGCGCAAGATGGAGCTGGGGCGCGTGCTTGCCGCGCTCACGGCACAGCCACGGTGAATGACGGAGGAAGGGGATTTGTCGATCAACGAGAAATACTCTGATGAGGTCGAGAAACTTCTCGAGGTGGGGAAAGAGAAGGAGTACCTGACCTACGACGACATCAACCGGCTGCTCCCGCCCGAGGTGAGCTCGGCCGACGAGATCGAGGCGATCCTCGACGTCATCGGCGCCGAAGGCATCCACATCAGCGAGTCCGACGAGAAGTTCCTCAAGGACCCCGGCGACGACCTCGACAAGGAGGTCGCCGAGGACGGCGACTTCGAGCTCGACTTCTCGGCCGGGACGCTCGAGAAGACGAACGACCCGGTGCGCATGTACCTGCGCGAGATGGCCATCGTGCCGCTGCTCACGCGCGACGGCGAGGTCGCGATCGCCAAGCGGATCGAGCGCGGCCTCATGCGCAAGCACAAGGCGATCAGCCGCTCGCCGGTGGCCGTCGAGGAGATCCTCCGCATCGGCGACGCGCTCAAGCGCGGCGAGATGAGCATCCGCGACGTCGTGGTGCTCAACGACCAGGAGGGCATCACCGAGGAGCGCGTCGAGGAGTACCTGGTCGCGACCGTCGACGCGATCTGCGAGGTCAAGAAGCACTACCAGCGCGCCATCAAGCTCTACGACAAGGTCCAGGAGGAGCCGAAGCGCTCGCCGAAGCTCCCGAAGATGCGCCGGCGTCTGGCGCGCCTGCGCATCGAGACGTCGAAGATGATCCGGGCGCTCGACTTCACGACGACGGTGCAGGAGACGCTCGTCTCGGTCATCCGCGACTCGGTCGACGAGGCGCGCTCGGCGAAGCGCGAGGTCGAGCGGGCGCGCCGCTCGCTCGACCGCAAGAAGTGGAACGAGGACGAGCGCGAGCTCAAGCGGAACCTCCGCGCCGCCGAGCGCCGGCTCGCGGGCGTCGAGCTCGAGCACCGCGCGACGGTCCTGCAGATGGACCGCCTGCTCGGGGCGATCATCTCGGGCGAGGCCGAGGCGGCGAAGGCGAAGTCGGAGCTCGTCGAGGCCAATCTTCGGTTGGTGGTTTCGATCGCCAAGAAGTACACGAACCGCGGCCTGCAGTTCCTCGACCTGATCCAGGAGGGGAACATCGGCCTGATGAAGGCGGTCGACAAGTTCGAGTGGCGGCGGGGCTACAAGTTCTCGACGTACGCGACGTGGTGGATCCGCCAGGCCATCACGCGCGCGATCGCCGACCAGGCGCGCACGATCCGCATCCCGGTCCACATGATCGAGACGATCAACAAGCTCATCCGCACGAGCCGCGCGCTCGTCCAGGAGCTCGGCCGCGAGCCGACGAGCGAGGAGATCGCCCGCAAGATGGACATCCCCGTGGCGAAGGTCCGCAAGGTCCTCAAGATCGCCCAGGAGCCGATCTCGCTCGAGACGCCGATCGGCGAGGAGGAGGACTCGCACCTCGGGGACTTCATCGAGGACAAGACGATCCTCAACCCGGCCGAGGCGGTGATCAACACGAACCTCCGCGAGATCACCGAGGAGGTCCTCAAGACGCTCACGCCGCGCGAGGAGAAGGTCATCAAGATGCGCTTCGGCCTCGAGACGAGCGGCAGCGAGCACACGCTCGAGGAGGTCGGCCAGCACTTCGCCGTCACGCGCGAGCGCATTCGCCAGATCGAGGCCAAGGCGCTGCGCAAGCTGCGCCACCCCTCGCGCAGCCGGAAGCTGAAGGCGTTCCTCGACGGCGTTCGCGGGGCGTAGTCCGTAGTCGGCAGTCCGTAGTCCGTAGTCCGTGGCTCGCCGGCCGGAGTCGACCGCTCCGGCGGGCGGGCTCGGGAGCCGCCTTCAGGCGGGTTGCCCGAAGGGCCGCTAGCCGGGCGCTTCAGCGCCCGGTTCGCGGCGGGAGCGTAGACAAGGCCGCTTAAGCGGCCTTTTTTCTCCTCTCCCCACCGCACCGGGCCGTGAACGGCCCGGCTATCAACCCTCCGGGCAACCCGCGTGAACGCGGCTCCCGAGCCCGCCCGCCGGAGTCGACCCCTCCGGCCGGCGAGCCATGGGCCACGGACTACGGACTATTCCCGATGCGCCACGACGTCGAACGTGAAGTCCACGTTGTTGCGCACGCGGATCGTCCCGGCCTTGGCCGAGGTCGCCTTGACCTTGAAGTCGTCGCGGTCGAGGTCGAACTCGCCGTGCGCCCGCAGGTCGCGTCCGTCGACGGTGACCCGGGCGGGAATGGCGATCTGCCGCGTCACGCCGTGCAGCGTCAGGTCGCCCCGGATCTTCACGTCGTACTGACCGGGCGCGCTCGTCTTCGCCGTGACGGCGGTGCTCTCGAAGACGATCTCCGGGTACTTCGCCGCCTCGAACACGATCGTGCGGAGCTCCTCGCCGATGATCTGCTTCTGCTGCTCGGTGAACGTGCTCGACGTCTCGGCGATCGAGTCGGCGCGCACGACGATCCGCAGCGACGCGGGCGTGAGCGAGTCCGGCGCCGCCTCGGCCACGCCGGTGAAGTCCCTGACCGCGAGCAGGTGGTCGTGGCCGAGGAACCAGAGCAGCCCGCCCCGGTGCGCGTGCGCGGTGAAACTGCTCTGGCGCGCGTCGATCTGGTAGCGGACCGCGGTCTCGGCGCCCGCGGGCGCGCCGGCCCCGAGCGAGGCGAATGCGAGCACTGCCAGAAGAGCCGTCGTCCTTCTCATGCGTGTGTCCCTCCTACGGCGATCGATGAAACGCCGGTTCGGGGGGAGGAAAGCGGCGAGTGTATCGCGAGCGGACGTCGCTCTCGACATACGCGCGCGTCGGGACGGAAACGCAAGGTCCGTGCCGCTCAACCGCTCGGGTCGGGCGTCGCCGCGCGCGTCACGTTCGGATCGGGGCCGCCGCGCCCGACGAGGCTCGCCACGACCATGACGAGCTCGGCCGGCTCGACGGGCTTCGCGACGTGCATCTGATACCCCGAGGCGAGCACGCGCAACCGGTCCTCGACCCGCGCGAACGCGGTGAGCGCGACCGCGGGGATCCGGCCGCCCGCCTCGCGCTCGAGCGCCCGCACGCGCCGAATCAGTTCGTAGCCGTCCTCGCCCGGCATGCCGATGTCGGAGATCAGCAGGTCGGGCCGCCAGGCCGGGAGCTCCGCCACGGCCTCATGGGCCGAGCCGACCGAGCGCACCTCGGCGCCGCACCCGCTCAGCACGACCGCGAGCATGTCCCTCGCGTCGGGCTCGTCGTCGACGACGAGGATGCGCCGGCCGCCGAGGTCCGGGAGGTCGTCCGGGCCGAGCCGGATCGCGCCTCCCAGCCGCGGATGGGCATGGTCCGCCTGCGTCGACCGCGCCGTCACGGCCGCGACGGGCAGGCAGAGCGTGAAGGTCGTGCCGAGCCCCTCGCCCGCGCTCTCGACCGAGATGCTCCCGCCGTGCAGCTCGACGAGGTGCTTCACGATCGCGAGCCCGAGCCCGAGCCCCTTCTGGCGCAGCGCCGCGGCCGACTCGGCCTGGCGGAACCGCTCGAAGACGTAGGGCAGGAACTCGGGCGCGATCCCGATCCCGGTGTCGCCGACGACGAGCTCGACGTGCGAGTTGACGCGCTTGAGCTCGACGTGGACCCGCCCCTCCTTCGGCGTGAACTTGACGGCGTTCGAGAGAAGGTTCCAGACCACCTGCTTGAGCCGCTCCGCGTCGCCCGAGACGAGTCCGGCCGCGGGGTCGAGCGTCGTGACGAGGCGGATCTGCTTGGCGTCGGCGGCGGGCCGGACGACGTCGACCGCCTCCTCGATGACCGGGACGAGCTCGAGGTGCCGGACGTCGAGCCGCACCTTGCCGGAGACGATCCGGGTGACGTCGAGGATGTCCTCGATGAGCTGCGCCTGCGACCGCGCGTTGCGGTCGATGGTGTCGAGCGCCCGGCGGGCCACGTCCTCGTCGAGCGAGCCGCTCCGAAGCAGCGTCGTCCACCCGAGCATCGCGTTGAGCGGGGTCCGGAGCTCGTGCGACACGGTCGCGAGGAACTCGTCCTTCGCGCGGTTCGCCTCCACGGCCTCGGCGCGCGCCGCGTCCGCCTCCTCGCGGAGCTGCCGCTCGCGGCGGGCCGCCTCCTCGCGCGCGCGCGCCATCTCGACGTGCACGCGGACGCGCGCGAGCAGCTCGCGCGCGCCGAACGGCTTGACGAGGTAGTCGTCCGCGCCCGCGTCGAGCCCCTCGAGCCGCGCGTCCTCGCCCGCTCGCGCGGAGAGGAGCACGACCGGCAGGGTGCGCAAGCGCGAGTCGGTTCTGAGGGCCCGGAGCAGCCCGAACCCGTCGAGCCCGGGCATCATCACGTCGCTCAGCACGAGGTCGGGCGGTCGAGACCGAGCGACCTCGAGCGCAGACTCGCCGTCGGCCGCCCCGTCAACCTCGTAGGAGGGCTCGAGGAGGCCTCGAATGTAGTCGCGCACGTCCGCGTTGTCGTCGACGACGAGTACGCGCGCCTTGCCGCTCGCATCGCTTACGACGTTCGGGGCGAGAAAGCGAGCGTCGAGCGCGTCGCGGTGCTCGACGAGATCGACTCCGTCGGCAGACGGGCACGTGTCGGGGAGCCACCTGAGCGCCTCCTCGACGTAGGCGTTGGCGCCGATCCGCGTCGGGGCGAGCGCCGACGCGCCGCGGACTCTGTCGGCCGGAAGGTGCGCGCGCCCGAACGGGACCGAGACCGTGAAGGCCGTGCCCCGGCCCGGCGCGCTCTCGACGCGCACCTCGCCGCCGTGGAGCCGGACGAGCTCCCGCGCGAGCGCGAGGCCGATGCCCGTGCCCTCGTGCGTGCGCCCGCGCACGCCTTCGACGCGGTGGAAGCGCTCGAACAGGCGCGGGATCTCGGCCTCGGGGATGCCCACGCCCGTGTCCCGCACTTCGAGCTCGGCCGACGCGCCCGCGTCGCGGAGCCGGACCTCGACCGCGCCCTCGAAGGTGAACTTGAGGGCGTTCGACAGCAGGTTGAAGACGACCTTCTCCCACATGTCGCGGTCGACGAAGACCTCCTCCCGGAGCGGCGCGCAGTCGACGGCGAACCGCAGGCCCGCCCGCTCGACGGCCGAGCGGAACATGCTCGCGAGCTCGGCGGTGTAGGCGGCGAGGTCGGTCGG
>JADMIO011081528.1_pt1 | contig 13424 bp, 14 predicted proteins | sample 8958161 | NCBI WGS metagenome assembly JADMIO01 (sample SAMN16585339, study PRJNA669376) | soil metagenome | isolation source: Crop rotation soil | place: USA: Cullars Rotation, Alabama | collected 2011 | reverse complement strand
CGACAACTTGTCCACGTGGAATTCTAAGCTTAGGATCCCAATGTGCTGGAAAGGCCGACTTGGCGTCGGCGAAGACGTCCCAGAGCGTCACCGGGCACGCCGCGGGCGGCTTCGGCGCGATGCCGCGCTCCTTCAGCAGCGCGGCGAGCTTCGGGCTCACCGTTCCCGGCTGCGAGATGCCGGTGAGGTCGCCCTTGACGTCGGCGAGGAAGATCGGCACGCCCTGCGCGCTGAAGCTCTCGGCGAGCGTCTGCAGCGTCACCGTCTTGCCGGTGCCGGTCGCGCCGGTGACGAGGCCGTGGCGGTTCGCCATCTGCGGCAGGAGGAAGCACTCGGTGGCGTCGTGACGGGCGAGCAGGATCGGGTCGGCCATGGTGTCGCGCGCGAGCAGAGGATGCTGGCAGTGTAGGCGCGCCGCCTAGAATCGTCGTGCTTCCCCATCCACGAGCGCACGCGCACGAGCGACATGGCCGGTCATTCCAAGTGGGCCAACATCCAGCACCGCAAGGGCCGCCAGGATGAGAAGCGCGGCCGGATCTGGACCCGCCTGATTCGCGAGATCGTCGTCGCGGCGCGCCACGGCGGCGGCGACCTCTCGATGAATCCGCGGTTGCGGCTCGCCGTCGAGAAGGCGAAGGCGGCGAACATGCCCGCCGACACGATCAAGAAGAACATCGACAAGGCGACCGGCAACCTCGAAGGGACGAGCTACGAGGAGGTCCGCTACGAGGGCTACGGCATCGGCGGCGCGGCGATCCTGATCGACTGCATGACCGACAACCGCGTGCGCACGGTCGCCGAGGTGCGCCACGCGTTCAGCAAGCACGGCGGCAATCTCGGCGCCGAGGGATCGGTCGCGTTCCAGTTCCGCCACTGCGGCCAGTTCGTCTTCGCGCCGGGCACCGACGAGGACCGGGTGATGGCGGCGGCGCTCGACGCCGGCGCCGACGACGTCGTGACCGGCGACGACGGCTCGATCGAGGTGCTGTCGTCGCCGGCGGAGTTCGAGGCCGTGCAGGCCGCGCTCGCGAAGGCCGGGCTCGCTCCCGAGGTCGCCGAGGTGACGATGCGGCCGGAGAACGTCGTCGCGCTGAGCGGCGACGAGGCGGCGCGGATGCACAAGCTGATCGACGTGCTCGAGGACCTCGACGACGTGCAGGCGGTCTACCACAACGCCGAGCTGGACCAGTGAAGGCGCTCGTCATCGGCGGCGGCGGTCGCGAGCACGCGCTCGCCTGGAAGCTGGCGCAGAGCCCGCGCCTGAAGACGATCTTCGTCGCGCCGGGCAACGCCGGCACGGCGATCGAGCCGCGCGTCCGCAACGTCGCGATCACCGACCTCGACGAGCTCGCCGAGTTCGCGTTCGACGAGAGGATCGACCTCACCGTCGTCGGCCCCGAGGCGGCGCTCGCCGCCGGGGCGGTCGACCGCTTCCGCGCCAAGGGCCTGCGCATCTTCGGGCCGACGCGCGCCGCCGCCGAGCTCGAGAGCTCGAAGTCGTTCGCCAAGGCGTTCATGCAGCGGCACGCGATCCCGACCGCGGCGTACCGGGTCTTCGACGACGCCGCGGCGGCGCACGCGCACGTCGACGACGCGCGCACGCCGATCGTCGTCAAGGCCGACGGGCTCGCGGCGGGCAAGGGCGTCGTCGTCGCGGCGACGCGCAGCGAGGCGCACGCCGCGATCGAGGCGATGCTCGGCGGCGCTGCGCCCGCGGGCAGCCGCGTCGTCGTCGAGGAGTTCCTCGACGGCGAGGAAGCGAGCTTCATCGTCGTCTGCGACGGCAGCCGCGTGCTGCCGCTCGCGACGAGCCAGGACCACAAGCGCATCGGCGACGCCGACACCGGCGCGAACACCGGCGGCATGGGCGCGTACTCGCCGGCGCCGGTCGTGACGCCGAACGTGCACGCGCGCGCGCTGCACGAGATCGTCCTGCCGACGATCGCGGCAATGGCGGTCGAAGGGCGGCCCTTCGTCGGCTTCCTCTACGCCGGCCTGATGATCGACGAGCACGGCGCGCCGAAGACGGTCGAGTTCAACTGCCGGTTCGGCGACCCGGAGGCGCAGGTGATCCTGATGCGCTTGCGGAGCGACCTCTTCGACCTGCTCATGCAGGCGACCGCGCCGAGCGAGGCGCACCCGCTCGACGCGGTCGAGCTGCACTGGGACCGGCGCGTCGCGCTCGGCGTCGTCATGGCCGCGGCCGGCTATCCGGCGACGCCGAGGACCGGCGACATCGTCTCTGGAATCGCCGACGCGAGCGACGGCGACACCGTCAAGGTCTTCCACGCCGGCACGACGCTGCGCGACGGCTCGCCGGTGACGTCGGGCGGCCGCGTCCTGTGCGTCACCGCGCTCGGCGAGTCGACCCGGCAGGCGCAGCAGCACGCGTACCACGCGGTCGAGAAGATCTCGTTCGCCGGCGCGCAGTGGCGCACGGACATCGGCCAGCGCGCGCTGCGCCGCCTGACGCCCTGATGGACATCGCCGCGGTCCGCAGCCACCTGCTCGCGCTGCAGGCGAAGATCGTCGACGCGCTCGAGCGCGAAGGCGGCGAAGCGTTCATCGTCGACCGCTGGCAGCGCGAGCCCGGCGGCAAGCTCGAGGGCGACGGCGTCTCGCGCCTCGTCGAGGGCGGCGCGCTGCTCGAGCGCGGCGGCGTCGGCTTCTCGCACGTCCGCGGACCGGCGCTGCCGCCGTCGGCGACGCAGCACCGCGGCGCCGATCTCGCCGGCGTTCCGTTCGAGGCGCTCGGCGTCTCGCTCGTCCTTCATCCGCGCAATCCCTACGTCCCCACCGCGCACATGAACGTGCGCATGCTCGCCGCGCTGCCGCCGGGCCGCGACGCCGCCGTCTGGTTCGGCGGCGGCTTCGACCTGACGCCGTACTACGGCTTCGAGGAAGACGCGGTCCACTTCCACCGCACCGCGCGCGAAGCGCTCGCGCCGTTCGGCGCCGACACCTACCCGCGCTTCAAGGTCTGGTGCGACGACTACTTCTTCCTCAGGCACCGCAACGAGCCGCGCGGCGTCGGCGGCATCTTCTTCGACGACTTCGCCGAAGGCGGCTTCGCCAACGGCTTCGCGCTGATCGGCGCGGTCGGCGACGCGTTCCTGCCGGCGTACCTGCCGATCGTGCAGCGCCGCCGCGCGCTGCCGTACGGCGAGCGAGAGCGCGAGTTCCAGTGCTACCGGCGCGGCCGCTACGTCGAGTTCAACCTCGTCTTCGACCGCGGCACGCTGTTCGGGCTGCAGTCGGGCGGTCGCGTCGAGAGCATCCTGATGTCGATGCCGCCGGTGGTGACGTGGCGCTACGGCTGGCGGCCCGAGCCGGGAACTCCCGAGGCGCGCCTCTACAGCGAGTTCCTGCGGCCGCGCGACTGGGCCGACGAATCGGCACCGAGCCCGGGATGAAGCGGGTCGGCCTGTTCGGCGGCAGCTTCGACCCGGTGCACAACGCGCACGTCGCGCTGGCGACGCTCGCGCTCGGCCAGCTCGCGCTCGACGAGGTGCGCTGGATCCCGGTCTGCAAGTCGTCGCAGAAGGCGAGGAAGCTCGCCCCCGCCGCCGACCGCGAGGCGATGGTGCGGCTCGCGATCGCCGGCGAGCCGCGCTTCGTCCTCGATCGCACCGAGCTGCGCCGCGGCGGCGTCAGCTACACGCTCGACACGGTGCGCGAGCTCGCCGCCGCCGAGCCCGACACCGCGTGGGTGCTGATCCTCGGCCGGGACCAGTACGCCGGGCTGCACACGTGGCGCGACTGGCGCGAGCTCGTCTCGCGCGTCACGCTCGCGGTCGCCAACCGTCCCGACGTCGTCGCCGCGACCAACCCGCAGATCGCCAACGTGCCGCACGAGCTCGTGCAACTGCCGATGATGGACGTCTCGTCGACCGAGATCCGGCGCCGGGTCGCGGCGGGCGAGTCGATTGCCAGCCTCGTTCCGGCGCCGGTCGCGAGCTATATTGAGCGCCACCGCCTCTATCGCTGAGCGTCGCGACGGCGGGCGTGCCAACCACCAGGAGCTGAATGGACATTCGCAAGCTGCAGCGCGTCATCGTCGACGGTCTCGAGGACGTCAAGGCCCAGAACATCCAGGTCTTCAACACCGAGCATCTCTCGCCCCTCTTCGAACGCGTCATCGTCGCGTCGGGGACGAGCAACCGGCAGACGCGATCCCTCGCAGCGAGCGTTCGCGACGCGGTGAAGTCGGCGGGGGCGCCGTCGCCGCGCACCGAGGGCGAGGACAACGGCGAATGGATCATCGTCGACTGCGGCCAGGCGGTCGTCCACGTCATGCAGCCGGCGATCCGCGCGTACTACCACCTCGAGGAGCTGTGGGGCGACAAGCCGGTGCGGATGAAGATCGAGAGCCAGCAGCGGCGCGCCGGCGCCGCGGCCGCGACCGAAGACGGGCACGCGCCGGCGCGGCGCGCGAAGCCCGCGCCGGTGCGGCGCAACGCGCGCGGCAGCGGCGAGAAGGCGGCGGCGAAGACACGGAGCGCGGCGAAGCCGGCGAAGAAGGCGGCGGCGCCGGCGCGGCGCTCGCGCGGCGGCGCGTCCTCGGGCGCGCGGCGCTGAGCAGCGAGCGCGCGCCGATGCCGCGCGCGCCGCGTGCGCGGCGCCCGCGATGAGGATCGTCGTCGTCGCGGTCGGCACGCGCCAGCCGGCGTGGGTCGACGCCGCGTTCGCCGACTACGCGAAGCGGATGCCTGCGGAGCTTCGCGTCGAGCTCAAGGAGGTCAAGGCCGAGCCGCGCGGCAGCGCCAGGACCGCGGCGCAGGCCATGGCCGCCGAGGCGGTGCGCATCGACGCCGCGATCGCGCGCGGCATGCGCCGCGTCGTCCTCGACGAGCACGGCGAGCGCGTCACGTCGGCGGCGCTCGCCCGGCGCGTGCAGGCGTGGCAGCGCGACGGTCGCGACGCCGCGCTCGTCATCGGCGGCGCCGACGGGCTCGACCCGGCGCTGAAGGAGCGCGCCGACGAGACGCTGCGCGTCTCCGACCTGACGCTGCCGCACGCGCTCGTTCGCGTCGTCGTCGCCGAGGCGCTGTATCGCGCGTCGACGATCCTCGCCGGCCACCCGTACCACCGCGAGTGAGCGACGTGGCGGCGGCGGACTTCGTCTATCTCGCATCGCAGAGCCCGCGGCGGCGCCAGCTCCTCGAGCAGATCGGCGTCCGCCACGAGCCGCTCGTCGCCGACGCCGACGAGGACGTCGAGGCGCTCGAGGCGACGCGCGCCGGCGAGCTGCCGGCGCGCTACGTCGAGCGCGTCGCCCGCGCCAAGCTGCGCGCCGCGATCGTGCGCCACGCCAGCCGACGCCTCGCCCCGGCGCCGATCGTGTGCGCCGACACCGCGGTCGCGATCGGCACGGCGATCCTCGGCAAGCCCGCCGACGCCGACGACGCGGCGCGAACGCTCGCGCTGCTCGCCGGCCGCACGCACCGCGTCCTGACCGCGGTCGCCGTCGCCGCGAACGGTCGCTCGCGGCTCCTCGTCAACGTCTCGCGCGTCCGCTTCGCACCGGTCGCGCCCGATCGCATCGCGCGCTACGTCGCGAGCGGCGAGCCGTTCGGCAAGGCCGGCGCGTACGCGATCCAGAGCGCGGCGGCGGCGTGGATCGCGAGGATCGACGGCAGCTACACCGGTATCATGGGATTGCCGCTGCACGAGACGGCCGTTCTCCTCGAGTGGGCGGGGCTGACGGTCCGGCCCTGAGCGCGGCGCCGCCGCCGGCGATGCAAGACATCCTCATCAACTGGTCGCCGCAGGAAACGCGCGTCGCCGTCGTCGAGAACGGCGCGGTGCAGGAGCTGCACATCGAGCGCGAGCTCGAGCGCGGCCGCGTCGGCAACATCTACATCGGCAAGGTCGCGCGCGTCCTGCCGGGGATGCAGTCGGCGTTCGTCGACATCGGGCTCGAGCGCGCCGCGTTCCTGCACATCGCCGATGTCTACGTCAACGGCGGCACCGGCCGCGCCGAGCACGCCAACGGCGCGCCGCCGATCGAGCGGATCGTCTTCGAAGGCCAGACGCTGACGGTGCAGGTGATCAAGGACCCGATCGGCACCAAGGGCGCGCGGCTGTCGACGCAGCTCTCGATCGCCGGGCGGCTGCTCGTCTTCCTGCCGCAGGACGAGCACATCGGGATCTCGCAGAAGATCGGCTCGCCCGAGCTGCGCGAGCAGCTGCGGGCGCGGCTCGCCGCGCTCGCGCAGAGCGATCTCGAGGCGCGCGCCGGCGCCGACGGCGGCGCCGGCAAGGGCGGGTTCATCCTGCGCACCAACGCCGTCGAGGCGAGCGACGCCGAGCTCGCCGACGACATCGCGTACCTGCGGACGACGTGGGCGCGCGTTCGCGAGCGCACGTTCAAGTCGCCGCCGGGAACGCTCCTGCACCAGGACCTGAGCCTGGCCGAGCGGGTGCTGCGCGACCTCGCCGACGACCGCACGCAGGCGATCCGGATCGACTCGCGGATGCAGTTCGAGCGCCTCACCGCGTTCGGCCGCGAGTACACGCCGAGCGCGGTCTCGAAGCTCCAGCAGTACGCGGGCGAGCGGCCGATCTTCGACCTCTTCTCGATCGACGACGAGATCGAGAAGGCGCTGAAGAAGCGCGTCGAGCTGAAGTCGGGCGGCTACCTCATCATCGACCAGACCGAGGCGCTGACGACGGTCGACGTCAACACCGGCGGCTTCGTCGGCGCGCGCAACTTCGACGACACCGTCTTCAAGACCAACCTCGAGGCGGCGCAGGCGATCGCGCGGCAGCTGAGGCTCAGAAACCTCGGCGGCATCATCATCATCGACTTCATCGACATGGCGCGCGAGGAGCACCAGGCCGCGGTGCTCGCCGAGCTGAAGAAGCAGCTCGCGCGCGATCGCACGCGCGTCACCGTGAGCGGCTTCACCCAGCTCGGCCTCGTCGAAATGACGAGGAAGCGCACCCGCGAGTCGCTCGCGCACCTGCTCTGCGAGCCGTGCCCGACGTGCCAGGGGCGCGGCGAGGTCAAGACCGCGCGCAGCGTCTGCCACGACATCCTGCGCGAGATCCTGCGCGAGGCGCGCCAGTTCAACCCGAAGGAGTTCCGCGTCGTCGCCTCGGCGGCGGTCGTCGAGATGCTGCTCGACGAGGAAAGCCAGAACCTCGCGGGCCTCTCCGACTTCATCGGCAAGCCCATCTCGCTCCGCGCCGAGCCGTTCCCGTCGCCCGAGCAGTACGACATCGTCCTGCTGTGAGCGCGCGCGGCGGCGACGGCACCGGTTTCGAACGCATCCTTGTCGTCTGCACGCGCCAGCTCGGCGACGTGCTGCTGACGACGCCGCTCATCCGCGCCGCGCGCGAGCGCTGGCCCGCCGCGACGATCGACGTGCTCGGCTTCGGCGGCACGCTCGCCATGCTGCGTGGCAACGCCGACGTCGGCGAGCTGATCGAGGTTCCCGCCGGCAGCGGCTGGCTCGCGTCGCGGCGCCTGCTCGCCCGCCTGTGGCGGCGCTACGACCTCGCGCTCGTCGCGCAGTATTCCGACCGCGCCCACCTCTACGGCTTCGCCGCCGCGAGGCGCCGCTCGGGACAGGTCACGCGCGAGGCGAAGTCGTGGTGGAAGCGCGCGCTGCTGATGCACGCGGTGCCGATGGACCGGACGCAGTCGCATGCGGTCGTGCAGAAGCTCCGGCTGCTCGAACCGTGGGGACTGCCGACGCGTGCCGCGCTCGTCGCGCCGCCGCCGACCGAATTGCCCGCCGCGATCGCTGCGCTGCTCGCGCCGCCGTACGCGGTCCTGCAGACGCCGACGATCGTCGCCTACAAGCAGTGGCCGATCGCGCACTGGCGCGCGCTCGTCGGCGCGTTGCTCGGGCGCGGGCTCCAGGTCGTGCTGACGGGCGCGCCGTCCGCGGCCGACCGCGCGGTCGTCGACGCGGTGAAGGCGGGGCTCGACGGCGACGGCCGCATCGTCGACGCCGCCGGCGCGCTCGAGCTCGCCCAGGTCGGCACGCTGCTGCGCGGCGCGGCCGTCTACGTCGGCGGCGACACGTCGATCACGCACCTGGCCGCGGCGAGCGACGTCGCCGTCGTCGCGCTCTACGGGCCGATCGACCCGCGCTACTTCGGGCCGTGGCCGCCGAGCGCGACGCTCGCTGTGCCGTACGTCGCGCACGCGCTCGTCCAGCGCGTCGGCAAGGTCGCGGTGCTGCAGGGCTCGCCGCCGTGCGTGCCGTGCGACCGCGCCGGCTGCCTCGACCGCAACGACAGCGCGAGCGTCTGCCTGATGACGCTCGCTCCGGAGCGCGTCGTCGCCGAGGTCGACCGCGTGCTCGCGGGGCGCCGAGTGACAATGGCGCAATGAGCGCAGCCGACCGCAACGCGAAGGGCCCGAAGCAGCGGCCCGTCAAGGCCGTCATCCTCGCCGGCGGCTTCGGCAGCCGCCTCGCCGAGGAGACCAACCTCAAGCCCAAGCCGATGGTCGAGATCGGCGGCCGGCCGATCCTCTGGCACATCCTGAAGATCTACTCGGCGGGCGGCGTCAACGACTTCGTCATCTGCTGCGGCTACAAGGGCTACGTCATCAAGGAGTACTTCGCCAACTACTTCCTCCACATGTCGGACGTCACCTTCGACATGGCGCACAACCGGATGGAGGTGCACCAGAAGAACGCCGAGCCGTGGCGGGTGACGCTCGTCGACACCGGCGAGAGCTCGATGACCGGCGGCAGGCTGCGGCGCGTGCGCGACTACGTCGCCGACGAGGAGTGCTTCTGCTTCACGTACGGCGACGGCGTCGCCGACGTCGACGTCGCCGCGCAGCTCGCGTTTCACCGCAAGCACGGCCGGCAGGCGACCGTGACGGCGGTGCAGCCGCCGGGACGCTACGGCGCGCTCGACCTCGACGGCGACCGCGTCGCCGGCTTCACCGAGAAGCCGCGCGGCGACGGCGGCCTCATCAACGGCGGCTTCTTCGTCCTCTCGCCGCGCGTCATCGACCGCATCGCCGGCGATTCGACGAGCTGGGAGGCCGAGCCGCTCACCGGCCTCGCGCGCGACGGCGAGCTGATGGCGTTCGTGCACCCGGGCTTCTGGCAGCCGATGGACACGCTGCGCGAGCGCAACCTGCTCGAAGAGCTGTGGCAGTCGGGCCGCGCACCGTGGAAGCGATGGTGAGCGATCGCCCGGCGCTGCTCGACCGCGCCCACCGCGACGCGTCGTTCTGGCGCGGCAAGCGCGTCCTGCTCACCGGCCACACCGGTTTCAAGGGCGCGTGGCTCGCGCTCTGGCTCGAGCGCCTCGGTGCCGAGGTCACCGGGCTCGCGCTGGCAGCCGCCGAGCCGAGCCTGTACACGCTCGCCGGCGTCGACGCGAAGGTCGACAGCAGGCTCGTCGACCTGCGCGACGCGGCCGGCGTCGCGCGCGTCGTCGCCGAAACGCAGCCCGCGGTCGTCTTCCATCTCGCCGCGCAGGCGCTCGTGCGCGCGAGCTACCGCGAGCCGCTGGCGACGTTCGCGACCAACACGATGGGAACCGCGCATCTGCTCGAAGCGCTGCGCGGCCGGCCCGAGGTGCGCGTCGCTGTCGTCGTCACGACCGACAAGGTCTACCGCAACCGCGGGTGGGTCTATCCGTACCGCGAGGACGACGCGCTCGGCGGCCACGACCCGTACAGCGCGAGCAAGGCCGCTGCCGAGCTCGTCGCCGCGAGCTACCGCAGCGCGTTCCTCGACGCGCAGGGCGTCGCGCTCGCGACCGCGCGCGCCGGCAACGTGATCGGCGGCGGCGACTGGTCCGAGGACCGGCTGATTCCCGACGCCGTTCGCGCGTGGTCGCGCGGCGACGTGCTGCGCGTGCGCCGCGCCGACGCGGTGCGGCCATGGCAGCACGTCCTCGACCCGCTCGCCGGCTACCTCCGGCTCGCCGAGGCGCTCTGGGACGAGCCTGCGCTCGCCGGCGCGTACAACTTCGGGCCGCGCACCGACGAGACGGCGACGGTCGGCGACGTCGTCCGCCTCGCGCGCGCCGCGTACGGCAGCGGCGAGTGGCACGACGAGACCGACCCGGCCGCGCCGCACGAAGCGCGGCGGCTTGCGCTCGAGGTCGCGCGCGCGCGCGAGGTGCTCGGCGTCGCCGCGCGCTGGGAGCTGTCCGAAGCGATCTTCCGGACGATGCGCTGGTATCGCCGCGTCGGCGAAGGCGCGCCGGCCGCGGCGCAGTGCGCCGAGGATCTCGACGCGCATTCGCACCCAGCCACGCCGGCGATCGACGCCGGGCCCGACGCGCGATGAGCCAGCGCTTCGTCGTCGAGGGCACGCCGCTCGCCGGTCTCCAGCGCATCCGCCGCCTGCCGATCGGCGACGCGCGCGGCTTTCTCGTCCGCCTCTTCTGCGCCGACGAGCTGCGCGATGCCGGCTGGCGCGCCCCGGTCGCGCAGGTCAACCAGACGCGGACGACCGGGCGCGGCAGCGTTCGCGGCATGCACTACCAGCGGCCGCCGCACGCCGAGATGAAGCTCGTCCAGTGCCTGCGCGGCGAGGTCTTCGACGTCGCCGTCGACCTGAGGCGCGGCTCGCCGACGTTCCTGCGCTGGCACGGCGAGCGGCTGAGCGAGGACAACGGCGTCGGGCTGCTCATTCCCGAAGGCTTCGCGCACGGCATGCAGACGCTGACGGGCGAGGTCGACTTCCTCTACTGCCACTCCGCAGCGTACGCGCCTGCCGCGGAAGCCGGATTGCATCCTCTCGATCCTCGCCTCGCGATCGACTGGCCGCTGCCGATCGCCGCGCTGTCGCCGCGCGACGATGCGCACGCGCTCGTCGATGCCGGCTTCGAGGGAGTCGACGCGTGAAGTGCCGTCACTGCGCCGCCGCGCTCGACCGCGTCTGCCTCGATCTCGGCAGCGCACCGCCGTCGAACGCCTACCTCACCGTCGAAGCGCTGCGCGCACCCGAGGTCTGGTATCCGCTGAGGCTCCTCGTCTGCGAGCGCTGCTGGCTGGTCCAGACCGAGGACCACGCCGGACGCGACGAGCTGTTCTCGGCCGACTACGCGTACTTCAGCTCGTTCTCGACGTCGTGGCTCGCGCACGCGCAGGCGTACGCCGCGGCGATGCGCGAGCGCTTCGGCCTGACGCGCGCCAGCCTCGTCTGCGAGGTCGCCGCCAACGACGGCTACCTGCTGCGCTGGTTCCGCGACGCCGCGATCCCGTGCTACGGCGTCGAGCCGACGGCGAGCACCGCGCGCGCGGCGCGCGCGCTCGGGATCGAGATCGTCGAGCGCTTCTTCGGCGTCGAGCTCGCGACCGAGCTGGTGTCGGCGGGACGCCGGGTCGACCTCGCCGCCGCCAACAACGTCCTCGCCCACGTCCCCGACATCAACGACTTCGTCCGCGGCTTCGCGCTGCTGCTGAAGGACGACGGCGTCGCGACGTTCGAGTTCCCGCACCTGCTGCGCCTGCTGCGCGAGAACCAGTTCGACACCGTCTACCACGAGCACTACTCGTACCTCTCGCTCGGCACCGTCGAGCGCGTCTTCGCCGCCAACGGGCTCGCGGTGTTCGACGTCGACGAGCTGCCGACGCACGGCGGCAGCCTGCGCGTCTTCGCGCAGCGCAGCGACCGCGGCCGCCGCGCGCAGGGCGGCGCGGTCGCGCGCGTGCTCGCCGACGAGGCCGCCGCCGGGCTCGCGACGGCGGCCGGGTACGAAGGCTTCCAGGCGCGCATCGACAAGCTGAAGGACGACTTCGTCGCGTATCTCATCGAGGCGCGCCGCGCCGGCCGCACCGTCGCCGCCTACGGCGCGGCGGCCAAGGGCAACACGCTGATGAACTATGCCGGCGTCCGCCCCGACCACATCGCGTTCGTCGCCGACCGCAATCCCGCCAAGCAGGGCCGCTTCATGCCGGGCAGCCGGATTCCGATCGTCGCCGAGGAGCGCTTGCGCGAAGCGCGCCCCGACGACGTCGTCCTGCTGCCGTGGAACCTGCGCGACGAGCTCGTCGCGCAGCTCGACTACGTGCGCGAGTGGGGCGCCCGCTTCGTCACCGCAGTGCCGCATCTGGAGATCGCATGACCGCAAGGCGCATTCCCTACACGCGGCCGTCGATCACCGAGCTCGAGGTCGGCTACGCCGCCGACGCCGCGCGCAACGGCTGGGGCGAGCACTGCTACGACTACCTGCACCGCTTCGAGGCGCGCTTTCGCGAGTACGTCGGCGTCAGGCACGCGATCGCGACGTCGAGCTGCACCGGCGCGCTGCACATGGGCTTCGCCGCGCTCGGCATCGGCCCGGGCGACGAGGTGATCCTCGCCGACACCAACTGGATCGCTTCGGTCGCGCCGGTCGTCCACCTCGGCGCGCAGCCGGTCTTCGTCGACATCCTCGCCGACAGCTGGTGCCTCGATCCGGAGCAGGTCGAGGCGGCGATCACGCCGCGAACGAAGGCGATTCTCGCCGTGCACCTGTACGGCAACCTGTGCGCGATGGACCGCTTGCTCGCGATCGGCCGCGAGCGCGGCATCGCGGTCGTCGAGGACGCTGCCGAGGCGATCGGCTCGGTCTGGCACGGCAGGCGCGCCGGCAGCATGGGCGCGTTCGGCGCGTTCTCGTTCCACGGCACGAAGACGCTGACGACCGGCGAGGGCGGCATGTTCGTCACCGACGACGACGCGCTCCACGAGCGCGTGCTGACGCTCTCGAACCACGGCCGCGCGCGCGGCCAGAAGCGCCAGTTCTGGCCCGACGTGGTCGGCTACAAGTACAAGATGTCGAACGTCCAGGCCGCGATCGGCTGCGGCCAGCTCGAGCGCATCGCCGAGCTCGAGGCGCGCAAGCGCGCGATCCTGCGCAACTACCGCGAGCTGCTCGCCGACCGCGACGACGTCGCGCTGAATCCGGAGCCGGCGGGAACGCAGAACGGCGCGTGGATGCCGACGGCCGTCTTCGCGCCCGCAACCGGCATCACGCGCGAGCGGCTGCAGGCCGCGTTCGCGGCGCTCGACATCGACGCGCGCGTCTTCTTCCATCCGCTCTCGAGCCTGCCGATGTTCGCCGGCACGCGCGGCGGCAGGCTCGCCGCCGACATCCCGACGCGGGCGATCAACCTGCCGAGCTTCCACGACATGACCGACGACGAGCAGCGCCGCGTCGTCGCGCCGATCCGGGAGCTGCTCGGTGCCTGAGCTGCGCGTCGCGATCTGGGGCAGCGCCGGCCACGCCAAGGTGCTGGCGAGCCTCGTTCGCGCGCTCGGCGGCGAGGTCGTCGCGACGTTCGACAACGACCCGGCGGCGCAGCCGCTCGCCGGCGTGCCGCTGTTCGTCGGCGAGCGCGGCTTCGCGGCGTGGGCCGACGCGATGGCCGATCCGGCGGCGATCGGCGGGCTCGTCGCGATCGGCGGCCGCCGCGGTGCCGATCGCCTCGCGTTGCAGGCGCTGCTCGC
>JADMIO010785123.1_pt1 | contig 13424 bp, 13 predicted proteins | sample 8958161 | NCBI WGS metagenome assembly JADMIO01 (sample SAMN16585339, study PRJNA669376) | soil metagenome | isolation source: Crop rotation soil | place: USA: Cullars Rotation, Alabama | collected 2011 | reverse complement strand
CTTTCCCCAATAAGAGGTTGACCAGACTGAATGCGCCCGTCATGTAGTTGAGGAATTCCATACTGTATATTTTCAGCTTGGCATGATTCATAGGAACATAATGAGCCGCAATGTCAAATCCGTATGCGTTTTGATATATGAGGAGCACTACGGCCACGACGGGCACAAATACAAGCACGTTTGCCAGAACCCGGTCTTTTGCTTCTATCTTATAAACCGCCAGAAGGTTTCTCCGTATGAAATAAGCGACGGTGCACATGGGAAAGCAAAGAGCCACACCAATTATATGCATGATCGCCCAGGTTAGGAACCCGGGGTACTTACGAAAAAACCACACCTGGCTTAGTTCTTTCTTAGGGGATTCCAATTTTGTCGGTTCTGAAAAAGGTTGTGAGGCATTTTGATCGATAACCTTTGAAAAATGTGAGAACCCGGTTGCAAAACTCGGGGAGCCGGGTGTGTTGTCATAGAAAAGTATTTCCATTCCGAAGACGTATCCAATCAATATACCGGTGATAAGTATAACAGGCCTGATGTGCACGGGGCGGTAGTTTGTATTTAAAAGTAGGAATAAATCATTATTTGTTTAACTTTCTGTAGGCAGGATTGGAAGCCGGACGTCTTCTTTCATGAAAATGATTTCATTTTTTCTCCTCGCATCATTCGTTTTACCACTGTGCTTGCCGGCCCATTCACAAGACGCTTGGGAATTGGAAAAGGATAAAAGTGGTGTGAAGATCTATACGAAACGTGTGGATACTTCAAAGTTCAAAGTCATAAAAGTTGAATGCACCCTTGACGGAACAGTCGACAGGTTGGACGCAATCCTTCGCGATGTCGCTAACCACAAAAAATGGATCTATAGTACAAAAAGATCTTTCCTTGTCAGAGCCATCAGCAACGATGAATTGGTGTATTATACAGAAACCTTTTTACCGTGGCCCTGCAGCAACCGGGACGTGGTCATAAAAATGGTGATAACGAGAGATCCAGTCAACAGGTCGGAGGTCGTGGAGACATTCAATGTAAATGGAGTGCTGGGCGAAAATAGGGGCATAGTCAGAGTGCCACATTTGTTTACAAGATGGCTGATCAAAGGCGTGGGAAATGACAAGGTTAATATTGTTTATTACTTTTCCACCGATCCCGGCGGCAGCCTTCCCGCATGGATCGTGAATACCTTTGCGGTAAAGGGACCTTATGAGACTTTTGTAAATCTTGCAGCACTGCTAAAACAATGATGGGAGCGCAACTTAACAGACCGAGGCACCGGCATGCTGAAACTTGTCTTGGAAAAAGTCAAACCGGACGCGCGCCAATTCACGCTAATTCGCGATATTGCCAGCGAGAAATCTAACGCACCCACCTGATACGATCCGGCAGAACATCCCAAGGTTGCTATCAGTCGTTGTTAAATATGCAAAAGACAGCTACACCTGCCCCGTTCAATAAAACTTATACGCTGAATATCTACGCCGCGCTTGTTTGGCGACTGACCATTATCCTTTTCCTGTTCTTTATCAGTCGCTTTATCTTTTATGCCGTGAACCACGAATTTTTCAAAGGGTTAACCTTGCGGCGCTGGGCGGAGATCGTTCGAGGTGGCTTTCACTTTGACCTGGCTGCCGTCTTATACGTTAATGTGGCATTTATCTTACTTTACATTTTTCCGCTTCCCATACGATACAATCGCCTGTACCAACGGATTGCGAAGATCATTTTTTTTGTAACAAATGGGTTTGCCCTGCTGGTCAATTGCATCGATTTCATTTATTTCCGGTTTACTCTTCGCCGTTCTACGCTTGAAGTTGTGAAAGAATTTTCTCACGAAAAGGGCAGGGGACATTTTTTTATCAACTTTATTAATAGTTATTGGTATGTCGTGTTGATCTATGTTGCTCTTGTTCTCGCCATGATATGGCTTTATAATCGTGTCCAAATCAGAAGGCCGGCCGCCATACGGCCGGTAGTATATTATCCGTCCGCTGTTGTTTTATTTGTGGTTGTTGTGACGCTGGTGGTCGGCGGAATTCGTGGCGATTTTAAATACAGCACCAGGCCGATCACGATGAGTAACGCCGGCGAATATGTGACCGTCCCTGGCGAAATTCCCCTGGTGTTGAACACTCCGTTTTGTTTAATCAGGACCTTCCGGCAAAAATTCTATGAAAAGGAAAACTATTTCCAGCCGGACCAACTCGAAAAAATTTATACACCCGTTCAGCATCTTTCCTCCACCCAGCCATTCAGGAATGATAACGTCGTCATCATTATTCTTGAGAGCTTTGGCAAAGAAGGCGTGGGCTTTTACAATAAATGGATGAAGAATGGAACGTATAAAGGCTACACGCCGTTCCTTGATTCATTGCTTTCTGTCAGCCTTGTACATTTGAAATCGTTTGCCAACGGACGGAAGTCAATCGATGCTCTGCCATCTACGCTGGCCAGCATTCCAAGTGGCGAAACACCGTTTGTACTGACGCCCTATGCATCGGACAAGATAAAAAGCTTACCCGCTATTCTGAAAGAGAGAGGATATGAGACCTCTTTTTTTCATGGCGCACCAAACGGCTCAATGGGTTTCAAAGCGTTTGTCAATCTGATGGGCGTGGAAAAATATTATGGCAAAGATGAGTACAATAACAATGACGATTTTGATGGGCTTTGGGGTATTTGGGATGAACCATTTTTCCAATTTTTCGCACACAACCTCGATACGATGCGTCAGCCTTTCTTCTCCACTATTTTTTCAGTGTCCTCCCACGAACCTTATAAAGTGCCGGCTAAATACCGGGGAGCGTTTCCAAAGGGCGATATTCCATTGCATCAGTGTTTAGGTTATACCGACATGTCGCTCCGAAAATTTTTTGCCACCGCTTCCACAATGAAATGGTTTAAACATACCTTGTTTGTCATTACAGCCGATCATTCCAACCCCACGTGCTACCCTGAATACCAAAACGATTGGGGAAACATGGCTATACCCATACTGTTTTATCACCCGGGCGACAGTACATTGCGCGGAGCGGACAGCAACTTTGTACAGCAGATCGACATCATGCCAAGTGTGTTAAGTTACCTCCATTACAACGGTGACCTGGTGGCTTTCGGAGAAAATATATTTGCCCCGTATCGCGACAATTTTGCCGCCAACTACATCAATAGCTTTCAATGGTTTCATGGTGACCACCTTTTGCAATCGGATGGGAAGAAGACCATGGGCTTTTATAACTTTGTTGACGATCGTTTTCTAAAACATAATCTGGAAGGTTTGCATTCACCCCGGCAGGACAGCATGGAACTGAAGCTCCGCGCCTTTATTCAGCAATACCACAACAGGCTTATAGAGGACCGCATGCTTCCGCCAGTAACGGCGGGTCAATAGGCATTCTCACGTCTGACGAATCACTTTGACAAGCTGGAAAATCTCAGAGGACCGCTATAAGACGTCAGCTTTTTATCTCATTTGGATCACCGGGTGAAGCTTATAATCACCGTTCTCCTGCATGATAGAGGCGGATGCGTCGAAATCAAGGGTAAATGTGTTTAAGCTTTCATTGAGGGCTTTACCAATCTTTATTTTTAAGCCGGATTCTTCCGCGCTGGGAGTCGCTAATTCATAAGAAGTTCCGTTGACAACCACTTTGTTGCCATCACCCAAAATAAAACGCACCTCCTGCAACACACCGGCAGGGATCGTATCCTGAGCAATGACGTCGCTGATTCCATTCTGAAGATCCAGGAGGTTATAAACGCTGTCCTTTGTATGAAGTGGGATCCAGGCAGCATTGTCATTGTCTATTTGCACCTCGACACTTACAATATGAACGTTTACGGAATCGAAGTCGACCGGCTTGTCAGTAAGGCGGATCTGTACCGGTGCATACTTGCTGTCTTTCTTACACGATAAGACCGAAATGATCAACACAAGGATGAGTGCCGCGAAAAGAAGTGATTTTGTTTTCATAAGTATTGCTGTTTGCGGTACAAGAAACAGAAAAAATCCTGCCACACGGTGATTTTTTCGGTATTGTTTACATTTTTTAAGAGGATAATCGAAGGTTTACGGCGGGCAATTAGTGAGGTACACCGTACTTAGTGTATTCCATCGGCTTGCCGGTCAGAAAAAGACCCTCGTCGGTGCTATCGTTAGCATCCGCATCCATCAAGATCTTCCAGGTACCACTTTCTTTCGATCAACGAAACGCCGGTAACGTTTTGTTTTAATTTCTTCGATAATGCTTTTGTTACTGCGATCTGTGTTCCGATTTTTAAAAGCTATCAAAAAATGGTATCTTAAGATGAGAAACCAAAGGCATGAAGACGTTCCTGGGCCTGATTCCGTTTTTTATCGATTTGCTGATCGGTTTTCCAAACGCCGCCAGGAGGCAGAGCAGCATGCCCGATGAAATAAAGGTCAGGCACACTGCTGATTTCGTTTTTAACGGCGATGGCACTGCATCAAATTGGAATGGTACTGAATGGATCCCCTTGTCTTCTGCCGATAGCGGCCGGGCCTATGGCACACAGGCAAAGATGTTATATTCTGATTCCGGCATTTACTGTCTTTTTCGTTGTGAGGACAAAAAGATAACGGCTACCATGAGCGGCGACTTTCTTGATCTGTGGCATGAAGACGTGGTAGAAGCGTTTTTTTGGACTGATGAATCGATTCCCCTGTACTTCGAATATGAGCTTTCGCCTTTGAACTACGAATTGCCGATTCTCGTACCAAATATGAAGGGGAAGTTTTTGGGTTGGAGACCCTGGCATTATGAAGGAAATCGTAAAACAAGGCACGCGGTTCATGTCGATAAAGAAGGCGACTCGGTGATTGGCTGGACTGCCGAATTTTTTATTCCATACACGTTACTCACACCGTTAAATAATGTACCGCCTCGCAAAGGTTCGCATTGGCGGGCCAATTTTTACCGGATCGATTATGACCGTGGCGAATCATCGTGGGAATGGCAAAAAGTTAGAACCAACTTTCATGATTATGAGTCTTTCGGTCAGTTGCTTTTTGACTGAAGGATGAGCTTTCTTAAAGCAACTACCAATTGTATATCTTTTTCGCGCAATCTTCCGGTTCTGTCTGGCGGAAGATCAAGAATCAATATGTTGTCCTGCGCTGTGGCGGTCTTATAAAGTTGCAGCAATTGCTGCGGCGTTTTATACAGCGTATCTGTAGTATTATAAAACCATTTTCCACTTATGCAGACCGTTGTTTCCCACGGCATGTAATATAACTTCCCATTGTGCGAAAACAACTTCGGATCAGGATCGGCGGGCAGGTAAGGATCGCCCATTCTGAAGTCGCTGGGGAAATATCGGATCGGGTAGCCGGTTTTTTGCATTGATGGTAATACAAACGAAGAATCCGGATCCGGATTATCCGGCATTCCTATTGACCAGTTCACTCCAACCTGGCATTGCGGCGCCATCTTTTTCACGGTTGCATAAATTTCAGCGATCGGCCACCGTGACCGCCTTTTTTCCCAACCCGCGTCCAGCCAAAGTTCCACAGGTTTTGTGTGTTTGTTTATGATACCGATCAACTCTTTGATTTGGCGGATCACATATTTGTTATAGGCATCGTCTAATGAGCTGTCGTTTACGTTTCCATTTTGATGACGGTCCCACAATGAATAATAAATGCCCATGCCCACACCATATTTTTTGCACGCCTCTGCCACTTTTTCAACCACATTTGCTTTATTGCCTGAAGAGCCAACGTCGTAGTCTGTGTATCGGCTGTTCCAAAGACAAAAGCCATCGACATGCTTCGTTACGAGTATAACATATTTCATTCCTGCCTCTTTTGCGACCCGGATCCATTGATCGGCATCAACGGTGACCGGTTTATAAGAACTGGCCGGTTTGCTTCCGTCGGTCCACTCCTCGTCATAAAAGGTGTTTATGCCAAAATGAATGAACATGCCGTATTTCCTTTTGATTTGCGCCAGTTGGTAAGCATTCGGTTTATTTGAAGGCCGCGGTTCGATTTGGCCAAACGACGCGTCACCGAACAAAAAGATTACGAGGGCGGCTAAGAGTAGCTTCACAACCATCCCCTAAATTACGTGATTGTACTTCGTCGGGTACGAAACGCTCTCGTTAGCGCCGGCGGACATTTTGCGTCATGCCATAACTTAGTCATTACGCAACAGCTGACTGCTGCATTAGAATGAAGAGAGGCGATTCCGAAATGGGTGAGACTATTTTCCCCGAAGACGGTCTACCTGGTGCTTTAGCAAATAGACCTGGAATCCGACAGTAAGTGCAAATCCGCTGCTGCCTTCAAAATGTTTGTACTTGGTATGGTCGTATCCCATTAAAATATCCAGCGACACCTGGTCGCTGACAAATATCGCCGCGCCGCCTCCCAGAAAAAAGTTCAGACCGCTATTTGTCGAAGAACTTCCCGGAACCTTTACTTTCTGGCTCAGGTAATCAAAGCTGCCGTGTAGTATTGGCCGCACATTGGCATTGGTAAAATAGTAGCGAAGAAACGGCCCGATGCCAAAATTTGTGACCTTCGTATCCCCGGTCTTTGAATAGTCAAGCATAAAGTTTCCCCCAAACGCCAGGTTATTGATGATAAAAATCCCGGCGGTCGGCTCAAAGGCGATTTCTGTATTGTGGTTCGAAGTGTTGAGCCGCAGCTGGCCGCCAACCATCCAGTCTTGTTTTTCTGTTTGTGCTTTTGCACATGAGAATAGTGCAAGAAGCGAAGCAGCCGTAATAATTTTTTTCATAGACCTTAGTTTTAAGACTTAAAGGTAGACAAGTAAACATTAACCGTCAGTCCGCACCAATGGCAATACAAAGTCGCCTCAAAAAACACATCTGATTTTTTTATCAAGGTTCGGTTCTTTACGTTCCATTTCCAACGGGCCAACCCAAAAAAACTTTCTACCTTAGGATCATGGCTGAAACAAATGCCACGATCCTGATCCCGGACATCAGCGGGTTTACAGAGTTCATGACCACCACTGAACTGACACACAGCACTCACGCATTGAATTATCTCATCGACGCCATGGTGGAAGCCGTTGGTGATGAATACGAAGTTTCGGAGATCGAGGGTGATGCGGTGTTATTGATAAAAAAAGGGTTGCCGCCGTCAAAAAAAGAGATCTTCGACACCTGCATCAAGATATTCAATGCATTTCATTTTCGCAGAAAGTGGATGCAGTTGCATACCGTGTGTCCGTGCGGTGCCTGCCAGGCCATCATAAATCTTACATTGAAATTCGTCGTACATCATGGACCGGTGGCCGAAATAAAAGTGGGTCGGTTTGTAAAACCGTCCGGCCCCGAAATGATTGTTGCACATCGCCTTTTAAAAAATAGTATTGAAAGCCGCGAGTATCTGCTGGTGACTGAAAAATTATTGCAGCGCATCAACGATCCGGCTGAAGTGGTTGAGATGGAATGGAACACTTCATGCGAGGAGTACGCTTCCATTGGAAAAGTCAACTATCAGTTTGCACTCTTAAGTGAGGCAAGGAAAAAAGTACCTGAACCACCTGAGCCGAACAATTATTATCACTCTGATGCTACTTCTTATTTTGAAACACTGATTGCGGCGAATTACTTTGACCTGTACATGGTATTGAAAGAGATCCCCACCCGGCCCGAGTGGATGCGAGGTCTTCAGAAGGTGGAGCAGGACATTCCTGCTGTGTTCATTGGAAGTGTTCACCGCTGCACATTCGATGATTATGAGGCCGTGGTCTCTCCGTTGCGAATGGTCATCTCTGAAGATGGTATTATGTATGCCGAAAGCTTCGACGTTAAAGAGATGGGGATTTCATTGATCTTTGAATTTTTGTTTCGAAAGGTAGATCAGAATAACTGTGTATTCGGCTATCGCTTTTTGAATTCGAATGAAGTGCCCTTGGACGAAGGAACAAAGTCGCGTTTTTCTGATCAGCTGAAAATAATGGCGCAATGCCTGAAATCTTACTGCGAGAAAAATTGAACCCCGTGCTTCCGGCCATTTTATCGAGACCGTCGCGCTAACGATCCGAAGGTCGCTGTACGTTCAACCGCTCTATTGGCACGTTTGCTGCAGATAAGATATAAACCTGATGGATGAGAGTCGTTTTCCTGGCGATTTTACTTTGCTTCATTCTACGCCCAGCGGCCCAAACTTCCGATACGACGAAAAGCGGCGTCAGTGCTACAAAGCGAACCGGTGATACGATTCCGGCTGGCGCAAGTTTTCATACTAATGCAGTCAGCAACTATGGCAACGTTTTAAATGACGACCCGGCATATAACCATCGATATCCATTGTGGCAGCCTGCAGCGAGGGTTGTACTAACCGATGTTGTAAACTGGGCCCTTGACCGGTACATTTATAACTACGATTGGTCAAGAATCGGTCTTTCTACATGGAAATACAATATCAAAAAAGGATGGGAATGGGACAATGACAGGTTTGGCATCAACTTCATCGGACATCCATATTCCGGCAGCTATTACTTTAACGTTGGTCGGGCAAACGGCTATAACTTCTGGCAATCGATTCCTTTTGCGATTGAAGGAAGTTTGTTATGGGAGTATTTTGGAGAAAACACGAGGCCTTCCATCAATGACATCATCAATACTCCCGTGAGCGGAGTTTTCCTTGGCGAAATCATGTATCGCGTGAGTTCGAATATCCTGGATGACAGAACGCGTGGAGGCCGTCGACTGTTCAAAGAGCTTCTTGCAGGCATTGTGGATCCGCCGAGAGCGTTCAACCGAATCACCCAAGGGAAAATGTTTCGGCGAACGTCGAAGGAAGTTTATCAGAAAGAACCCATGGATATAAGACTGTATGCGGGGATTCATAAGATCAATGATAAAGAAGGCAGCAACAATAAATTTGGAACGGGAGGGACAAATGCGATCCTTCATTTACAAATCACCTATGGCGACCCGTTCGAAGTAATACCGCGAAAACCGTATGATTTTTTCCGGGGGAGAATTGAACTGGGTTACGGCGTCAACAAATATTTGATAAGCACAATCAATGGCTATGGTTTGCTGGCCGGACGCACACTAAAGGAAGATCGACTGTTGGCAGGACTGTTCCAACATTTTGACTATTGGCACAACAACATTTTTGAAGTGGGTGCGATCGGGCTTGGTGGGGGTTTGGTTTCGCGAATCCAGATCGGAAGGCATTCGGCCATTCGTTCGGATATCCATTTGGCGCTCGTCCCATTAGCCGGCAACAACACACAGTATGGGCCGGATACATCAAACTATCGGTTCTACAATTTTGGTGGAGGCCTCGAGGGCAAGATGGAAGAAACATTCAGACTAAGCAACCGCCTGAGCATTGGGTTTACCGGCTACTACTATTGGATACATACTTATGACGGATATCCGGGCAACAGTTTAGTTGGAATTTTAAAACCCACAATTTCAGTGAGATTATTTAGAAATGTCAGCCTTGGATTCGAGCATCATATTTATCACAATGACCGGTTTATTAATGGAACACCTACACTCCATTTAACGAGAACCGAACAAAAATTGTACTTGCAATTTTTTTTTCAAACAATGCGCGAAAGCGAGTAACTCCGGCCCGATCGTACAAATAGATCAGGTGGCAGGTCGGCGACGACAACGCGGCCTCGTAATTCGGACGATTTCAGTTGTCATTTTAAAAATCCCGCGGCATAATTTATGTGTTGGCTTTCTGTCAACCCCTTGTTCAGTAAAAATCAAAAATTATGGCTGAGATACACGTGGAAGCAAAAAAGAAAACGACACCATCCTGGATATGGGTCATCATCGTGGTGGTTGTGCTGGGTATTGTTGCCTACATAATTCTACACAATAGGAAAACAAACCAAAGTAATACGACCACCAGACAGGGTCCAACCAGTTTTGTTGAAGCGAGCCCGACAAGTATCCTCGTATCCTGATACTTTGAAGGACCATCGCAAATTTTTAAACCGGAGGCCATGGCCTTCACAAACTGAATAATATGGATAACATGAAGCACAGACGTCTGCAGGAATTGGATCGTTCGGATTTTCGAATTGTGGACGGAGAGCCGGATATCCGCGGCTGGGATGTAAAAAACAACAATCGACAAAAAATAGGAGAGGTCGAAGAGCTCATACTTGATGCTCATGAAAAAAAAGTAAGATACATGGTCGTAGACCTCAAAGACAACGAACTTAGAATTGATCGCCGGAAAGTGCTGATCCCAATTGGTCTTGCGGAATTAGATAAACGCGACGACGATGTTCTGATCCCGAATGCATCACCGGAACAGCTTGCGGCACTCCCACCGTACGACCGCAACGACTTAACGCCAGATGTTGAAAGGACAATTTTAACGACGCTGAACAGTAAAACGCAGGCACCCGTGACCGACGCATCGAAGGGGTCCGCAAAACCGGAAGCGAAAAATAGATCATCCAGGGATGAAGTGGATCCCGATTTTTATCGGCACGAGTCTTACAATCTGGATAATCTGTACAAAAATCGGATGCATCAGGCTCGGCCAGCGAACGACGATGGCGGGTCGGAATATGAACGGGGCTTGAGACTTTGGGAACGCAGAAGCGAAGGAACGGTTATTCCCGGTGATCGCACAAAGCAAGATGCGACTTCGCATGAAGAATTCATTAGCGATAACGCGGAATTGGATGACGAGTCGAGGCAGGAACTGATCAGAAGCAGGAGAGACACCTATCGCCGTCAAAGATACCCGGACGGAAACCAAGGCAAGAGCGAATAACCGAATTCGCCCATTGGCAAATGACGAGCCGCGCCTGGTCAGTAAATTGGCCAGGCAATTTATTTTATGGGCTCGTAATCCTTCGAGATCCGGGCACTATGAAACTCGCAAAATTTCTATTATCTTGTTCGCAAACTTTCTGGAGAATGCGGAATCTGACTATACTTCTGGCCGTGCTATGTCTTGGCTGCACCAAGCAGCGCGACGTAACCAATGGAAACAGCGCGCCGTCCCCCACCGGCAACAACGATCAATTCCTGTCCGGACAACAACTTGCACAGACCTCGACGGTTTTCAAAAAATATACTATTCAAAAAGGCGCACACTATTGTGATCAAAACGGTATCGTTCATGTCTCGGGCACATCAATGAACTTTATCGCAAAATTCGACAGTACGGCGATCTACCCTGCGGTAATAACGGACTACAACCATGCTTACGATGCAAACAAGTTGTGGGGATTTTCTGAGGGCTTTAGCAACCAATACAACAGCGCACGGATTGGTTGGCGCTGGTTGAACGGCCAGCTACAATTGCTCGCTTATGTTTATGTCAAAGGCACATTAATCCGCGACCCGATCAGTTATGATCCGCCCGTCATTAAAGCAGTGCAGATCGGGAGTGAGGTCAATTGCAGCATTGCGGTGTCGGGCTCCAAATACATTTTTACCGTTGACGGAACTGTCGTGCAAACCGCGAGAGGAGTTAGCTCCGGCACATACAGCGGCTACCAGCAATATCCTTATTTCGGTGGCAACCTGACGGCTCCCCACCTGATCAACATCTACATCAAATAACTAAAGTACTTTTTGGCCTGCGCCGCGAATGTGGATCTTTATAGAACGATCACGCTGTTGCTTCCTCCGAATTCGTTTGGTTCATGAGCATCGGCTTCGGGCTCGTTTAACCATTCGATTTCGTTAACGAGGTATTTGAATTGATGTCTTGAATCTTTCGGCAAGGTTACATCGGCGGCGAAGGTTCCATCCTTCTTTCTGCTCATATCGACAGAATGTTGCCAGTCACTGTTCAGTCCGAGTATCTTCACAGTTTCAGCATTCTCAGTTTTAAATGAAAACTTCACTTTGCAATAGTCTTTTGTTTTGTAGTAGGTCTTCAGTATCACGGTTTTTTCATTTAAGGTTTACAATGCGTGCAAAATAATTTGCTAAGCCAAAAAATTCAAAAGAGTTTATCAACAGAAAATTCGCACAATGTAGATAAATTGATTGTGAAGCGGCACATCAAAAGTTTTTTTTCAATGGCAAGAGTTGGATCGTATCAAGAGGAGTACTTTGCGATTGCCAGGAAGGTTTTGAATTAGTTGCACAGGCCCAGGATCATTTCTTCAGGTCAAAAACGACTTTTGCATTTTTTTGCTCATTTGATGAGATGAAAACCCGGTAGCGGTTGGACGGTGTGGTTACAATCATCAGCGAAGTATTCGGCGGAATCGAACCTAAGTTTTCAGCGACCATGATAATTTCGTGATGTGGTTGTGATGCGCTGACCGTGATCGTAAAAGAAATCGCCTTTTCAGATAGTCGCATGTGCGATTTGATCAATGCACTGTTGTGATAGATACTCACCGAATCCCCGTCAATTTCTCCATTATCATAAACATCGATTTTGATGTCGCCGGCCTCTGTCTCAATGTTGCGTACCAGCGCGTTTTCCCGGGTTGTTAAAACAGACGGCGTTGAAGCAATGACTTTTCGGTTTTGTTTTACAAGAGAAACAGTTTTTGAACCGGTGTCCGTTTCAGGTTTTATCACTTCAGCTACGGGGGGCTTTTTTATTGCCTGAACTTTTTTCACGGCCCGTTTTATTTGGACACTTTGATTTGTCTTCACGACAGCCTTTGCATCCGTTGCCGGCGATACCTGCTTCACGCATTCACGCAAGGTGATATCGTCAAGAGCGAAATCATTTCCGCATCCACCGGGTCTGTTGTCGGTCATGACGAGCATGAGCTTTGATGTTGCAGCAGGAGTTATAAAACGCGCGCGATACTGTGTCCACCAGGGCAGCTCGACCCTGGGCACATCTCCGGAAAATATATTTGCTATTGTCTTGCCTTCCGACGTCTGCACTCGGATATTCAGGTTGGGGAGCAAAAGGGTCGGACATTTTTTTGTTGGTCTGCAAAGGTTCATCAGCCAAAGGGCGAGCTCATATTCGGTACTGGACTTCAAACCGGCGAGCGGAGTTCGCAGAAATATGCCTCCCTCGTAGCCCGCGTTTACCAGCAACATGTTTCCATTGATGTCGCCCACGGTATGATCCTCCGTAAGGGTATGCCAATCGTCGTGGAAACAGCCACTCGTGCTTGGCACAAATGAATAATACCCGTCACTGGGACACGCGTCAGCAACGCGTCGATAACTGGCCAGGTCGCCGGTGGTCAGGTCGTTTGAATTACCTGCGCCGAAGTTGATAACGATCAGAGGAGGTTGCAAAACGCAATTAGCCGGTTGAGCCTTCGATACCGTCGCCAGAATGAGTAAAAAGAATATGAGGCCAAACTTCTTCACCATCTCATCACTTGAAAATTAAAGCTACGATAAAACGCCGGTGCTTCTTGAATGTTGGTATGAAAGGCAAACGGGCGGCTTCGGGTGATCGTGGTTGAAACACGTGGGCCGGTTAGAGGAACCGTGATAAGGGAAAG
>JADMIO011167866.1_pt1 | contig 13425 bp, 12 predicted proteins | sample 8958161 | NCBI WGS metagenome assembly JADMIO01 (sample SAMN16585339, study PRJNA669376) | soil metagenome | isolation source: Crop rotation soil | place: USA: Cullars Rotation, Alabama | collected 2011 | reverse complement strand
CAACTTGTCCACGTGGAATTCTAAGCTTAGGATCCCAATGTGCTGGAAAGATCGGGCCCACCGAGGACGACGATGTGGAACTTTCGCAGGCGGGATAGCGGCGGGGACGATGGGAAGGGCGCGCTCGAAAAATGTGGACAGGAGAACCGTCGCGAACAGCGCGATCAGGGTACCGGAGGTTTTTGCATTCATCCGCGGATCTTTCCAGGATTTCGAAAGGTAGAAATAGCCCGTAGCCTTTGACACGAGGCGCCGGCCGCACCAGCGGGGAAGCGCACGTGGGAGGGAATCTATCGATGAAAGAGGGGCGGGCCTATCCGTAAACTGCAATCAATGCGCGCCCATACGAATGTGCGTTTAGCAGTTGTGGCGTACAGCGCGCGAATTGCCGCGCAACGGGATGCTCTATCAACGGGGACGCAGCGCGAGGGTTTCGGGTTGCGTCGGTGCGTAGGCGTTGCGCTGGGGGATTTTGGCGCGGTCGAAGGGTTTGTAATCGGCGATGGCGCCGACGCGGGCGATGCGGAGGGATTTGCGGATGATTCCGTGGCCGGGTTTTTTAGGGTTGGAGTCGCTGAAGTGGGCCGACATGGCGCCGATGCCGCCGCCGGAGAGGTTGGAGGAGAAATACTTCATGCCGGTGATCTTGTGGGGGTCGCTGGGATCATCGCGCATCCAATCGAGGAAGACGACGGAGTGGCCGCCTTTGGGGGCGGTGTCCCAACTGAGAAAATCGCCAGCGCGGACGTCGTCGAGATTTTTGATGGCTTTGCCCAGTCCGTAGCTGGTGATGGCGCGCTGCTCGGAGTCGCCTTTGCCTTCGATGTACCAGAGTTGGAGCATGTTGAAGAGATCGTTGAAGGTCATGTTGTTGAAGTTGTCGGGATCGAGGCCTTTTTGAACGTTGCGCAGTTTCATCGCGCGCACAAATGCTTCGAAGGTAAAACCGCAGCAGTAGGAGCAGCGTGAGCCGTCGGGATAGGCCTTGGCGACGACCATGCCGTTGTACCAGAGGTCCTGGGTGACGCCGTTGTAAATGTCGTACTCAAGCGGTTGGCAATGGTATTTGTAAGAGCCGTCAAGCGGATAGCCGGAGATGACTTTGAGCACATAGGGATTGAGCGATCCGTCGGGGTCGTCGGTGATCATCTCTTCGCGCGCATACGCTTTGGCGAGATTGCTATCGACGGGAGAGAATCCGCGGCCGTCCAACGGATAAGGCCGCGGCGTATAGGTGAGCCGCTTGGGTGTTGTCTTGGAATTGCAGCCTGCGATGGCCGCGAGAATAACGATGATGACAGCCGATTGATGTGCCCGCACGGGGTTGAATCTTACACGATTGAGAACGGGATTACACTGACAATCCCCGGGTTGAACCGGCATCAAAAGGGCCTTAAGATGCTGTGCTCAACTGGTTCGATGCAGACCCGTTGTATAGAGCAGCTTTAGCTCAATTGGATAGAGCGTCGGTCTACGGAACCGAAGGTTGCAGGTTCGACTCCTGCAAGCTGCAATTTTTTGCTTCGAATTCGATTTGGGGATCGTCATAAAACATTCTGGAGCCTGAGGATGTGCCGCTGCTGGGCGATCGGATCGCTCGCGGGGTCGATGAGGTGGGCGTTCCAGGTCAGGGATTGGGCGGCGTGAATGTTGGCGGGGAGATCGTCGAAATAGAGGATGGAATGAGAGGGGATGCGGAGACTGTTCTGGACGTGCTCGTAGGCGCGGGGGTCGGGTTTGGCGAAGCGGATTTGGCAACTGGCGAAGAGATTGGGGATGAGTTTGAGGGGAGTGTACCTCGGCTGCTCGAGGACGGCGCGGAGGTGGCGGGGGTTGGTGTTGGAGAGGATGGCCATGGGGATGCGGCGCGAGTGGAGATCGGCGAGGAGTTCAGGAGCACCGGGGAATAGGCCGAGGAGATAGGCGTCGAAGGCGCGGCGGATTTGGTCGAGGGTGAGATGGGGGAGGCAGCGGGGGAGGCCATTCTCGTAGTCGGATTCGGATAGGGCGCCGGATTCGAGTTGTTGAAGCAGAGGCAGGTGATTGCTCCAGGCACGTTCGATGTCGGGAGTGATGTGGACCTCGGCGCGGGAGCAGGCGTCGGTGAGGTTCTTGCAGAGACGGACGAGAACGCCGCCGAGGTCGAAGCAGACGAGTTGGATCTTCGGATCGGGCACGGGGAGAAGTGAACGGAATCGCTGGGCAAAATCAACCGTTGCCGTTGATGCAGATCAGCGTGAGGATGATGGCAATGAGTATGAAGAAAACGGTGGCGATGATGAGGGACTGCTGGAAGGATTCGGCCTCGCGCTGGGCGGCGCGCTGGAGGAGGCGCTGCATTTTGGAATCATTGTCCGCAAGCTCGTCAGCGCGATAATCGGCTTCTTCGCGGCGGATTTGGGCGGCAATGTGGGCGGGGAGTTGCAGCCGAAGCTCGCAGTCGGCGCAGACATAATTCCCGTTGCGTCGCCGAATTCGCAGATCGTGGCCGCAGCGGGGGCAGTGAATGCAGTTGAGGGGAAGCGGATACTGGTCGCGCACGCCGCGGGCGAGACGGTAGGAATAGTGACGGGCGAGCAGCGATGAGAAGGTGGCGCGCTGCATGGGCGTGGGGCATTATATCAATATATCAATAAGTCGGAGGATTTCGCGCCGTAAGCCGTTCTTCGGCGAACTTGATCGGTCGCGCATCCGCGGTCGCGACGGAGCGCGACCCTCCAGGGTTCAGGGGGCGATGAGGGATTGGCCGGTCATTTCGGGGGGTTTTTGGAGGCCCATCATTTGGAGGAGCGTGGGGGCGACGTCGGCAAGGCGGCCGCCTTCTCTTAGATGGGCGCCTTTGAAGTCGTCGTCGGCGACGATGAGCTCGACGTCGTAGGTGGTGTGGGCGGTGTGGGGACCGCCGGTCGCGGGATCGATCATCTGTTCGCAGTTGCCGTGATCGGCCAGGATCAGCGCAGCGCCGTTTTGGGCGATGGTGGCTTTCCAGATTCGGCCGACGCACTCGTCGACTTTTTCGACGGCTTTGATGGCGGCGGCCAAAACTCCGGTGTGGCCGACCATGTCGCCGTTGGCGAAGTTGACGACGATGAGATCGTAGTTGCCGCTGTTGATGCGCGCAACGACTTCGTCGCAGACGCCGTCGGCGCTCATTTCGGGTTGAAGATCGTACGTGGAAACTTTGGGAGAGGGGACCATCTGGCGATCTTCGCCGGGGAAAGGCTGCTCGCGGTAATCGTTGAAGAAGAACGTGACGTGGGGAAATTTTTCGGTTTCGGCGCAGCGGAATTGTTTGAGGCCGAGGTTGGAGAAGTATTCGCCGAGGATGTTGCTCATCTTTGGCGGCTTGGGATAGGCGACGTGGACGGGCAAACCTTCTTCGTACGCGGTCATGGTGCAGTAGAAGAGATTCAGTTTCGCGCCGCGATCGAAGCCTTTGAAATCGTCGAGGACAAACGCTTTGGTGATTTCGCGCGGGCGGTCGCCGCGGTAGTTGTAGAAAATGACTGCGTCCCCGTTTTTGACGGTGGCGCGCGGGGAGCCGTCAGGTTTTGTGATGACGGAAGGGATGATGAATTCGTCCCCTTTCATGTTCGGCTCGGTGGGATGATCGTAATAGTGCTGGACGGCGGCTTCGGAGCTGGGGAATTTGGCGCCATCGGCGAAGACCATGGCGCGATACGCTTTTTCAACGCGTGGCCAGCGGTTGTCGCGATCCATGGCGTAGTAGCGGCCGGAGACGGTGGCGATTTGTCCGACGCCAAGTTGCTTCATTTTCGCTTCGACCTGGCGGATGTAATTGATGCCGTAGCTGGGCGGGGAATCGCGGCCATCGGTGAAAGCGTGAAGGTAAACGCGATCGGTGAGGCCTTTGCGCTTGCAGAGCTCGAGGCAGGCGTAAAGGTGTTCGAGCAGGCCGTGCACACCGGCGTCGGAGACGATGCCGAAGAGGTGAAGGTCGGATTTGTTTTTGAGAGCGTGGTCGACGGCGGCGTTCAATTGCGGATTGGAGAAAAATTCGCCGGAGCGGATCGCTTTGGTGATGCGGACAGATTCCTGGTCGACGATGCGGCCGGCGCCGATGTTCTGGTGGCCGACTTCGGAATTGCCCATGGTGCCTTCGGGCAGCCCGACGTCGAAGCCGGATGTGTGGATGAGGGTGACGGGGTATTTGGCCATCAGCTCGTCAGCGACAGGATGCCTGGCAAGGTAAACCGCGTTGGCGTGATTCCACTGGGGATACGGATTTTTCCCCCAGCCGTCGCGGACGATGAGAACCAAAGGACGCCGTTTGAGCTTTACGTTTGACATTGCAATACCATCCTTGCGGCAAAGATTCGCGCAGCATCTTACGCGCGCAACGGGTGCGCGTCATTGTTCGCCGCCCATCGAAATGGACCAGGGGTCATTCTGAGAGCGTGTTTAAGACGTTGTCATTCTGCGCGGTACTCCGCGAAGAATCTGGCCGGTGCGCGCTGGCGGCCAGATCCTTCGGTGAGTACACCTCAGGATGACAACGCGTCCGCCCGCGCGCAAGCGCGTGCATGAGCGATGAAAATTTCAAGAGGGCGCGGGAGGTTAAAAAAAATCGCGCGCAGGAGCGCGCAGAAAAAATCGTGGTTGGGTGCAAAAAGAGATTGACTGAAAATTTGCAGCGTCGTAAAGTTGTGTCACGAGAAAGGAGGTGACTAGCGCCATGGCAACGAAGAAGAAGACCACGAAGAAGTCGTCCAAGAAGACGACCAAGAAGAAGAAGTAGTTCTCACTTGCTTCTTTGACGTCGGACCAGTCATTCGGCGTGGCTCCTTAGAAGACCGAATCGAAATCGTCCGACTCCAGTTCATGAGACAAACATTTATGTCACCTTTTTAGTTTTGGGCCTGGCTCCACGAAAACAAAGGCCACGAAACACAAAAGAAAGCTTCCCTGCCACGGCGGAAGCTTTCTTTTTTTACGCCGTCTCTTCATGCGTCACTCGTCACGCATCTGGCGTAAAGCCTTGTAATCCCCCATAAATTAAGGCAAAATCCGCGATTTGAACGGATCTCGCTCTCGCGCACATGGAGGTGTCCACGCCATGCGGGTTATTGCACTGATGAATCAAAAAGGCGGCGTCGGCAAGACGACGACCACCGTCAACCTCGGCGCGGCGCTGGCGGAGGCGGGGAAAAAAGTCTGCATGATCGATCTCGATCCGCAGGCGCACCTCACAATCAACTATGGCGTCGAGCCCGATGGCGAAAATGTCGTCAACCTGTATCAGGTGCTCATCGACGGAAAAAGTTTTCTCGAAGCGGTGCAGGAGGTGGGGAAGAACCTGGCGATCGTACCGGGATCGATCGACCTGGCGGCGGCCGAGATCGAATTGGTCACGGTGGTCGGGCGGGAAAAAATTCTCAAAGAAAAAGTGGAGGCGGCCCAGCACGACTTCGATTTTCTTTTGCTCGACTGCCCGCCGAGCCTGGGGCTGCTGACGATCAATGCGTTGTCGCTGGCCAGTGAAGTGATCATTCCGATGCAGCCGCACTTTCTGGCGCTGCAGGGCGTCGCCAAGCTTTTGGAGACGGTGCAGCTGGTCAGCAAGCGGATCAACTCGAGCCTGAAAGTTGGGGGGATTGTGCTGACGATGTTCGATTCGCAGACGAAGCTGAGCAGCGAAGTGGTGGCCGAGCTTCAGAAGTTCATCGAAGAAGCGCGCGGCAAGCCGCTGCCGTGGGCGGATGCGCGGATTTTCCAGAGCAAGATTCGCCGGAACATCAAGCTGGCGGAGAGCCCAAGCTTCGGGCAGACGATTCTCACATACGATTCGCAGAGTCACGGGGCGGCGGACTATCGTTCGCTGGCGCGGGAAGTGATGGGCGAGCCGATCGCGCCGGTGGTCGCACCAACGGCAGCGGCGGCCATTGCGGCAGTACCCACGGTGACGCCAGCGAAAGTTCCCGCGCCGACGAAAGCGGCGCCCGTGATTGCCGCCGCGCCAACCGCGCCAAAGCCCGCGGCAGCGCCCAAGCCCGCCGCGCCAAAGCCGGTTGTGCCCCCGAAAGTTCCGGCGCCGACCGCGCCAACAGCAGCGCTCGCGCCCGTGCCGACAGCAAAACCGATGGCCAAACCCATCGCGCCGGTTGCATCCCCCAAGCCGTTTCCGATCCCACCCAAGCCCGGCGAGACGAAGCCCATTGAACCCAAACCATCCGTTGCAGTCACGGTTTCACCCGCTGTGGCCGCTGCATCGGCTGCGGCGAAACCGGCTCCCGCGGTCAAAAAACCGATCGCGCACTCTGCGGCGCCCGCGCCGCAGCCGGTGGCGCCGACGCCTTGACGAAAACGGGGAAATTATTTGGCTCCTCCGTATTTCCATGGAATAATGACTTCCTAACGTCATCTGAAGGGGATGGCGCTGCGGGGACGTTTTTGGCCCGGGTGAGAAAATGCTTCGCCGCACGATTTGGTCGCTGACGGGAATTTTCTGGGGGATTTGTGTTTTCCTGACGCACGCGCGATTTCCGGAAGGACCGCCGGGCGTGCCGCCGGATAAAGTGTTGCATTACCTGGGTTACGGGGCGCTGGCGGGCGCGTGGTATTTGTCGGCGCTGGTGTGGAAACCAAAGTGGCGGTGGATTTGGCTGGCGGTGCTGATTCTGGGGATGAGTTACGGCGCGCTCGATGAGATCACGCAGCCGCCGTTTGGACGAACGTGCGATTTTTACGATTGGCTGGCGGATCTGGCGGGGACAGTGACGGCGGTTGTGGGGATGACGGTGATTGTGGCGGGGGTGCGACATGTAGGCGCGCAGCGGCGCGAAGAATCGCTGCCGGCGTTGGCGGGCGCATGAACCCAAATCAGGGCGAACACAAGGTTGGCCCCTACAAGGATTCCAATTGATCAGTAGGATGGGCCGCCATGGCAAGCGGAAGAGAATCGCTGTATGCGCCGTGGCGGATGGATTACATCCGGTCGCTGGAGCAGGGTAAACCGGGCGAATGTTTTATCTGCCAGGCCGTCGGGGCAACCAGCGATGACGAGAAGCGGCAGCGGCTGGTGCTCTGGTCGAGCGGGCAGTCGATCGTGATCATCAATAAATTCCCGTATACCAATGGCCACATCCTGGTTTCGCCCAAGGCGCACAAGGCCGAGATGGAGGAGCTGGACGAGGCCGAGCTTTTGGATTTGAACCGGCAGACGGTGGCGGTAATTGCGCTGTTGAAGCGCGCGGTTTCGGCGCAGGGGTTTAATGTCGGGATCAATCTCGGTCGCTGCGCCGGAGCTGGGATGCCGGGGCATGTGCATCAGCACGTCGTGCCGCGATGGGCGGGAGATGTGAATTTCATGTCGGTGGTGGGGGAAGTGCGCGTGGTGCCACAGGCGATGGAGCAGTTGTATGGGGAGCTAATGCGCGTGCGTGCGGGGCGCTAACCGGAGGGCCGGCCCTCCGGTTACGTTGTGTTTTTGAGCGGGTGCTCTACTATCGACGGGCATGGACGAATCAATTCGCAAACAGCTTGTGCCCGGGGCGAAGGTGAATGTGATTCAGCAGATTCCGGCGCGGGACCGGACCTGGACACAGGAGGTGCGCGGGACGGTGCTGGCGTATGAGCAGCGGCCGACGGGGAGCTGGTTTGCGCATTCCAAGGGAGACAAGCTGTGGCTGGATCGATTGCTGATTCGCAAGGAAGATGGGGAACTGCTGACGCTGAATCTGGATGACTACAGCCGGGTGGAAGTGGAGCGCGCTGCGGGGGAGACACCGGCGGAAGCCGCGCCAGCGCCGGCGGCGTAGACAACGCATTCGATCCGGCAGCTCCGCGAGTACGCTACGCTGGCGGCGTAGCGCGTGACGTGAGTGTGAGGTGGAGTGATGGATGCGGCGATTTTCGGGTTGATTGTCGCGGACTTGATCGCCGAGCCGATGGATTTGCGCAATCCGCCGCCGGCGGGGGGATTGGTCATCACCAATTCCATTTCGCTCACGACCGGCGGGAACGTTTGCAACACCGGCGTGGCGATGGCGAAATTCGGGATGAAGGTGGCGACGGCGGGGATGGTGGGGAACGACGTGCTGGGGCAGGCGGTTATCGATCGATTAAAAAATTCGGGGCTGGATACGTCGGCGGTTTTTACCACCGACAAAGCGCAGACCAGCGCGTCGGTGGTGGCGGTGGAACCCGGGGGCGAGCGCGTTTTTTTTCACACGCCGGGAGCGACGCCGCTGCTGAATGCGGAAGTCTTTCGGCGATGCTTTGCGACGTTTGGGAAATGCGCATTCGTGCAGATTGGATATTTCGGGCTGCTGCCGACGCTGACGCCGGCTTTGCCGCAGGTGCTGAAGGAATTGCGGGCGGCGCATCCGCGGGTGAAGGTGGCGCTGGATACGGTGAACCCGACGGGGTCGCGGCAATTGCTCGATCCGATTTTGCCGGAGCTGGATGTTTTTGCACCGAGCCGGACGGAAGCGAACGCGCTGACGGGGGAAAACGATCCCGCAAAAATGATCGCGGCGTTTCGAGCGAGGACGCGGAGAGATGCGCTGATCGGCATCAAGCTCGACGCGGAAGGATGCCTGCTCGATGACGGCCGGCAACGCATTCAGGTCCCCGCGTACAAGATCAAGGTCGTCGATTCGACCGGCGCGGGGGACACGTGGTTTGCGGGATTGATCACGGGATTGCGGAAAGGGTTGTCGCTCGAGCAGTGCGGCAAATTCGCCAACCGGGCGGCGGCCGACTGCTGTCTGGCGCTGGGGGCGTCGACCGGTGTAAAGTCGTTTGACGATACGATGTCGCGGATTTGAATGCGGCATGGGCGACTCGCCGGTGTTTTTCCGCCACCGGCATGAATCTGGAAATAATCATTGTCGCAGGCCGTTTTACGGGTGAAAATCGAACGAGACAGGAGGCCTTGCTATGAAAACTCTCCGGGTTGCATTGGCGTTGGTGATGACGATGGCGATGGGTGTCGGCAGCGCATCGGCGCAGCGGCCGGGGAATCGGCCGACCACGCGGCCGGCGGTTGGCGGAGGCGGCGGCGGGATGGGGCGGACGATCATGAACGTGCGGCTGGAGCAGGTGAAGCGCATCGTCGGCGAGCTGGGGCTCAGCGACGAGCAGAAGTCGAAGGTCGACGACATTATCAAGGATTCAGAAAAGGAGATGAAGTCCAAGGCCGACGACATGGACAAGGAAAACACGGACATGCGCGATCGGATGGAGCAGACGCGCATGCTCGTGGACGATCTGCGCGTGAAGATCGAAGGGGCGCTGACCAAGGAGCAGAAAGAGACGTTCACGACCAAGATGGATGAGGTGATGCAGCAGCGCGGCGCGGGCGGTCCCGGTGGGATGATGCAGCAACGAATGCAAGACGCCATCGCCAAAGGAAAGCTGACGGACGAGCAGAAGGCTAAAGTAAAAGAAATCATAGAGGACATGCAAGGCAAGATGCGTTCGGCAATGCAGGATGCGCAAGGCGATCGCGAGAAGATGCGCGACTCGATAATGCAGGTGCAGCGCGAGATGGTCGAAAAGCTCAAGGATGTTTTGACGCCGGAACAGCAGCAGATTTTCCGCGACGAGGTGCGCGGTGGCGGTGGCGGACCGGGTGACAGCACCACCCGTCCGGCGCAGCGCGCCCGCGGAGGTCCGGCGGCCAGGCCGGGCCCTAAACCGTCGGAAGAGATGGCGCCGGACATGGCGGGGGATAAAGCAAAATCGAAAGATGCGGATAAGCACGGCGACGACAAGAAGGATTCGGACAAGGGGAAAGACAAGAGCTCGATGGCGACGCCGCCGGATGGAAATAGCGGCGTGAAAGTGGGGGAGGCGGCGCCGAATCTGGAGCTGCGGCGGCTGGACGGACGAAACGTCCAGCTTTCGTCGTATAAGGGCCGGGTGGTGGTGCTGGTGTTTGGATCGTATTCGACGCCGACGTTTCGCCAGCAGGCGGCGGCGCTGGAGCAGTTGAAGAAAGAGAACGAGCTGCGGGCGGAATTCACGATCGTCTATACCCGCGAAGCGCATCCGACCGGCTCGCGCGAGGTGGAGCGCAACAAGGATGACGGAATCAGCGTCGAACCCGCGCGCGACGAGGCCGATCGCAAAGCGCAGGCGAAGAAAGCAAAAGACTCGCTGCACCTGACGGTGCCCATCGCCATCGACTCGATGGATGATGCGCTTGCCAGTGCATTTGGCGCATTTCCCAACGGCGCGGTGCTTATTGGGCGCGATGGGAAAGTCTTCGCAAAACAGCGATGGTTCCAGCCGTACACGATGGGGCTCGCGATCGAGCAGGCGGCGGCCGTGCGCGTGGCGAGCACACAGGGGATTCGCTGAACGGAGGGCTGGCCTCCGTGCCGGCCGATTGCGCGCGCAATGAGCAAAACGCGGCTGGGCAGGTACCCGGCCCCCCGAGTTAGCGTTGTGCAATTCTGTGCAACGCATTTGCGGTTTTGCACGCCATATGTAAGATGCATCACCACATTGCCGGATCAAACGACAAAACAAGCACGGCCGGGGCGTAAAAAGCAGTTCGATACACCCACGTTATCGGACATCGCGCGCGAAACGCGAACCAGCGTCAGCACGGTCAGCCGCGTGCTGGCCGGCGGGGTCTTGGCCAATCGCATCAGCGATGCAACGCGGCGCCGCGTGCGCGAGGCGGCGCATCGGCTGGGGTATCGCCCGAACCTCATTGCACGTTCGCTGCGCACGCGGCAGTCGCACACGGTGGCGCTGCTGGTTTCCGACATTGCCAACCCGTGGTTCGGGCAGATCGCCAAACTGGTGGAAAACAGCCTGCATCGGCACGGCTATTCGCTGATGCTGTGCAATTCCAGCGGCGACGCCGATCGCGAATCGGAATATCTGCGGCTCCTTCCGCAGAAGGGGATCGACGGGTTGATCCTGGTGCCGATGCTGCGCACGCGCAAGGCGCTGTACGATTACATCCCTCCGGATTTGCCGCTGGTGATTCTCGATCGGCCGATTCCAGGGATTGCGTGCAGCGTGTCGAGCGATGAGGGGCACTTGTGTGGACTGCTCTCGGACACACTGGATAGCGTCGGCGTGCGCAACATCGCGATCGTCTGCGGGCCGCAGTACATCATCACCCATCGCGATCGCTGCATGCTTCTCTCCAAACGATTCCATGTCCTTGCATCGCACGAAGGCCGCGCGCAGAAGGAAACCGGGCAGCAGGCGTACGCGCGATTTTCCAATATTCAGCCGGACGCGGTCGTTTGCACGAACAATTTTCTCGGCCAGGGATACATCGACGCGATGACCAAAGTCGACCATCCGCCGATCATCGGATGCTTTGATGACATTCCGATGATGAATCACCTTCCGATTCCAATCGCTTGCGCGAATCAGGATGTGGACCTTCTCGCCGAGAGCTGCGTGAATCAGCTTTTGCCGCAGCTGCGGCGCGAATCGTTCAAGCCCGAGCCGATCCTGCTGCCGTCGCGCGCGGTGACGAACGTGGCGTTCCAGCGACTTTACGAATCGCGGAATAAGGGTTAGTGATATGTGGCATGGGCGGCTCGCCCGTGTTTCGCAGATGCGGTTATAGCCGCGAGATTCACGGCCGGGCCGGCCGAGCCACATACCACGGAAGATTTGCATGGACTACCGCGATCTTGGACGAAGTGGGGTAAAAGTTTCGCCGATTTGTCTGGGGAACATGAATTTCGGCGGCAGCGCCGACGAGGCGTGCAGCCGCTCGATCATGGATCATGCCCTGGACAAGGGGATCAACTTTTTCGACACCGCCAACGTTTACAACAAAAGCGAATCCGAAAAAATCCTCGGGCGCTGGCTGCACGACGGCGGCAGCGCGCGGCGCGACCGTCTGGTGATCGCGACCAAGGTGTACGGGCGCACCGGCCCGGAGGTGAATGACCGCGGCCTGTCGCGCCGGCACATCATCAAGGCATGCGAAGAGTCGCTCTCGCGCCTCAAGACCGACCGCATCGATCTGTATCAGTGCCACCATTGGGATTTCGCGCCGATTGAGGAAACGTTGCGGGCGATGGACGACCTCGTGCGGCTGGGGCGGATCGTCTACTGGGGAACGAGCAATTTCAAAGCGTGGCACCTGACCGAGGCCACGCTCAAGGCCGAGCGCATGAACGCGCCCGTGCCGATCACCGAGCAGTGCCCCTATTCGATTACCAATCGGCACGTGGAAAATGAGCTCGCGCCCTTCTGCATGAAATTCGGCGTGCGCCTGCTCCCCTGGAGCCCGCTGAACGCCGGGCGTTTGTCGGGGATTTATCGCAAGGGCAAGCCGATCGAAGACACGCCGCGGAACAAGAGCGAGGCGTTCCGCGACGCCTTGAACCGGAATTTCGACCTGATCGAATCGCTGTCGCAACTGGCCGAGGCAAATGGCCGAACGCTTGCGCAGCTTGCGTACGCGTTCCTGCTGCATCAGCCGCACGTCGCGTCGGTCATCATCGGGCCGCGCACGGTGGCGCATGTCGATCAGGGCCTGAGCGCGCTGGATTCCAAACTGCCGGAGGAAACGCACAAGCGCATCGATCAACTGGTCCCGCCGGGATCGTCGCCGGATTATATTGGGTGGTGATCGCGATGCCTCTTCTGCGGCAAATGGCGCTCTACTTCGCAACCATCTCACTTTGCAGTGCGTGCCAACCGTCGCAGCGGCAAACCATTGTTGCGCCGCCAATGCCCAGGCGCGCGATTGCGCCGACGACGCAGGCGGAGCCGGGCCAGACCATCGTCATCGATGATCAGGGGACGTCATTCACACTCTTTATTCCGGAGAATTGGAAACCATCGGCATCCGGCGAGACCGTGCTGACGGTGAACTTTCACGGCACGCCGTGGTTTGTGATTCAAGAGCATTTGCGGCGAGGGCTGTACAATCCGGTTGTTGCGTGCGCGGCGGGTGAGGGGTCGGCCATTTATCGCGAGAATTTTGAAGATCCCGCGCGCTTGGCCCGCGTTCTTCGTCGCGTTGAAGAGCAACTGAAACAGCACGGCGCTGCTGACAACATCAGAATTGCAGCGATCGACATCTCCAGTTTCTCGGCCGGTTACGGAGCGGTGCGGGAGATCGTAAAGAATTCGGAATACGTGAAGATGATCCGGCGGATCGTGCTGTGCGATTCGATGTACGCGGGGTGGGATCCGGCGACCACGCGGCCGGGGGCGACCAGCAGGCCGGCGGCGGAAAATATCGAGCCGTGGATTCCGTTTGCGAAAATGGCCGCGCGCGGGGAGAAGGTTTTTGTGCTGACGCACTCAATGGTGCCGACGTCGTACGCAAACACGGCCGCGTGTGCGGCGGCCATGATCGAAGCAGTGGGCGCCAAGCGGATTGATGTTCCCAAAGGTTCTGATCCCGCGACGCTCGATCTTTCCAGCACAGTGGGATCCGAAGCTTGGAATTCACGTGACTTGAAGTCG